>Ga0210400_10003392_pt1 | contig 14139 bp, 12 predicted proteins | sample IncBWH26MmetaG_FD_155456 | JGI IMG/M metagenome (GOLD analysis project Ga0210400, IMG submission 155456) | Forest soil microbial communities from Barre Woods Harvard Forest LTER site, Petersham, Massachusetts, United States - Inc-BW-H-26-M | ecosystem: Environmental > Terrestrial > Soil >...
CTCGATTTGAATTTCTCTGCGAACTCTGCGCGGGTTTCTCTGCGCACTTTGCGATTAAAGGCTTTTTGCGCTGCCCGGCAAATAAAAACACTTTAACCCCGAGCACGAAGTAAAACCTCCGAATGAAAATTCAAACTTGAATCGCGACCCCCTCTTTAATTGGACATGCGAAACAGCTTTGGCGTAGTCTTTCCCAGCGCCCACTCCCGGCCACTCGCAAAACTCGGCGCGACCATGAAAGGAAGTCAGCATGACCCCGTATGACGCAAAGAAGGACACAGTCGTGATCGAGGATTCGCACGGCAACACCATCACCCTCTCCAATGGAAAGATCACCATCAAAAGCATAGCCGTTCTCGAACTGAAAGCCCCCACCATCATCGTGAATGGACGGATTGTGGCTCCCAACAGCAACCCCATTTAACGAATCCTTGTTGAGTGTGGGTCAAGGCGATAAGTTGAGGAGCTTGGTGATGACTCTTCGAAAAACGCGAAGAGGACACAGGCTCAGCCCTAAGCAGTACCATCGGCGCCACCCCACTACACCCAGAACCCGATCAATGAGCGATATGGGATTTATCGACCACGATCGCTGTGCTACCATCTTTCGTCCTGCCGGAGAGGAGTGTCAAAATGCAATACGACCAAGGGCGCAGCGCACGCGTATGCAATGCAGGCCTGCTGCTAACGATTGCTCTGATTGTTCTGCCAGGAACCGCTGTTGCGAAGCACGAGCCCAAGACCTATACGGAATCGGGCAAAGTAATTGCCACTGGCCTTAGTCAACACGACAAATCGCACCCCGTGTCCGGAGGCCAGAACGGAACTCCGGTTTCCGGCGGAGGGACATACACGGTATACAGCCACACGTATAAAGTGGAGACGGACACGAAGATTTATGAATTGGATTGTGGCAAAGTACCAACATTTTTTCACACCACGGGAAAGGGCTGTGGCGGGGCAAAGGAAATAGAGATAGGCGATGTCATCCGGTTCCGGATTGAAAAGGACTCAGCCTACATACCTTTGCCCGACGGCGCTGAGCAGAAACTGCGTATTCTCAGCCAGGAACTGAAACCGGAAGCCAAATCAGCCGACGCAAAGCCTGCGGACGCAAAGCAGTAGCTTGTCGAGAACAGGCCTCGACGCTCGTTGAGAATGAGCCGAACGGGGTCAATCAGCGCCATGGCGATGTTACGCCAACCATCCTTTTAAACCAGTGCCAACCCTTTCTGCAGCCGCGGAATCGAAAGATCGCGGCTATGAATCCCTCCACCGTTGATCGCGAATTTTTCCAGAAGGTGTTGGCCAGCGCATTCATGGTGCAGCAGAGTCAGATGGATGTTCAGTCGCTCTCTGCCATGCTCGAAATCGAACGGTCGATGATGAGGGAAGAGCCCGTGGATGGGGCACTGCCTCTGGTCGCCGACGGTTCGATAAACGTGGTCAACGCCAGTGGAGTAGCTGTCCGTCCATTCGCTGTCGCTCCGCCGGGTAGTGTCCGAAACCCCTTGCCTGGCCTTGACCTTAAAGAGCTTGACCTCAAAGAGCTTGAACTTAAAGAGCTTGAACTTGATGAAGAGGATGATCGAAGTTCCGGGGCCTCGCAGTCGAATTTGACGAGCCCGCTATCCGGCGGCGAGGACGAGCCGCGAACTGCCGCCGATAACGAGGATGCGTACTTTAAGGCATTCCGGATGAGCTCGTCCGAAGTGATGGGCCCGCCCGAAGTGAGGAATCCTCCACTCCCGCCTCCTCATCTGTGGACGCGGTCGCTGTTGATTCTGGTGATTGCGCTAGCTGTGTTGCTGGGCTGGATGCTCGGTCGAGTTACGTTGCGGCGGACCGCAGACTTGAAAGGACCGCCGCCACCGGTCAGGACAACGCCTGATGCTGCTCCTTCCCAATCCAGGGAGACTACGCGAGCCGACTCTAACCCTCCGCTTCCAGCCGCCCAAAAGGCAGGAACGCCCGAGACGCCCTCCGGCGGCTTGGTAGTTTATCAAGACGGAAGAGTGGTGTTCCGGCTGAACACGTCGGAGAACGTGACCCTGTCCAGCCCGAAACCTGCAAAGACCATGCCAAGTCGGCAGACTATCGCGAGTAAGAGCATCAATCTGAATCCCCGGGCGAGCACCGAGGCGATGGTCTCGCTGGTGATAACGAACGGAACTCCTGAGTCCACAGTCGAAGTTGATGGCAAAACGATAGGCAGGCTTGAAGCGAATGGGAGTCTGGAGTTGCCCAATGCCCTGACGGAGGGACAGCATTCGATAGTCCTGGCAAAGACAAACTTCGAAAGCCGCGAGTTCCCGGTTACCGCAAAAGCCCCGGAATTTCGACTCCCGGATGTCAAGCTTACCTCATGGCCGAAGCTGACGTTTGAAACCAGAACTCCGAACGTTACGGTGAAATACCAGCGATCTGGCGATTCGCAGGTGCATCAAGCGCCGGCTTCGGAGAAGCTTATACTGCAGCCTGGCCAGTACGATTTTACGGCTGAGGTACCCGGATTTCAAAACTACACCACCAAAGTGAATTTGGTTCCCGGTTATGAAGGGAGCATTCCGCTCAAATTCGATCCCGTCCCAGCCTATCAATTTCAGGATGCGACGCAAGTAGTTCACGATGGCCCCGAGTGGTTCAAATCGAAGGACGCTCACGCGTTCGTACAGTTGAAGCCCGGGTTGTTGCATGAGACCCTCATTTTTACCAAACCGGCGAAGATGGCGGTTTGGAATAAGAAAATCTTTACCAAACCGCCGAAGATAGTGCTTGGGAATAAGAAAATCGAATGGAAAATCGAAGCTTCGGATCGATCGGCAGGCGTCGACTATATCTTGGACGGCCAGAAAATGGTGAGAAGGCTAGTCATCGGAGAATCACCTTCCGACATAAAAGAAGCCAAAGTCGACCTTACGGCTGCGACTCAGGCGACCTCGCTGTCTGTGCACATTGACGTCGATGGATCTCATGTACAGATTCGCAATGACAAGGGCCTCGTTCTTGACAGTTACACCGCGCCGCAGCACAACTTCTCAGGCGGCAGAATTGGCATCAAAACAGAGTCTCTGTTCATCGTCAGGGATAAATAGCGGACGCTCATAGGGAGGACGGCCGGAGAAAAATTTCCCTGCATCGGTCGTCTGGGCGCGCCGCCGTTTCCATAACCTTCAAACAGGTAGTCCGCCTGATGCAAAAACATTACGCGTTGTGCACGGTTGACGTTATCAGCCCATAGCACGTTTTGACCGCTGGTCGATGCGCGCAACCGAGCTCTTGCGACAGTGAGAGAGGCGGCTTCCTCCCCCGGTAATTCCCGACCAGCCCTTTTTCACTTCCTCAACACGTCCTTTACGCTTTGCAGCAATGCGCGAGAGGGAGCGATATCCCTTAGCTCCGCGATCTGCGATAGCGCTTTGTCGATTCCCGCGTAGCCACAAAGATCCAGCCATGCCGCAATCAGGATTGGCGACCGGCTCATCCCCGCCAGGCAATGCACCAGCAGGTTCCCTCGCCGCACGCCTATCGCCATCGCGAACATAATGTCCTCGAACTTTTGCGCCGAGATCGGGCGCGAGTCTGCGATTGGGATGTAGATATAGGTGATTTTCGGAGCTCGGTGAACCGGCTGTTCCCTGCACAGCGAAACCACGGTTGTGATCCGCTGCGGATTGGAACGCGCCAGTTGCTCCGCATCTTTGAGACTGCCGAGATAAATCCGTTCCCAAATCCTCGTCACTTGCTTTCCTGGTTCGAGTCAATGTCCTGGGCAGCCACAAGCCTGCGGCCAGCCGTATGAAACAGACCCCTCCTTCTATTCTCAATCACGACGCAGAATCATAACTGACGTGACCAGGCGAGGTCACTCATTGCCGGGAGTTTCAAGTGTAACCGCGAGGTTGCGCCAATTGAGAATGGCGCCGACCGTCATCCGTTCAATGGCACGGGTCGGAACAGCCCGGCCCCTAAAAAGAACCCATTCTTCTGCAGTCGGACGCTTACCTTTACACTTCTCGAACAATTAACAGATAACTTGACAGAGTTCCTCTTATAATTAGTTGCTTTTCAAAAATCGCTCGCTTGAATTAGCGAGCTATTAGTGCGCTGGCTGGAGGATTCCATGAGAGCCTGGTTTTCCGCTCCCTCTGCGTCGTCACATTCCTTCCTGATAACTCTTGCTTTGCTATTAGGCATCGGAATAGCCACCGGCTGCGGTTCCAGCGGAACTACTCCGATCCCACCCAAGTTCAGCGGAAATACTTCAGTGACGGTATTGCTCGCGAGCACGGCGAACGACCAGGTTACGCGGCTTGAGGCGGATCTTCAGACTTTGACTCTGACCAGCCAGTCGGGCAAGACCGTTACTTTGCTATCGTCACCGCAACCCTCCGAGTTTATGCACTTGAACGGAGGCATCGAGCCGTTGACGACCGTCACTGTTCCTCAGGACATTTACACTTCGGCCACGATCACGCTGGGGGGGGCAGTATTCGTCTGTATTGCGCAAGCTCCAGGCGGCGGCCTCGGGATCGCGAATTATTCAATCATCAATCAAGGCCCCACCGTGAATTTAGCGTCTCCCATCACGGTCACGGGCAGCAGCATGACGTTACTGCTGAATATGCAGGTTTCCAGTTCGGCGGTTTTTCCCGCTTGCGTGAGCAACCCTCCATTTGAAGGGTTCTCCATGATGCCGACCTTCAACCTCGCTGCGATTGCTCTCTCCGCCTCCCCGACAAACTCCGGAAACGGCAAAGTCAGCGGCCTCACCGCCGAAGTTGCCTCGGTGGGAACGGCAGGTTCGAGTTTGACGCTCGCGATTGCGAGTGGACCATTTGGGACGCGAACCCTTTCCGTGAGTTCCAATACCCAAACGGTGTTTCAGGGCATCAGCGGCGCGTCTGTTCTTTCCACCGGAATGTTCGTGAATGTAGACGGTGCGATTCAATCCGACGGATCGCTGCTGGCGACTCGAGTTGCAGTGGAAGATCCCTCGGCGATCAATGAGTTCAGCGGTCCTGTGATGTTTATTGACACCCTCGTCCCGGTTCTTACGGTCTACGGGCGTCTGGAGCAAGGTCCGCTTGCTCCTGGCCCGAACGGCAACGGCAACTATTTCGACACTCCGGATCTGGACTTCAGCAATGCAGCATTCCAGATTTCCGGTCAACTCACGAATCTGCAGAATTTGCCGTTCGCCCCCAGCTTCAAGGCGTCGAATATCGTAGCGGGCCAAAATGTCGACATCGATTCTGCTGTCCTCTCGTTCACTGGCGGCGTGTACACTCCCGCGAACACCATCACACTGGTCCCGCAGACGATCAATGGGACTGTGGTCGCTTCGCAACAGAGCGGTAACTTTACGGATTACACAGTCTCGCTGGCATCCTACGACTTGTTTCCAACCTTGGCGGTGCAGCAGGGACAAACCACTCTGCTGAACAATCCGAGCCAAGTCGAAGTCTACATTGATAGCAGTACCCAGCAACTCAATACTCAGGCCCTTGTGCCGGGCAACGTGCTACGCTTCTACGGGTTGGTGTTCAACGACAACGGCACGTTGCGCATGGATTGCGCGCAGGTGAATGATGGAGTGACAGTAACACCGCAGGCCAGTTCTGCCGCCGCTGTGCAGGCCTTAACACAAACGGTTCGCCGCAATTTGGGCGGGCGTGTGCTGCAGATGGTCACAACGACAAAGTGACAGTGTCGTGGGCCGGAGATTTCTCTGACTGGATGAAGCTGTAGGGACTGGACGCGCGCAAGAAATAATCATCGGACAAAAAAGCCGCCCGCGAGGGCGGCTTCCAGTTTCCGGCTGACAAAACTACGCTGCGGTTTCTTCCAGCGACGCGGGTGCCGGCGGGTTGAACGGCTCGTCGTAGCTGCCGCCGTAGATCGAAGGCACTTTCGATCCCATGGGTCGCAGATATGTCGCCAGCTCGCCGCGGTGATGGATGCTGTGGTTGTTGAGGAATCCCAGATACAGCACCGCCGGCAGGTTGAATACGCCGAAGAATTCGACCGGCGTCATCAGTTGCTCCGCCGACATGGCGCCGATGGCAGCTATGCCGCGCTTCATGTTGCTGTCATACCAGGCCACCACTTCGGCCGAAGTCTGGGGCTTATGCTCAGGCGTTTCCATGTTGAACTTCAGTTCGCTAATGCCATCCAGAAATTGGATGTCGCTGTTGGCCACGTGCCACGCCAGTTCTTTCGCGGTGCGCGCGTTGGGATCGGGACGGTAGTCCGACTTCGCGTCGGGAATGGCGCCGATTACTTTCTTGGTGATTTCCGCTTCGCGGGCGATGCCGTCGAGCATCATCGCGCGATAGCCGAGGACAAATTCGGGAGTGAGGCCATGGGACATAATCTTTCCTCCAGTGGAGATCTGTTTTGTTTCTTCCGGGCTTAAGGGACTGAAGGGGCGCTTGGCGCGCCCCTCTTCATCAGACGAATTAAGGTTCAAAACGAGAGCCGATTATACGCCGACCGGCTGCTTGCTGCCCGCCTTGTTTCCTACGGGGACAGGCGTGAGCCAGCCGTGGCGGTCGGACTTCTCGCCGCGCACAATGGCGTAAAACTCTTTCTGCAGCGCCTTGGTGACAGGGCCGACCACGCCCTTGCCCACCTTGATTTTGTCGACCGAACGGATCGAGGTGACCTCGGCGGCGGTACCGGTGAAGAAGGCTTCGTCGGCGATGTAGAGCATCTCGCGCGGAATCATCTGCTCGACGATAGGAATGTTCAGGTCGCGCGCGATCTGCAGCACCGAGTCGCGCGTGATCCCAGGCAGCACGGAGTTGCCCAGCGGCGCGGTGATCAGCTTGTCGTTGTGCACCAGGAACAGGTTCTCGCCCGAGCCTTCGCTGACGAAGCCGCTGGCGTCGAGCGCAATGCCTTCCACGTATCCGTTGACGATGGCTTCCATCTTGATGAGCTGCGAGTTCATGTAGTTGGCGCCAGCCTTGGCCATGGCGGGCAGCGTGTTGGGCGCGAGCCGCGTCCATGACGACACGCACACGTCGCAGCCTTCGCCCTCGCTGCTCAAATATTTTCCCCAAGGATAGTTGATGATATAGACCTCAGTCGGCGAGTTGAACGGATTCACGCCGGCCTCGCCGTATCCTCTTAAGACAATCGGGCGAATGTAGCAGGGCCACGCGCCGTTGTGGCTGACAGTATCGACCATGGCCTTGACCAGTTGCTCGCGGGTGAAATCGACGTCGATGCGGTAGACCTTGGCGGAATTCAGCAGGCGCTGCATGTGCTCGTCGGCGCGAAAAATCGCGGGGCCAGTGGGCAGTTCGTAGCAGCGAATGCCTTCGAAAACCGAAGAGCCGTAGTGAATGACGTGCGACATCACGTGGATGGTCGCGTCGTCCCAGTTAATGAACTTGCCGTTGTGCCAGATTTTGTCGGTCTTCTGAATCGCCATGCGAACTCCTTGAGGATTACAGACCATTATATCCGAGCGAGGCGGTGGGACCGGCTCACGTAGGGACGGACCCATTCGTCCGTCCAGGGGTTTAGGGGCAGCGGGCTGCTTTGGGACGGTGGCCGAGGGTTGAATGTTCCTGCAGGAACATGACTGCGATTTTGACATAATGTTGCTGCACGAACATGTTAAGCACAATAATGTATGTACAAAAAGATATGCACGGATGTAAATGGTTTAGACTGTTGAGGTTGCGGGCTGCCGAAATATCGGCAGGATGCCGGTGCGTCGGCAGGAGGGGTAAAAACGGGCGTCCGAGGCGCATCGTTTTGAGACGGAGTGAAGTAAATCAGACCCCACCCTGTCGCGAGGAGACAAGGGGGAGAACTCAAATTGTGAGAGAGGGTGCCAGCCGCGAAGTCGGCGAAAGAATGCAGCCCACGGCGCAAGCCGTGGGGGGACCGGAAAGGACGGACTCAGCCCCCTAGGGGCGAAAGAGATCAACCCCAGATATATCGTTCATCATAGGCCACGTTGTTCTTCTTGAGGAAGGCTACGAACTCCTCCTGAAACGAATGCTTCTTATGATGTTCTTCCTGTCCCGCGATATATTTCGTGACCGCTGCAAGGCTCGATTCGCTGACGCTGAACACTCCGTACCCGGTCTGCCAGGCAAAATGCGGATCGCATTTCTCTCTTGCCCACCGCGAGGAATTGGTCTTCACGACGCGTGCGACTTCCGCTGCGGAATGAGCCGGTCGTACGCGCACCAGCATGTGGACGTGATCGCAGCCGCCATTGATGCTCAGCGCGGTGCCGTTCATTTCACGGACGATGCCACCGAGGTAGGCGAAGAGGTCAGCGCGAAATTCCGGCTTGATCAGCGGACGGCGTTCGTGAGTCGAGAAGATCAGGTGCAACAGGATGTTGCCGGATGTGTGGGACATGGTCGACAGTCTTGGTCCAGATTGTGCGCCGTCCGATTTTCGCGCTCGGACAGGTTCCTAGGCTGTGATGAACGTCACATTTTGCCTGTGGATATCAGTGCGGGGCCGAAATGGGATTCTTTCGCCCCTCCGGGGCTGGCTCCATTTTCGGCGGCGGCACCCACGGCTTGCGCCGTGGGCTGCATTCTTTCGCCGCTTCGCGGCTGGGGCAATCGTTGCACGACAATGCGAGTCATTTTTTCGGCGTTCGTTTGCTCGCGCGCGTGCTGGCGCGGACTTCGTGGACCAGGCGCTCTACGTCCTGTTCGCGGATGCCCTGGCGGTCGGCTTGGGCGCGGCCGTAGGCGTTGACGTCGTCCCACGTACTTGAGAAATAGGAGCGGCGCTCGTAGTGGCGCAGGGCTTCGCGGATCAGTTCGCTCATGGTGCGGCTTTCTTTTTTCGCGATGGATTGGGCGCGCTTCAACATGTCGGGAGGAAGGGTGACGGAGAGGGTTCTGGTGTTACGCATGGGGATATTGTATAGCAGGACTTGGCAGGATTTAGCGTGATTTCAGATTCTCAGAGAGTCAAAGGCCCAATCCCCAATCTCGCCAAGGGCGGCGAGATTGGGATGGGTGACCCTGCAGCTATTCCAGCAGGGCTCTCAGGTTCATCGATGCGAAGCGGCGATACTGCTCGAACAGGCGCTCTAATTCCTCGTCGGTCGCGACGCTCCACTCAGTTGCGCCCAGTACAAAAATGAGCTGTTGGGTTGCCGTCGCGGCCGCGCGAGGCAGGGAATCACGACCCTCGCCGGAAGACGACGAGAAGACCGCCTTGTAGAACGGATGTGATTTGTTAACCTGCACGACAACAGCGTTAACGTCGCCGTTCCAGATCGGTCTGTACAGCACGTCGGCGGGTAGAGTCTCGACTGGCTGAAGGTACGGTACGTCGCGCGGAGGTACCTTGGCTGCAGGAAGAGCCGGCTTGACCGGAGGCCCAACGGGCGCAGGCGTAACGCCAGCACCTTTCGGGGTTGAGCTAGCGAGCACGGTGGCAGTGCCAGATGTGGGACCGGAGCCGTTCCCTTTGCCGCTTGCCGCACGAACCTTCTTTTTGCGCGCGTCGATGCTTTCGACCAAGAGGTTCGCTCTGGATGCGATCAGCTTGTTCGTGTCATCGAACATGCTGTTGATGTCTTCGTCTGTGACGACGTCCTTCTCGCGCCACAGAGTGTCACAGGTCTTTCGACAAACCGTTACCATCTCCTGCAATTTTTGGACTACCTCAGGCGTAACGTTGACCACCGACTTAGCGACGTCAACATTGATGTGCTCGTCGGCATCGGTCGAGTACTCCAGTTCGGCCCGGAAAGAGTTCAAGTGGAAGTCGTAATTGAACAGCCCCAGTGTTTCTCCGCTGCGAAGCAGCCTGCCGTTGCGGTACAGGTAAAAGCCCTGGTTTACCTGCGCGTAACGGTAGCGACGCCGCAAGTCCTGCGGGAGCTGCAGTGGGTGCGGTAACGAGACTGCTGAGAAGTAGACAGTTGCGCCGTTGCTCAAAGAGATCGGCTCACGCTTATACAGCACGAGGGTCTGAGGATTCTCCCGATGAAGCGGGTCGATGGCCTCGATGTCGACGTCGTTGATGCGGATCTTCAACAGCCCCCGATTAAGGAATTTCTGGTAGGCTTCGCCTAGGCCGCGCGCGATGTCGGTCTTAAGCTTGCTGATTTCGCGCGAGCGAAGGTTCAGTCCACCTATAATGACAACGGTGCCGGTGCCCTTGCCGTTCTCGCCAGGCAGGTTCCTGATCGTGTTCTCAAAGTACTTCTGCTCTTCGGCAGATGGCTCCCTGGTGTCCTGAATCCACTCGTCGGCAGCCTGAATCACCGGCAAGTCGATTGCCCGCCGGCGGATGGGTTGGTCCGTGAAACGTGTGAGAACGACGACCTTGTTGCCGAGCGAAAAGCCTGCCCCTTTCAGTCCAATTCCGTAACGTGACAGGGACTGCGCTTCGTAGCGATCCTGCACCCGGCTTCCGGCGCGAAGGACTTCCGGCAGAATCTCCGGCGCGATGCCCGTGCCTTTATCGGCGATCACAATTTCGCCCGCTGGATCACTGGGCAAGCTGATTGAAATGCCGGTCGCGCTTGCCGCCACGCTGTTGTCCACGATGTCGAGGATCGCTGCGCGTGATGAATACGGATAGCCGGCGATCGCGATGGCCATACGGCCAGACGAAGGCTCGGTAGTTTCGTAGGTTTTGTAGGGAACGGTTGAGGCGGGGGTAGACGGAGAAATGGTGCTTGCTGACATACTGTCCTCCTGCCGCGAGCCCTGAGGTTCGCGTGAGTTGAATTTGTCCACCGGTGCCGCGGACTTTCTCGCCCGCGTTGATGAACTAGTTGTTGTATTACCACAGTCCCAAAACCGAACGCAAGAAAAATCGTTCCCGAATCCGGAAGTCGGCGAAAGGCAGGGGTGGTCGCGAACCGTTGACAGGCAAGAGAAAAAGGGCCATGGCTTTGCATCGCCATGACCCCCTCATAGTCGCGGTCCTTTTTACACTGGGTGGGGAGGGGATGCCAAGCGGATTTCTTGGGGGCATTGGTCTCGGGGGCTGAAGCCCCGGTTCTGGTTTTGGGGCTTTACGCGGCGCCGAAGCGCCGCTCTTCCACGGTGGCGCGGGTACGTCTTCCCAATTTGGAGCTTGACCGCGCTCCAGCGCAGACCTATTCTTGAAATAGATTTCGCCAGTTCCTTGAAATGGCGGGCTAAGTCCTTATTCCGCAAGATTTTGCCCGCAAGTTGTTGTGGCCCTTGGACTTCTTCGCGTTTTCCCGCTAAGTTGATGATTCCAATAGACCGGGGGTAGGGGGGCTACTTCGCCAGCCGCGTTCCCAGCCCAAAAAATTCATTTTAAGAACTCCTCCAAAATCCATGTGGGACGGACACTCCTGTCCGTCGCTTTTGGACTTTGCATGCTGATCTGCCAGGCTTGCGGAATGATTTCCTTCGAGAACCAACCCCGGTCGAAGGCAGCGGACAAAGCCTACCCTGAGCCCGCCGAAGGGATTGTCCGCTCCACATCAGCAAGGGAGTTGCAGGGATCCTTCGACTGCGGTTGGTCTTGCGCTTGGGCGCAAGACCAATCCTCGCTCAGGATGACCAGTAGATTTAGATGACAAGCAAATTTAGACAATTTGTTACGGCTTGGGATGATCTGCGGTGTAAGGATGGCAGCAGGGTTTTTGTTGGGAGTGAATTCCATGATTTCGACGCGGGTGCCGTCGGGGTCGTAGGCGTCGAGGCTGTCTTTGCCGTCGCGGCCGATTTCGGGGCCGTCGAATTTGCGCAATTTTCTGGCGCGAAGTTTGGCTGCGGCGGCGTGCACGTCTTTGACGCCGAATGAGAAATGATTTTGGATGCCGAGTTCATGATGGTCGGCATGGGCGGGAATGTTGAGCATGTATTCGATCCAGTCGGGACCGTCTGGCAGCTGGAGTTCATACCAGTCGGTGCCGTCGTCTTTGAATCCTCCCTGCCAGTAGAGACGAAAGCCCAGGAGGTCGACGTAGAAACGATTCTCGGCGGCCAGGTCTTTGACGACAAAACCGGCGTGGATCAGGTGCGAACTGATCTGTTTCGACGACGGGGATTCGGGATCAGCGGGTGGCCGATGGACGAAGGCAATGTGGTTTTCCTCCGGGTCCAGAACGCGAAAATGCTGGGTGGCGTCGAGATCTTTTTCCACTGGGCCGGGCTGGAAACCGTGGGCCACGAGATAGTCGCGCATGTGGGTTACGTTGTCGGTTGCGAATCCGATTTCTGCAAGCCAGTTTTGGTGGGCAGCCGTTCTTATGTCGCCCGTCGCTATTTTCAGGAGAAGACGCTGGTTCGAGGGGCGTATCAGAAAACAGGTCTCCCGCCCGACATAGTGCGGGCAGCCAGGGGTCAACCCCAGAACATGTTCATAGAAGCGGAGGGACTTGTTGAGGTCGGTGACGTAGATCGTAACGTGATCGATGCCGGTGATGCGGGGGCGCTCGGGTTCGTCGGCGGATTGCGAGGCGGACGATGTCGGCAGTAACGCGAGGCAGAGCAGGAGGGAACTGACGGCAGAGATCGAGGAGGAGATGATCCTGGGCGAGGAGTGCATGGCCGCCGATTGTATCGCAGGCTGTCCCTGCCTGTGTATCGTGCAACGCTGAGAAGGAAAGGCCTGCGGCGCGATACTTCCGGGCGCCTGGACGGACGAATGCGTGCGTCCCCACACGAGCTGATTCGGACGACTCCGCTACTTGATCGGAGTTAACGCTGCCTGCGTGGTGGCTGCTGGGAGCTCGTCGCCGCGGAAGTATTTGGCTTTGTCCGCCCCAGCTTTTGCGTCGGCGGCTTTCATTTCTGGCATGGCTTCGTAGGGCTTGCTGTAGTCGTTGGCGGCGTTCCAGAACAAGAATCCGATGCCGCCTTTTTCTTTGGCGGTTTCTACCTGGATCTTGATGTATTCGGGCGAGTAGGTTTTGGTGCGCCAGTGGAAGGCTTGCAGCCAGGGGCGGATGACTACGCCGGATCCTTTGGTGATGAGTTCGAAGCGGTCCATGGATTCGCCGATGAAGTGGGCGGGCTCGTCGCCGGGGTGGGCGATGTTGTCCATGCCGAAGAAGTGGCTGGGGTAGATCATTGGGCTGAGGACGTCGCAGTAGTGGGCCATGCCGACGATGTCTTGTCCGGTGTGGGCTAGGTCGACCTGGCGCTGCCAGGCCATGACACCGAAGACGTCGAGGCTCAGCAGCACACCCGTCGGATGGAGTTCGGCGTAGGCTTTTTTTAAGAATCCGGTGATGACATCGGTGCGCTGCGGGCCTTTGGGTTTGGAGGCCACGGTGCATCCGTTGTTCTTTCGCCCCTTCGGGGCTTGCTCAGGTTTTTCGTCTTTCCCACGGCTTGCGCCGTGGGCTGCATTCTTTTGCCCCTTCGGGGCTGCGTCCGAGGCGGCAGATATTGGACAGCTTTGGTCCGCGCTGTTGTCGGCTGTCGCGGATTCCGCTTGCGTCGGGTCTGATGGCTGACCTTGGAAGACGAATTGGGCGTCTTTTTGGTCGCCTTCGGCGGGGAATCTTACGTAGTCGAATTGGATTTCGTCGACGCCGAGGCCGGCTACGTATTTGGCCAGGGCGATGTCGTAGTCCTGCACTTTTGGATTCGAGGGATCGGTCCAGACTAGTTTGCCGTTTTCACGCCAGGCGGTTTTATTCTTGCGCGACTGGACGGCTAGTTCGGGATGGTTCACCACCAGGCGCTCGTCGCGGAAGATGGCGATTCTCGCGATGGCGTGCATGCTTTGCTGGTGGATGAAGTGGACTAGCTTCGGAACATCGTGGATATAAACCTGGTGCTGGCCTAGCAGCGGATGCTCGAAGGGGATGGTGACGCTGCCGTCGGAGTCTTTGATGTCGAAAACGACGGAGTTGCCGCCGACTTCGCGCCAGTGCTTGATGATGCGGAGTCCATGGTCGCTGGCGGCCATGATGCCGGTCAGGTAGATGGCCCGGACTTCGAAGTCTTTGGCGACCGGGATGGACTTCTCGGTGACGGGTGCGAAGAGGATTCCGGGGATGATGATGTTTTCGTTGGCTTTCAGGATGTTGCTCGCGTCGGATTTGTGGTTTACGGCGCGGATGGCGTCGGCGAGTTGGGACGACGTCAGGTAGCTGGTTTTGCCCAGATATCGACGGGCGATAGTGGGGATTGCTTCTCCTCT
>Ga0210400_10003393_pt1 | contig 14133 bp, 11 predicted proteins | sample IncBWH26MmetaG_FD_155456 | JGI IMG/M metagenome (GOLD analysis project Ga0210400, IMG submission 155456) | Forest soil microbial communities from Barre Woods Harvard Forest LTER site, Petersham, Massachusetts, United States - Inc-BW-H-26-M | ecosystem: Environmental > Terrestrial > Soil >...
TGAGATGGCGGGAACTTCTGATCGATCTGTTACATCTCGTGTTTTCTGGTTGAGGTTTTCGGTGCGCCAAAATGTCGTTTTTGGCTCGAAGGGTTTCGTTGCTACACGATTCCGCTGAGTTTCTGGGGTTGATGTGTGGCTGGAACGACTGAGGCTAGCAACTGCTCACGCGCAAGGTGGGTTTCTGCACGTTCTCAGAAATTGTAGGCTGCTAGTCCTTCCGAGTCAAGAATATGTACTCGTCGGTAGATGGCAGCACAGCTATGAAATCGGTACAACTGCGCTGCTTGCGAGTGTGACGAAAAAAGCCTTCTTCGGTCTAAAGGCATTCCGCTCACGGTTTTGCTCAGTGCCGTACCGGCGAACTCAGTATGCTGTCGTTCGCGCTCTAGCTGAACTTCTCTTGATCCCAGGCGGCACCCATCGGCCATCAATGACCTCGACTTTGGGTGCATACAGGCGCATCGCTAGGTTGAAGTCTCCTGTCGGCGCCGGCAGCCAGTTCGATTCGTAATCCTTGCCGGGCGACTCGTACTGAAAGTAGATATCGAGTGAGCCATCGGCGTTATATTTCATTTCGTCGCGGTCGCCAATGGCATTCCGCTTCAGGGTGTTGGGCGTAGGGAACCCATCCTTGTCGTACAAGGTCACCGACCAGAAGGCGCCCACGGGTGGAATCTCAGTCTTGGCGAAGTGCAGCATGTACTTGTTCGCCCCCGTAAGCGGCTTGCCGTCCGCGTCGCCGAGATTTAGCGGATAAACCGCGTCCTCTGGCAGGTTGGCCCCGAGACCGACTAGCGCGACGACGGCCCGCTTGAGGTAGAAGTTCCCGTACACGCCCATCGTGTCCGTATTCATCTGCCACGCGTTAACAACGCGGGCGAGCGTTGGGATCTTTGTCCTCATGGCTTTGAGCGCGTCGGGCGCAGCGCGCTCCAGCGCACGTTTGACAGCGGCATTGGCCTTCCCGATGTCAAAGGACTTCCCGGGCACGACCCCGATACGCCGCATCCGCGCGACGATTGGCTGGTCCGTGATGTGTTGCGGGTGGAGCTTCATCAGCTCCGCGGCGTACGCAAAGTATTTGCCCGCGGGCATGGTATCGACCTGTGTCATCGGGGGCGTCTTCATGTCCACCGTTGGATCAATTGTGGCCGTGACCGGCTGGGGAGCCTTGCCCAGTTGTGAGAGGGGCGTAATCGTGTAGCCATCCTGGATCTTGTGGACGGCCTCGTAGTCCTTGGGACCGTTGGTCTGGGTGCGACCGATGATCCAGACGTAGGGCGTGGGCGCGTCGATGCGCTGTTCGCCTTCGGGCAGCTTGCCCTGCCAGCCCGGCGGCACGACAGCGAAACGGCCCGCCCCGGTCCCCGTCGTGCGTTTGCCGGGGCACGCAAACACGTCCGTCCACATGTCGAGCATCGGTAACATATAGTAGCGGCCCTGCGTGTCCGGCGCGGACACGATGATCGGCTCTTTCGTCAGGTCGAGCCAGGCGATGGAATACAGAGTGTCGAAGTTCGGCCGCACGACGTCGCGGAAGTCAGCAGGGGGGAACGTCCGGACGTGCGTGAAGGCGTTCATCGGTCCACGGCCAACGACCTTCCCTCCTTCGACGTTAACCATCTGACGCCGCGTCGCGTCCATCAGGACGAGCGAGTAAAAGTAGGTGTACGCTTCGATGCCAATCTCGTAGGCTTCCTGCTCATTGATTGTGTTGTTTTCCATTGTCTTTGTCCTAAAAACGGCTCTCTGAGGTCTCGCCTGAGTATGGTTCCCATTGTTTAACCCTTCCGCGGTTAGTCGGGGCATTGGGGTGACGCGAAGCGGTCGGCCATCTCAGTCTCTCGGGAACACGGGAACCCGGGAACACGGGAACACGGGAACCCGGGAGAATTGACCTTCGCGCAACCGGGTTGCAACTGTCAAAAATGACAGGCTATTGGGATCGGTCACATTCCGGGAATCCACCTTTGCCGCCCTGATGGGCGTTCAGCTTTTCCCTGCAGCCTGCGCAAATGCCGCTGCTTTGCCGCCCGCAAGGAACGCCGCTGCGTCCAGCCGACCGAAGATCTCGATCGTCTTCGCAACGAGACCGGTCCAGCCGGTCTGGTGGCTAGCCCCCAGGCCCGCGCCGTTATCTCCGTGGAAGTACTCGTAGAACAGCACGTAATCCTTCCAGTGAGGATCGGTCTGGAATTTCTCTGTACCTCCGTACACCGGTCGCCGGCCCGACTCATTTCGCACGAAGATTTTGGTTAAGCGATTAGCAATTTCGCGGGCTACTTCAAACAAATTCATCTCCTTGCCCGAGCCAGTCGGACACTCGACTTTGAAATTGTCACCGTAATACAAATAGAACTGCATCAAGGCACGGATCACCAGCGCATTTACCGGCATCCAAATCGGGCCGCGCCAGTTGGAATTTCCGCCAAACATGCCTGTATCCGATTCAGCTGGAAGATAATTCACCCTATACTCGCGGCCGTCCACATGGAAGATATAGGGATGATCGGCATGCCAGCGGGAGAGTGCTCGGATCCCATAAGGACTCAGGAATTCGTTCTCGTCGAGCATTCGCGACAGGATCCGGCGGAGCCTATCCTGGTTCACTAGCGCAAGCATGCCGCGATCCCCCACACCGCGATGACCCGGCCCTGTGGCATGAATGCTCTCCAGGAGTTTGGGCATCTGTCGGGTGCGCTCCGCATAGAGGGCCATTAGACGCGGCACGCGTTCCCGCTGCCACGGTTCGACGACGGTGGTGGCACCGAGGGGCAACAAGCCCACCATGGAGCGCACCTTAAGTCGGGTCGCGCTGCCATCGGGAAGCCGTAGCACGTCGTAGTAGAACCCGTCCTCTTCGTCCCACATGCCATCCGGGCCCGTCTGATTCATGGCGTGAGCGATCCAAAGGAAATGCTCCAGGAACTTCTTTGCCATGTCCTCATAGGTGGGATCGTGGGCGGCCAGCTCGACGGCGATCTCCGCCATGTTCTGGCAGAACAGTGACACCCAGGCCGTCCCGTCGGCCTGCTCCAGGTTGCCGCCGGTGGGCAGCGGAGCGCTGCGGTCGAAGACGCCGATGTTGTCAAGCCCCAGGAACCCACCCTCAAACAGGTTCTTACCGAAGCGGTCTTTGCGGTTCACCCACCAACTGAAGTTCAGCACCAACTTTCCGAAGGAACGCTTCAGGAAATCTATGTCACCTTCACCCTGGAGAGCCTGCTGCGTGCGGTACAAGAAGATCGTGGCCCATGCATGCACCGGCGGATTGACGTCACTGAAGTTCCACTCGTAGGCTGGGATCTGACCAGTTGGATGCAGGAAAAACTCTTGCAACATCAGGTCAAGCTGTTCTTTTGCGAAATCCACATCGACCGTGGAGAGCGCGATTGCGTGAAAGGCTAAATCCCATGCGGCATACCAGGGATACTCCCATTTGTCCGGCATCGAAATGACGTGGTTGTTGACCATGTGGAACCATTCGCTGTTCCGTATCTGCCTGGCGCCTCGCTGCATCGGGCCTGCGCCATGTTCCTCAAGCCATTTGTCCACGTCGAAACCGAAGTACTGCTTGGTCCAGAGCATCCCGGCCAGCGCTTGGCGCATGACGAGAGCCTCGTCTTTGCTGACATTTTGCGGAATAAGTTCGCGATAAAACTCGTCCGCCTCACGCTGGCGAGCCTGCATGATTTGAGCAAAGCCCTTGAAGGGATCGCCCATAGCCGCAGGCGCCGAGTCGCCTAGCCGCAAACGGATCGTGGCGGTTTCGCCAGCGCCCACGCTCAGTTGATACTGGGCCGCGGCTTTTGTTCCCACATGCTCGGGGTTGACAGCGTCACGCTTTCCGTTCACCACGTAGTTGTTGATCCCGTCTTTGACATACCGAGAGGCATTGGGCGTGCCGAAGATCCGCTCGTTGTTCGTCTCGTTCTCCGTGAAGAGCAATGGGACATCTCTCTCGCAATACAAATAGCGCTCACCTAGTCTCCCGTGTGAAGCTGCGATAACACGGCAGCCACTCTTGCCAGTACCCTGCCTCAAGGACGGCTTTGGTGTATCAGGCCACCATGTCCAGGTGTTGCGAAACCATAGAGTCGGCAGGACTTGTAGCGAGGATGGCTCGGGCCCGCGATTGGAAACGCTGATTTGGATGAGGATGTCCTCCGGCGTCTGCTTGGCATATTCCACAAACACATCGAAGTACCGATCGTCGTTGAAGACACCTGTGTCCAGCAGTTCGTACTCGAACTCGTTGCGCGTGCGATTCCGGTTTGTGCTTACCAGATCGTAGTAGGGATACTCTCGCTGCGGATACTTGTAGAGGTATTTCATGTACGAGTGCGTCGGCGTGCTGTCAAGGTAGAAGTAATACTCCTTGACGTCCTCGCCCCGATTGCCCTCGCCATTCGTCAACCCGAACATGCGTTCCTTCAGGATCGGGTCGCGGCCGTTCCACAGTGCGAGCGCAAAGCAAAGCAGCTGTTCGTCATCGCTGATGCCGGCAACGCCATCCTCGCCCCAGTGATACGCGCGGGATCGGGCTTGGTCATGGCTGATATAGTTCCAGGCGTTTCCATCCTGGCTGTAGTCCTCTCGAACCGTGCCCCATTGTCGCTCGCTCAGATACGGTCCCCATTTTCGCCATTTGGACGTGCCATTGCGGGCTTCCTGCAAGCGGGCTCCTTCTTGTGTCATGGCTAACTCCCTTTTTTCATTATGCGTTTGGCGGCTGCTTCCGGCTTGGGCTTATTGTCGATGCGGAGGAGGGTTCTTCCTGATCTCGAGGAATTGGTTCCAATCGCCGGGCCGAGACGTAAGCCTGCGCCCGGCCTGCAAGAGGATCCAGGCGGCGCGCGGTACTTCATCGAGCGATTCCGATCGCAAATGCATAGCTAGCAAGTCGCGTCGGCGAGGGACACTGTCAGATTTGACAGTGGGCCTTCTGCTAAACCCGCTCACGTCTGACCAAACGCAATAGCCTGTTACTTTTGACAATTGGGGGCCGGCTGCATCAGTCGCATAATCCCGCTGCGGTTTCCCTTTGCGCGCGACCCTGAGCGAGGTGACTAAAGTACGATGAAACAGGCGTGCATATTCGTGCTAGCGGTTTTCGTATTTACCCCCGGCGTGCTTGGCCAAGACGGCGTGCCCATAATCAAAGCAGAAGTAATGAGTGCGTTCGTGTGGGGAGAGGACTCGACCGCAGGTGCGGTCTCCTCGACGATTCAAGATCCACTGACAGGCAATGCGCAACACACATTGAGTTATGGCGGAATAGAGGTGAGTTCCCGGCTAGGATTCGAGCGCGTCAGCCCTAACGAAGTAGGTACTTTTCTCACCTACACAACAACCATCGCCAACAGCACAGACTCAACCCTCTCAGTGCGATACGGTGGGACCAGTGTTGATGGGCACGCGGTATCACCTCTCCGAGTTGTGCCCGCGGGCAAGACGCTCGATAAGAAGGAACGCAAAAGCAAACCAGACGTGGTGGAAATTGGGAAAATCCACTGCTTCACGAGCGGCTTTCTTTCCAGCGACAACTTCTTTTCCGCAAACGCCTCATCTCAAATTCTTACCGTCGGCCCCCGAGCCGCGCTGACGGTTTCATCTGTAATCCGAGATCCTCGCAATTATCATTCGGTCCGATGCTCCGTCGAGGGTTGCTACCCTACCGGGACGATACGCTACTACCTTAGAGTCGATGACAAAGATTACGTATTTCTCTGGCCTGGTCGATCGGCAATTTATTGCGGCACGTAAGAGATTAGCGGCAAAGATCGCTTTTATTTTTGTCCCCCAGTGGAGTGCAAGATAGTGCCAACACAAACCGGAAACTGATGACCTAGTGCGCCCCAAATGCTTCAGCTTGACAGCGACGAAACGCCTGCGGATAATATTTTTCGGTCCGTCGAAAACTCGCGGACCATTGAAGCGGTCCATGCCACAAAAACTCTCGCGCGCGCATTTTGATGCGGAGAGCTTCCTCCGAACTCTTCGGGGGGGAACTAAACTCGTCGAATACCGAAAGAAAAGCAGTATCTTTGTACAGGGAGAGCCTGCTGGATTCGTCTTCTACGTCCAGAAAGGAAGGGTGAAGCTCACAGTCACCTCCGCGCAAGGGAAGGCGGCGATCATTGGAGTTCTCGACGCCGGCAACCTTTTTGGCGAGGGATGCCTTGCGGGCCAGGCTCTTCGGATGATGACAGCTACAGCTATAGTGGACTGCTCTCTTTTGAGGATTGAAAAGACCGCTATGATGGATGTACTTCATAAGCGGAAAGACTTTTCCGAGTTTTTCATCAACTATGTCCTGGCGCGCAACATCCGATACGAAGCAGACTTGGTCGACCAGCTTTTTAACTCGAGCGAGAGGCGTCTCGCTCGCATTCTTCTCTTGCTCTCTCGCTACGGTAAAGAAGGCCAGCCCGAGCCAATCGTGCCTAAGATAAGTCAGGAAACTCTGGCGCAAATGGTCGGCACGACGCGGCAGCATATAAGTCGCTTTATGAATAAGTTTAGGAAACTCGGCTTCATCGACTACAACGGCGGACTGGAAGTTCACAGTTCACTCATGAATATGACTTTGCACGATTAATTGCAAACCATACGTGCCCTCCTGACAGGCCGCTCCCGACTACTCGTCATCGACACTCATTTGCGAAAAATTCAGGAAGTGTCCCATTTGGGGCAGATTCACTAACGTCGCTTTTGCTCTCCTATGCGTGTACGGGGACTCCCGGCTGCAAGTTTTCCCAGGGAGATGCTTATGTCTGAGATGACAGTAATTGGTCTTCGCAGCGTACCAGTGGGAGCGATCGGATGCCGATCCTGTGGATCGGGAAACAAGGCTCGGTTCAACGCTGAGCTCGCCGTCAGTTTTCCTAAATTTCGCAGTGCGCTAAAAAACCCTCCCATCTACATGGTGGGAGCGATGGTGATCTGCATGGGCTGCGGCTTTGCGGAACTGTCCATTCCGCAAACCGAATTGCGCCAGCTTGATGAAGGCGCTGCGGCATAGCTTCGCGAACCGCGGTTATTTGCGAAGCGAGGGTGTTACGAAGCTGCCGCGCATATGCGACAAGCGACAAATGCTTGCCAACGCGGAAAGACTTGAATGAAATGAGTACCAGTTGGCGAAGCTTGCCTTCAACGGGTGGCTCAATTGAGCAGAGTTCGAGTGCTCCTTGCAGACGACTTTCCTCTCTTCTTAGAAAGAGTCTCGAGCGTCCTGGAGCCGGCCTTCGAGGTAGTCGAAAGAGTAGGTGACGGCCAATCACTATTAGAGGCCGCCACGAAACTCGATCCTGATCTCATAGTCACGGATCTTTCGATGCCTATTCTCAATGGACTCGAGGCCATGAAGAGATTGATGGAATCTGGCTGCACGGCGAAAATCATTTTCTTGACGGTCAATATGGACCCGGACATCGTTCAAGCAAGCCTCGCTGCGGGTGCCCTTGCGTACGTGGCCAAAAGCCAGCTCGCCACCGACCTTTTGCCGGCTATCCGCGAGGCCCTTGCGGGGCGGATCTTCATTTCTCCATCTATCGCAAGTGAGAGCTAGTCAAAAAGAAGGGAAAAGCACGGCGGGTGGCCGCCAGGCGGCATGATTTTGGGTGCCGCTCGATAAGCCCAATGGGCGGTTCATTGTGAACCTCATTCCTCTCAGAAGTTCTGAATCGTCCAGATGTTGCTATTCTGCGTGTTGCCGGGCATTGCCAGGTGTCGGCCATCCGGAGATGGCACTCCCCATGTAACGCTGCCTCCTTTCTGCTCCCATAAGAGGTGTGCGTTACCCTGCAAATCTACTTGCAGTAGGGCAACGCCTCTTGGCACTGGGCTGGAAACGAACAGCCCCTTTCCGTCCGCCGTCCAATCGAGACCATATTCCCCCATACTCCAACCTTTCAACTTGAACGCCTGCTGCGGGTGGCCGCTCAACGAAATAACCCGGATTCGCTCTCGTTCGGAGCGATCCCGAAGTGCGATGCGCGTTCCGTCAGGTGAAAGGTCCCAAACATAGTCAGCACTCGAGTCGACGTCGAACCTGGTCAGCTCACCGCCACGGCCTTTCACAGGGTCGAAAGCCGTGAAAATGAGCTCTTTGCGATCCGCAGAGCGCTCCGCAATCGCGCACACCGTTGCTGGAAACCTGGCACAGCGATGCGTGTCGACGATGTTTGCCGTCAACACGACCTCCGACGGCCCGCCGGAGGTCGGAACGCGCATCAACTTTGTCGGTGCTGAGGTACCGTCTTCTTTCGGGTGAACCAAGTAAAGAATCCACGTGCCGTCCGGGCTCATGCGCGGAATGGTCGCATCCGCGCCGCCTGTTTCAATCGGTTCCGGCGTGTCACTCTCCAGAGACTGCTTGAAAATGCTGCCATGGCCCTTGCGGTCGGAAAAGAAAACCACTGCATTGCTGTCGCCTGTCCATGCTGTTGGATGATCCCAGCTTTCCGTCATCATGAGGCGCCTGGGTGCGGTTATCTGCGTCCCGTTCGGTTCCAGGTCGGCAACATACACACTGCTCTCGCGATTCGATTTTCTAAACGCCAGCTCTTTGCCATCTGATGTTGCGCTGAAACCTGACTCGCAGAATCCGGCCCAGTTGGTCAATCGCCAGGGTCTCTCGGCGAGCTCGCCCGTCCGTGCCTTGATTCGAGTCTCCCAGAAGTTGCACATCCAGGCGTTGGGGTCCGGCTCGTCCAATGAGTAGATCATCCTTCCATCCGGCAACCAGCGAAAATCCTCGAAGCCCTGCCCAGAAAGTATCGTAGTCGGAAGCCCGCCTTTGAGGTCCCGGCTTTCAATGGCGATCTCGAACTTTTCAGGCGTTTTGTGGAACTTGAGGTAAGCCAGGCGCCGACCGTCCGGGGACCACTGGACGCGCCAGAACGCACTATTCTCGTCCGTCTCGCAGACCTTCCGGGCTTGCTCCCCGTTCCGTCCCATCAGCCAAATCTCACGGTGGCCAAAACCGTAATACCAGGAGGTACTGTAGCGCGACGCCAAGTTACCTGCGTTTGCTGTGAAAGCTATCAAAGATCCGTCAGGCGACACCGACCATGCTCGGGCATCATCCCGCAGCTTATGAGGGACTGCACCCATTACCGAGACGGTCCATACGCTGAGGGGCTGTCCAGCTACGTTTGCGTTAGCGAGATATTTTGTTCCGTCGGGGAACCAGGCACCAAAACTCCAGTCCACTCGAACACCCTTCAAGGCATCAGGTTGGGGAACAATCTGCGTCTCGCCTGTTCCAAGCAGCTTCAGGTGAATTCCTTTCAAGTCGGCGTAGGCCAGATATTTGCCATCGGGCGAAATCGCACCGCTCGACACCGCGTTCTCGCTTGAATTAGCAGTGAGTTGGCGCTGCTTCAACTCCAGTACGGAAGGCGGCTGACGTCTTGCCGACCAGAAGAACACGGCAGCCACCAACAGAGCGAAAACGCTTGCGACAACTAACGCCCAAGGCTGAACGTAAATTGCTCGCCGCACGCCTTGTTGTGGCGGCAATGTCGCTACAGATACATGGGATTCACACGGTGGCGACACAAAATTCAATTCTCTCGTTTCGATGTCCCTCTTCAAGCGCTGTAGCTCAGCACGTATATCGCTGGCGTGTTGATAGCGCAAATCACAGTCTTTCTCTAGAGCCCTGCGGATGACCTCTGCGAGGCCTTGCGGAATATCAGGGTTGAGCTGAACAGGGGCAACAGGTGTACGGTTTAATATGGCTTCCGTGATCAGGCCGGAACTTTCTCCGCGAAAGGGCATCGTTCCAGTTGCCATCTCGTACAGAACGACACCAAAAGAGAATAAGTCTGTCCGCGCGTCCAGTTCCTTGGCCCGCACCTGCTCCGGCGACATGTAATGCACGGTACCGAGCGTTGAGCCTGGGCTCGTCAAGTGGTCCGAACTCGAGCCTAGCGTTGCATCACCCGCAACAGTTGCCATCGCAAGCTGTCGGCGGCCCATTCGGCTCACTTTCGCCAGCCCGAAATCCAGAATCTTTGCGTGGCCCCGCTTGGTTACGAAAATATTCGCGGGCTTAATATCGCGGTGAATGATCCCTTGCGCGTGAGCAGCATCGAGGGCGTCAGCGATCTCGATGCCCAGCGAAAGCAGGGCCTCCAGTTGGACTGGACCCGCAGCGATGCGGTGCTTCAACGTTTCACCTTCGAGCATCTCCATCGCAATGAAGTTTCGGCCGTTCTCTTCACCGATTGCGTAAATTGTGCAGATATTCGGATGGTTCAGCGCGGAAGCAGCCTGGGCCTCCCGACCAAATCGTTCGAGCATTTGATGGTCTTGGGCCAGCTTGTCGGGAAGGAACTTCAAAGCGACCGGCCGGCTGAGGGTGAGATCCTCAGCCTTGTACACCACACCCATCCCACCATCACCGAGTTTTTCTAGAACGTGATAGTGCGAGATCGTTTGCCCGGTCATGGACGGCGATTCGGTCACGCTTGATCATGAGGCAGTCTCACACCCGCGCCTATTGAGAGAACTGACAGTCGCCGCGGAATGCCAAGCGAAGCAACGCGACACGAGTCGCCGTCCGCGCAACTCGAGCCGCGGACCAAATGGCATTGCAATGGCGGATTTGAACCATCAACGGTCAGGGGTGAAGATGACATGTCAATACTGACGATTCCCTTTGCTCTTCTACGCAGGCGATCATTCAAATCTCAGGCGCAAGGCAAGTAATGAACTGACTTGAGAGGAATGAGACAAACTATGCGGCAAATTAAGAACGTTCCAAGGATTCGCAAGCTTGGTATCAGCTGTGTGCTGCTAATCGGCGCTCTGATCATGGGAAGTACTTTCGGCCGATCTGCCGACCGAGTGAAGCCGGAGACGATCGGCGCTACTGCCATGGGCACAGGCACACAGCTAGGCCAGAACGCGAGTATTACGGTCATCATTTATGAGTTTTCAACGCTGGAGGATAGGCAGATCCTGATGGACGCATTCGCAAAAGGGCAAAACCAGGGATTAGTAAATGCGCTAACCAAGATGAAAGCCGTGGGCCATATCTCGATCACCGGCACCCTAGGCTATGACCTGAGTTTCATCCGATTGATTCCAACCCCAACTGGGCGAAGGATTCGGTTTGTCACCAATCGTCAAATTAGATTCGGTGAAGCATTCTTTGATTCCCAGTCCCAAGCCTTTAACTTGACTGCCGGTGAATTCGACATCGATGACAAAGATAAGGGCAAAAGCACTGGCCTCTTGTATCCAGAAGCCCAGCTCGCGCTGGATAAGGAAGGACAGTTGAAAATCGAGCTCACTCAGAATGCCTGGAAGCTCGTGGATCTGATTGATTGGAAGGGGACGCCCGGCGAGAACTAGTGCGGAATTTGCGCAGCGGCACAGGTCCTTGCCGCAAGCATTTGGCATCAGTGGATCAGCCGCCGTACCGTGGCCGGTGAACGCAAATGATAGGCAAACCGGTATACACGGGCGCCGGGTCCGGCCCTTAAAACACTGGTGATTGTCGCTCCCGGAGGCGCATGCGAAAGCCGATTGCCGGGCCTGTTAGTTTTGACAGTTCTTACAGCGTCTCAATACGGCGCATCCTTCCCGAGCCAAGCACGCTTGATCGGAATCGCGAGCAAGACCTGCAACTTCGCGGCCGACCAGGTTAACCCAAGGAAAGACAAGTAAGTGATCGTTCTGAGACCCGTCTTCTGCAGCACTGTGTGAGCAGGAGTCAGAAGCGGAGACATTTTTTCCCTGCATTCCAGCGTGAAAGGAACTCCGATGGCCTCACAGAAGAGACTCGTCACCACGGTACTATTTATCGCGTTGGTTCTCAGCCTATTATTGCCCGCTGCCGGTCCATGCCGAGCTCAGGCAACACCGCCTACTGAAGAGGCGTACTTGCTCGGGACCAACGGCGCGAACCCACCAACCGCCGACGCTGCCTCAGGCCCCCCTCAGGCAGGCCCGACCGGTCCAGATAACGCGTGGCATTTTGCCGTGAGTCCCTATCTCTGGTTTCCGGGCGTGCATGGAACCGCTGTAGGTCCGGGCGGTCGCGGCGAAAGCTTCCGTGCGAGCCCCGGCGATCTCCTTTCGAATGCCCGCTTTGGGCTGATGGGGGCAGTCGAAGCCCGCCGCAAACGGGTAGTCGCGTCAGGCGACTTGATGTGGATCAGGCTCGAGGATGACAAGGCGCGCGCGTTCCCGAGACTGGGCGCAATAAGCGCGCAGATAAAGGCCACCGAGTTCTTCTTGACGCCCAAAATCGGCTTCCGCGTGATCAATAACGAAATAATTAAAATTGACGCTTTGACGGGATTCCGCTACTGGCACCTGGGAGAGAGCCTGAAGTTCAATCCCTCCCTCCTCGGCCTTAATTTTTCCGGATCACAGAACTTCGTGGACCCGTTGGTGGGCGGTCGAATTCAAGCGGCACTCTCACCGAAAATCGTGGTCAATATCTTGGGGGACGTCGGCGGATGGGGGACCGGATCGCAGCTCGAATACCAGTGGGCTGGCTTACTCGGGTACAGAATCAAGCCGGCGTGGACGCTGCAGGTAGGGTATCGCTATTTATTCATAGACTACCGCGGGAGCCGCGGTTTCGTTTTCAATGCCACGACTGCCGGCGTAATGTTTGGTGTCACCCTCAACCTGAAATAAGTGAACCGTGTGAATGTATTCGTAGAGCTGGGTTTTTCATGGCTAGATCCCTCAAGCTCAAGTGCCTGGCACGCGCCGACGACAAAAGCGTTTTGCTACCAAGACCGAACGGGGAGCGAGGTAAGTGGCACGATAAGCCAGAGTTTCGGATCCGAAATCTGAACTCCCCCGATTCCTCCGGCCTCCACAAGAAAACGAAAGTGAGGCTTCTGCTAGGGGAGTTGTGGTTTGAACGCCTACTCGGTGTTACTAACCTCCCATTCTCTGGTAATTGGAATTGGACGTGGTCACCACGAGATGTTTGGCGCTGGCGTTAAGAACTGTCTCCTGGACAAAGTTAGTACCATCGGGCAGGCTGCCCATGTGCACCTGCAAACTCACCACGTCTTTTGTTTCACCCATGTAGGTGTTGATGTTCAAGGAAGCGACCTTTCTTGTGGCAGGGTCGAAAGCAAGCGTCATCTGATCGCCTGGTTGGGCATAATCCCTGAAAACGAAATTGACGATCCCTCCTGAGGGATTCAATGAAACTTTGCCGGCCTGATACGCTTGTTGCATTTTCTGCGGGTCGGGCGGTACGTACATGCTGAGGAGGCCCTTCACATCTTCCATGTAATCCTTCATCTCTTCTTTTTTCTTCTCAATGATCCTTTGTTTCATCCTGCCACCGCTGGGTTCTTGGGGCGGAGGACCGATGGGAGTCTTCTGAACCTGCCCGTCAGGACCGTACTGGCACAATTTTTCAGACGGAGGCTTCGGATCTCCCTTCAGATTGAGCTGCGTGGTTTCAGTCCACTGATATTGTTGCAATCTCTGCTTGTTTTCCGCCACAGACTGCTTCACGGCTGCAAGCTTCTGTTGTAGTTCGCCGTTCTGCGCGATGGCAGGGATAGTAGCCGCAAGCGCTACTACAGCAATCATCGTCAAGCGTTTGCAAATCGGAACAACGGCGCCGATGATAGATTGCTCTCCGAACGTACTTGCAAAACTACGATTCATTAGAATTCTCCTTATTGCACTGGCTTTCTGGCGGGAAGATGTTCTCCTGTCATTGCACTACCTGGCTCCAACCGGCATCGGGATCGAACTCAGTCATTGCGCTTGCTGTTTCTGTTGTGGTCTTCCCCAAGTCCTTCTGCAGTAGCATGCCGTCCTGGTTGATGATGAATGTCATCACCCCCGAATTGCGATATTCAGCCGGATACGCGACGAAGGCGAATCCACCGACCATCTTTCCATCAACCACGTAGTCCTTCGCACCACCCGGCGCGTGACTGCCTTGCCTGTTCAGCATGTGGAAGTAGTAGCCGTGGAAAGGCACATGCGAGTCCGGCTTCACGCTATATCCTTCGGTGGTTGCGAACGCGACAAGCGGCCCGAGCGGGCTTCCGGGCTGACCTTCTGATGACTCCCAGTACAAACCGTTCTGCTTGCCACTGTCACTGATGAACTTCAGAGCGTATTGCT
>Ga0210400_10003394_pt1 | contig 14130 bp, 10 predicted proteins | sample IncBWH26MmetaG_FD_155456 | JGI IMG/M metagenome (GOLD analysis project Ga0210400, IMG submission 155456) | Forest soil microbial communities from Barre Woods Harvard Forest LTER site, Petersham, Massachusetts, United States - Inc-BW-H-26-M | ecosystem: Environmental > Terrestrial > Soil >...
CGGTCGAATGTAGGCCGGCACAAATCCCGGAAAATCATAGGCGTTCTTCACGCCCTGCTGGAAAGCAAATGTGCGGATGTTGTTGCCGTAATCAAATGTAACGCTGCCCATCTTCTGCAATCGCAGCATGCCTTCTACGTGCCGCGCCATCGCGTTCATTGACTTTTCCAGATAAGCCTTGGGGTCATTCTTCCGAAGCTCCAGCGCTTGCTCCAGCGTCATGCCGTTGGGCACATAACCGTTGAGCGGATCGTGCGCCGAAGTCTGGTCGGTAAGAATGTCCGGCAGCACGCCGCGCTCGGCCAGTTCAGGAATCACGTCCGCGCAGTTCCCTACCAGTCCGACAGAGATGGCCTCTTTCTTGCGCACGGCGTTCTTCAGAATGCGGAGCGCTTCATCCAGATTGTTGACCATGAAGTCGCAGTAACCGGTCTTCAGGCGCTTCTTGATGCGCTCGGCGTCCACGTCAATTCCCAGGAAGCACGCGCCGGCCATTGTTGCGGCCAGGGGCTGCGCGCCACCCATACCGCCCATGCCGCCACTGACCACCAGCTTGCCGGCAAGCTCACCGCCAAAATGTTTCTCGGCTGCCGCCGCGAATGTCTCAAACGTTCCCTGGATAATTCCCTGCGAGCCGATATAAATCCACGATCCGGCGGTCATCTGCCCATACATCATGAGCCCGGCACGTTCCAGTTCGTTGAACTTCTCCCAGTTCGACCAATGGCCTACAAGATTTGAATTGGCGATCAGCACGCGTGGCGCGTAGTCGTGGGTCTTAAAGATTCCCACCGGCTTGCCCGACTGCACCAGCAACGTCTCGTCGCTCTCAAGAGACTTTAAGGACGCCAGTATCGCTTCCAGGCATTGCTGGTTGCGCGCTGCCTTCCCCGTCCCGCCATAAACTACCAAATCGCGCGGACGCTCGCCCACCTCATCGTCAAGGTTGTTCATCAGCATGCGCATGGCGGCTTCCTGCGGCCAGCCTTTGCACGTGAGTTCTGTTCCACGTGGCGCTTTCAAGGGAGGAAGATGCGTAGCCTGAATTTCAGTATCAACCGGCATAGGGAAATGGTAGCACTTTGCTGAAAAAGGTTCCCGGCGGTAGTGAAGAGAGCTTTCTATTCCGGCGAGGCCGACTGGCGTGCCGAAGCCGGCTGCTTCACGAGCTGAAATGAGATCGCTCAGGGCACGCTTTGTAGCGGTTTGGAGCGACGCGACATCACCACGTATTGTAGGCCGTGCCCTCAGAGCTGATCAGGCTTGATCCGCTCTTCACATCGCTGATGCCCGGTTGCGTCTGGTCAATGCTGGTAAGCACGTCTTCCTGCACGGTCTGCCACGTGTCTGCTGCATGAGTAAAAGGGTCCTTGGGGATTGCGTGCAAATAGCCCGCAGTCACAATCTCATCTAAAGCCTGCGGCGCCTTGCTCTTGTCCTGCGTGAATTGATCGATGGCCTGGCGCATGTTGAACAGGTCTTCCTTGAGCACCGCCTCATTCGCGTGCAGGACGTGTATTTTGTAAATCGGCACCATGACGCCCAGCAAAATGGAGATCATGGCGCACACGATGATCATCTCGATCAGCGTGAACCCGCGCTGCTGCCTCTTGCTTTTGGATGGATCGATCATAAAAGTTACCAATCCTTATATTTTGTGCCGTTTAAGCCGACACCAGTCGACTTTGAGTACACATCAAAAACGTTCTGTCCGCCCCACGAGTCTGATTGAGGATCGTCCTGCATGGAGCGCAGGCCCCAGTCAGTGTTGCCCGTCATCGGATCCACCGGGATGCGGCGCAGGAAACGAAGTTTTTTTCCGCCGGCAATTTCCACGCCGTTGACCAGCGTGTCCATGTCCGGAGGATATCCTTCCGATCCCAGCTTTTGCTGAAACGCGTTCTTGTCCGCGGCGTCCTTGTAACGGTCAATCGCGGACCGCATTTCCCACAGATCGCGCCGCAAGTCCACTTCCCGCTGGCGACGGACGCTAACTTTCAGAATCGGGACTGCCGCTCCCATCAGGATCAGCAGGATCGTGATCACCACAATCATTTCCATCAGGGTCACGCCGCGCTGGCGAACCAAAAGAACGCGCCGACCCCAAAAGCCATTCTTCGAAAGATCGGTGTTCAAAAGATCGGTTTGTCTCTGCCTCATCACGGGAACCCTTGTCTTCTAGTTTACCGTGACCGTGGCTTGCGATCCCAGCACATCCATTTGCTGGTTCTTGCTGTTGCGCGCGCCGGGGACTGCAATCGAAATTGCTCCGGTACCCTTGGCCTTCGCCGTAAACGTCAGGTTGAAAACCGCGCCGTCGCCGGAAATGCCCGCGGCTCCAGGAGTGCGCTGCGCGGTGATCTGCAGCCTGCCGGTGGTCGAGTCATCGCGATACACCAACGCTACATTCTGACCGTCCTTGGCCAGGAAATCGCCGTTCGTTACTTTCACGAACTGGAACAGCCGGGGATCGTAACTGAGCTGAATGGGAACGGACGCAATGTCTTCACCCTGCGACAGCACAATTTGCATGGAGAAGGTGCTCCCCACCTGCTGTTGCAGTGCACCCGGATCAAGCCGCAGTCCTACCTGGCCCGGCTTCAGTGTTTGCTGTGGCGCAGGTGTGCTTTGCGGCGCTGCAGTTTGCGGCGCCGGCTGCTGCGGGGTTTGCTGCTGCGGAACTGCATTCGCCGGCTGGCGTGGCGGTGTTACCGGCGCTCCACCCGCGGGTTGCTGGGGCGCTGGTGCTGCAGTTGGGGTGACATTGCTTGGCGTCTGTTTGCCGGCCATGCGCAGATCGATGCCGCTGCCGGTTCCCACGTCAAATGCGCGCCGGTTCAAATCATTGAGTTCCTGCTTCCGCACAATGTGTGGCACCAGCAGGAACACCAGCTCGTTGGTAATATGTTCCTTTTGCGTCGACGTAAACAGGTATTTCAAGATGGGAATTTGCCCCAGGAACGGCGTGCCGCCGGTGGTACTTGTGTCCTGGACTTCCAGAATTCCGCCCAGCAGGTTAGTTTCTCCATCCATCAAACGGATCGTGTGTTCCACTTTGCGCGTGCTGATAATCGGCTGCGTAATGCCGCCGATGGTCTGCGATCCATTCAGGTTTGAGATTTCCATGGACGTCTTCAGCGTGATCTGTCCGTCAGGATGCACGCGCGGCGTGATTTCCATCTTTACGCCGACGTCCGTATAGGTGAACTGTGTATTCACGCCCACGGAGCCAACGCCGGTGCCAATGCCCAGCGGCGTGCCGAATGAACCTGTCGCGATTGGAATCTTGTCGGCGATAGTGAGCGTCGCCTTTTCATTATCCGTGGCGCGAATCTTCGGATTCTGCATGATCTTGGTATCGGCGTCAGAAAACAGCGCGACCGCCTTCACTTGGTCAATCGTCACCGCATAATTCGTGGAGTTCAGGTGCTGCAAGTCGTTAAAGTTCAGGCCGGTGCCGGTGGTGGGAGTTGGTGTCGTGCCGGTGCCCGTGCCCGTGGTATTTGTGCCTTGCAGGGTGACCGTGAGATTCTGCGGCGGTGTAATGCCCAGATTGCGCAGCTTGTCGCGCCGTACCTGCGCCACCCACACGTCCACAATCACTTCCGGCTTTGATTTATCAATATCGTCAATCATTTTGGAAGCCAGCGCCAGTTGGTCCGGAGTGCCTTTGATGACAATTGCGCTTTGCGACGGGATCTGCTGAATGCGCTGCACCTCAAGCACGGTGCGGATGGCGTTCACAATATCTTGCAGATCGGTGGGGCCGGATACATTGCCGAGATAAAAAGTTTTTACGACGTTCTGCTCCAGTTCGCGGCGCTTCGCCTGCGTATCCTGGGCGACGAAAATTGTGTTCGGCGTTACCGGCCGCCAGAAAGTGCGCGATTCCAGCGCAACAATGTCCAGCCCTTCCTGAAGGCTGACGCCTTTCAGCTTGATAGTAAGGCGTCGTGACGTGTAGTCGGGATCGAAAAGAACATTGATGCCGGCCAGCTTACCGATGGTCTCATACGCCACCTTGGAATCTTCCGTCATCTCCAGCGCTGTGATTGGCGAGTCAGGAAACTGCGCCAGGGCCACCGGCGCGCTCGCGCCCTCCAGTCGTTTCCGTAGCGGATCTTCTTCATCGCGCCGCGAAGGCGGAGTTGAGACGGCCTGCCCACCGCCTGAGGACCCCTTTTGAATCATCTGTTCTGTGCGCCGAATTTCCTGTGCCGCCAGATCGTTGCTGGGATCAACTTCAATCGCCTGCTGGAAAAGCGTCAACGCATCCTGTAGATTGCCCTGGTCCCGGAGCTTTTGTCCCCGCTTTATCTTGCTGGCCGCGGAGAGCATGCGGGTTCGCTCAAAGGGTACGCGGTATTTCAGCTCGTCTGGTTTTTGCTGCCAGGCGGCTTTATAGAATTCAAACGCAGTCTCATAATCCTGCCGCGCCTCCGCCTTAGTCCCCTTTTGATAGAGAGTTTTGGCCGATTCAGCGGCGGACAAAAATGCCGCAAAAAGAAACAAAATTGTGAGGGTTGCTGTAACCTTCCTCATACGCTCCTACTCATTTAGGCTTTTTCCTAAGTCCTTCATTTTTCAGGGAAATAATGGGGGCACATCCCGTTGTCGTTACCCAAGGTTTAGACTTTTAGGAAGCCAGATTATACACCGGTTTTGATGCCTTACCTAGAACGACTTTAGTAACCGATTTTGCGCTGTGGTAACATAAAAAGTTTGCCGTAAGCGATAAAAGCCTGCCATGGCCCGCCAGACCACACACCAAACCGAGCCTAACAAGCCTAAAAACGTCAAGCGCGACCCCGTCGCTTCCGGCGAACGGGACGCTACGGTCAATCGGGCCGCCAGCCACAACTATTTCCTTGAAGACAAGATGGAAGCGGGAATCGTCCTGACCGGATCTGAGGTCAAGTCCGTCCGGGCCGGCCGGGCCAATCTGAAGGATGGCTACGCCCTGCTGAAAGACGGCGAATTATGGCTGCTGAACGCCCACATTGGGGCCTATGAAAATGCCGGTTACGCCGGACACACACCGCTCCGCACCCGCAAACTGCTTGTCCGCGCCGACGAACTGCGCAAACTTCAGGCCAAGACCCAGCAGAAAGGCTACACCCTGGTGCCGACGCGCATGTACTTCAAAAACGGTAAGATCAAATGTGAAGTTGCACTGGCCAAGGGCAAACAAAGCTGGGACAAACGAGAGACCGAACGCCGTCGCACCGCAGACAAGGAAGCTCGCGAGGCCATTGCCCGGTCGCGAAAACAGTAGCCACCACCTTTTATACCAATAGGAGTTAAACCGCACGTATGGATACACGCCTGATCGCAGCAAGTCCCGCCGAAGTTGAGACGGAATGCCTGGTCGTTTTTGCCCTGGACCATTCGGTTAAGGAGCCCGCAAATAGGAGTTTGAGCAGCAAAGGGCTGGGCAGCAATAGCAATATCAAAGACAAGCCTGAGCCCCACCTTACCGTAAAAGACGCTGCCATCGAGAAGGCTATAGCGGATCTGGTCGCCAGTGGTGAAGTTACCGGCAAAGCTTTTGAGACGGTCCTGCTCCACCGTCCCCAGGGACTCAAAGCAAAAAGACTGATGGTGGTTGGCGCGGGCAAGGCCAAATCTTTCACGCACGCCGAAGTCCGCAAGGCCGCCGGCAGCGCCATCCGCGCGTTAAAACCGAAGATGATCAAGAGCTGCGCCTTTATCGTCCCCGATCTTGCAACCGGCGCGGAAGACGCTGTGCGCACCATGGTTGAAGGTGCGCTGGTCGCCGACTTTGATCCCGACACCTACCGCAGCGATCGCAAAGACCTGAGCGTCAAAGAAATTACCGTGGTCGCGCCGTCCGGATCTGACCAAGGCAAACTGCAAGATGCCTTGACGCAGGGACGCGTCATTGGCGAATCGCAGAACTTTACCCGCGAACTGGTGAATGAGCCCAGCAACCGCCTTACACCGACCATGCTGGCGGATCGCGCCAAGGAAATGTGTGACACCGTGGGCCTGAAATGCGAACTGATGGGTCCCGACAAGATCAAAGAACTAAAGATGGGTGCATTCTGGAGCGTGGCTCAAGGCTCGGACGAAGAGCCTCGCCTCATTGTTATGCGCTACGAACCGGAAGGCGCTCCGGAAAAACCTGTGCTTGGCCTCATCGGCAAAGGAATCACCTTTGATACTGGCGGCATCTCCATCAAACCCGCCGACGGCATGGAAAAAATGAAATACGATATGGCCGGGGGGGCGGCCATGATCGGCGCCATGCGCGCCATAGCGCTGCTCAAGCCCCAGGTGAAAGTCATTGGCATTGTCTGCGCCTCGGAGAATATGCCCAGCGGCAAGGCCCAGAAGCCCGGCGACGTGCAGATTGCCATGTCCGGCAAATCCATTGAGATCATTAATACTGATGCTGAAGGCCGTCTCGTGCTGGCCGACGGCCTGTTCTACGCCCGCACCCTTGGCTGTACTCATCTCATCGATGCCGCAACCTTGACCGGCGCCTGCGTGGTTGCTCTCGGTTACGCTAACGCCGGCGTCTTCGCCAACGATGAAGACGCATACCAACACTTCACCACGGCGCTGAAACGCTCGGGAGAAAAATTCTGGCGCCTGCCGCTCGACCAGGAATATCTCGACCAGATCCGCTCCAACATCGCCGACCTTATGAACACTGGCGGACGCTGGGGTGGCGCCAGCACCGCCGCGGTCTTCCTGAAAGAATTTGTCGACGACACCCCATGGCTTCACCTCGATATCGCCGGTACCGCGTGGATGGAAGACAACAAGAGTTGGATCGCTAAGGGCCCCTCGGGAATCGGCGTGCGCAGCTTGATTGAGTTTGTCAGAAGTTTCGAGATTGGAAAGTAGGCAGCTCTTGCAGCTCTTAGCGAAATTATTGAGCCCACCGCGTCAGCGGTGGGTTTGCTGATGGTCGAGGCTCGAGCCCCTTCGAGGGGCGACACTAACCAGCGCCGCACAGGCACGAAACAATAGTAGCCCCAGCCCGGAATGGGCTGGGTGCGCTGCAACAAATTGCTGAAGCGCCAGCGGGCGGCACTCACGCAACACACGCGCTTCGCGCACTCCCGGCATCCCCACGTGTCTTCCTCACATCACACTTTTCAATGCCGCCGAAGGAGTTCTTATTCATGAAACACCGCCTATTCGCCCTGTTGATACTGGGTTTGATAAGCGTGGGCTGCACCACAGACAAAGCCGCCACGCCCGATACCGCCGCTCAACCGAATTCCGCCGCCAGTTCCGTCAGCAGTCCGTCCAGCAACCCTGACCAGGACTTCGTCACCAAGGCAGCCCAGGGCAACAGCGCTGAAATCGAAATGGGAAAACTCGTTGCCGCCAAGAGCAAGAATCCCAGCGTGAAGCAGTTTGCCCAGATGATGGTCAAAGACCATACCACCGCGCTCAATGAGCTTCAGGAACTCGCGCAATCTAAGAATCTCAATTTCAATGACGAACTGCCCGATGATGCCAAAACGCTCCAGGCAAAACTATCCAGCGATACCGGTAAACAACTCGACAAGGATTACATGGATAGTATGGTGGAAGACCATCAGAAAGACGTTCAGGAATTTACTGACAAGTCGCAGACTGCCAAAGATCCTGAGGTCAAGCAATGGGCCGGCAAGACTCTCCCCACGCTGCAAAAGCATCTGGAAAAGGCCCAGCAGATTGATGCCAAACTGAATAAAGGCAAAGCAGCCGGTTCGGCGCCGAGTGGAGATAGCCAGTAACAAATTGATAACCAGATATACAAAAGGGGCTTGCAATAATGCAGCCTCTTTTGATTTCCCGATCTGCGCTTTCTGCGCGAGTCTGCGGCAAAAGTCTTCTCTGAGTTCCTCCTGTGCCCTCTGTGGTTAGATTCGGGATTTTTCAGTCATACATTCCCTGCACAAACCAGTCGCCGGACTGCACGTCGCGAAAAATCCGATACGCGCTTTTTCCGCCGTGGATGGACACTTCCACATCCCATTCTTCCCGCTGCCAGGCGCCGCGCGCGCTCCACCACTCGCCGCCGCTACGCCAGGGGCCGCTGGCATGTGTTACTTTTCCTTTTGTGTCCTTGAACGCGATCACCGCCGGCGCATTGCCGCGTATTTCTACCCGCGCGCTCGCAGGCGGACGAAACATGCGCATCGCCAGCCTGGGAACTTCTGATCGTTTTTGTCTCTGTTGATTACTTTGTATAGGCGCGTAGGTCGCCAACACCACAAAGCTGTCTGGGCGATGGGAATCTATCACCACCGGAAATCCCACCAGCCCGCGGCCTTCTTCATCGGTTTCACCCACCACCGCCCGCAGGCGCGCCAGCGTGATCTCCAGCTTCGCCGGCTCAGGCCCGGTCGGCTGGAAAAGATTGGTTTGCGTGGTACGTACGCGCGCCGGCAAAACTTCTATCGTCACTTTGCGGACTGGCGCCCATGGTGGACGCTCCGCCAGGTCAAGCTGCAACAACTTCAAAAGCACTTTCCCATCCTGCGTGGGGACCGGAAGCTTCAACCTGCTCTGGTGCACTGGTTCGCCCGCTTCCGGCAAAGAATCATCTTTCAATTGCCGGTCAGCGTGGACTTCCAGTTCCAGATCGACCCGCACTTCGTCCGTGGCCAATGACCGCGCTTGGAGCCGCGTCATTAACTGTTCCAGCAGGCTGTTCAAAATAAACCCGAGCGGCTCCAGCAGATCAACCGCCTCTTCCAGTTCGATGCTTTCCTGAAAACGCTCCGGCGGCTCCGCCGGGACAAGTTCGCGCTGCACCTCGCCTCGGGCCAGCCGCTGCAAGTGCAAACCATGCTGTCCCAGTCTTTGCGAAAGCGCCACCTGCGGCAACGCGGCCAGGGATTTGAAATCGCGTATGCCCCAGCTTTCCAGCGTGTCCCGCACCTCAGGCTCCAGCCCCAGGATTTCTACCGGCAACCCGCCCAGGCGCCGAGCCTCTTCTCCGGCGGCGATGATTGTGGCGCCCGCATTGCCGCGTGCAGCGCAGAGTGCCGTATCCGGATTTGTGGCAATTCCTATACTCGCTTCAAATCCAGCCTCCGCGCTTCGCTCAACCAGTTGCTGTGCGATTCGTGGTGCCGGCCCCAGCAAACGCTCCGCTCCTGTCAGGTCCACAATAACTGTCCCCGGACAAGTGGATTCCACTCGCGATGCGAAGTCATAACCGCAGTCAATCAAAACGCGATGCGCCAGCACCTCATGCTCTACAATTCGTCTTCTCAGTTCGATTCCTGGGCAAGCCTCGACCTGTAACTTTGTCATCCCCGCCCTGATGCCTGATTGTCTCGCGCGCTCATTACATGCGGTTACTTTCAGCAGAGAGTCTGGCCCATCCAGCACGGCTATCGGAATACCTTTAAGAGAGGCTCTCACCTCGTCGAGCGAAAGTGACGCCTCGACGCGTAATGAAGCTTGCACTGGAAAATCGGGAAGGTGAATGCAGCCGAATAAATGGATGGAATCAAACAACATAACTTCACGCTCAAAATAAAATGCGCGCCCGAACTCAATTCCACGGTCAAAACCTACATTACGTCTGCGGCAGAATTGCTTCTTTGTGCTTCTTCGGGTCCTTTGTGGTTAACCAATGTTTACTTCAAGATCGGTTTTGCCGCAAAACTTGCGGCCGATGATTGCACCGGCTTGCGTCCTTGTCCGCGCACTCTTCCCATCTCAACTTCATACGTCAGTCCTGAAAGAAATTGCGCATGCGGCATTACTTTGTCCGCCTGGCAAGTCTCTGCTATATCTTGCTGCTGGGCATCGCCACGGTCTTGCGCATCGGCGAGGCATGGGCCACTGTGAGTTCTTTTGTTGGTGTGGGCGCGAGCCTCAGAGTTTGCTTTTCTGCTCCAGTGCATTTCCGAATTCTTGATATGCAACGTCAAAGCGGCACAGCTTTGTGCGGCAGGATAGGTCGCAAACACTACCAGCGCTGTCGGTTGCTTTTCGATGACCCGGGCGAATCTGAACCAGGTGGTAAGCGGTATCTTTCGCACCAGACGTTCCTCGATCGCGCCCAGATCGATGACGATAAGCCCCAAACCGCCATTCTGGATCACAATGTCCGCTGCCTTGAACGCCTGTTCGATTGGCTTCATCCGTCGTCCTGCTGCGCCGCGAAGCTCTGGTTTTTTGCCGCTCTCAGCCGGAGTCGCCTTTTGCTTCTTCCCACAGCGAACCCACAAGAGCCGCGAAAGGTTCACTCCGGCCGATTCAGCAGCCCCCGCATCAAAGCAGTCGCTGGCATCAATTAAAGCGCTCAATTCTTGCCTGCCTGTGACTTGCGCCAGGAGAGGACACAGGATGCCCATTCTGCCAGACGACATTTCTTCTGGAATGCAAACCTGCGTTAAGGCGGCTTTCTGAATATTGCAGACTGGGTTGTCGAATGAAGTGTCCAAAACGCTGCCGCCAACGGGAACGCTCTGTCCCTTAGGCAAGCCATATCTCATTGACGATCCTACTGTGGTCAGCATCCCAGCTTTGGTCAATGCGTTTGGGGTCGTCAATATAATTGTTGCTTTCAGCGCATCTGCCATCACCGACTTATCTCTTCCTGCCACACCTGACCTCACCATGGCAGTGATCTCCTCGGATGGCAGCGCGTCAGATGAAAGCGTTTTGGCATCAACCGTGAGTGCTTGAGACCTCAGCGTCCTACTCTGCAACGATCTAGCCTTGGACACTTCGGTTGTTGGCTCTTTGAATATCGATGTCTCATCGATTAAGATCTCGTATATTATTGCCATAGCTGTTCACGCTGCCAGTTGTAGACTATTCACTATTAAAATCGTGATCAACAACACACAAGATCTTTAAAACCACGCTTTATAGAATATAACTTGCCTTGAGCCATCGCTTGCAGGACGTGTCTTGATAAGCTGCTTGCCATAAAATAACTTGCTGGAAATCTGACTTACTAGGATATTACCTGCAGGCTCGTGGCTGTTTATAACTTCGGCTGTTATGGTCTTAACTGATCGGATCAAGAGGATCAATGTCATGGCCGAAGTGCCCATCAGCTATTCCGGCGTGGGCACGAAGCAAAGCTTTGCTTGAGAGTTACTGCCGTTAATCGAATTTCATGCGGTGAAGCGCTGGCTGCATGCACGAAGACTGGAACACCATGCGCAGATTGTAAATTGCCATAACCCTGATCCCTTTGCTGCGCTTTGACTTTCCCATCGATACCCCACTTTTTTATCCCGCTTAATGAGGCAATCGATGGAGTTCCGCTCAGATCGCTTCCCTCCTCATTCGGCCATGCCACGGCCAAGTCTGCAAAACACATTCGAACCGCCGTTCCACTGCCATTGCTGAAACCTTCAATCGAAGGCTAATATGCGGGTAGCGTTCGGCAGATCGCACTGTGTCTTACGTAAAATCACTGTGTCTAGTATGTAAAATCTATGGCACCGTTCAACATTTCACTCGGCCTTCCTCACTCGGCCTTCCTCCCTGTCCGCCGCCTCCCATCGGCCCGGCGCGGATTGCCACACCGGCGGCAGAACCTCCCATTTCATATGCGGACAGCATACGGATGTTCGTCGTACGCTCAATATCCATTTTGCTGATTCGCAGAAAACCGATCTGCCGAAAATCGGTCGAGATAGTTATGCTTGTACGCCTTATCCTGGTCGCATCAACTATTTTTATTTATCTAACATTTATGAAAATGATTTAACTAAGATGACTTGTTATACAGAACATGCTACCCGTGGCCCTCTGCTTAGAAGGCAGAGGGACGGGATATGTCGGCAGTGGGCTATTGACTGATCCACGACCAGAAGCCTACTTGGAGGTTGAAATCAGGTGGTGCCGATGCTCTCTATGGGAATGATGCCAAGGGATGGCTCTTGTCATGCCGTGGCTTAGATTCTGCTAACAGCAGACTAAAGGGGGTGAGCTGAACGGAGGGGCGGGTGTGCCGTTTATGAGAGGACTCAACAATGAGTGAGTGCAGAGCAATGACGCTCAAGAGTGGCACCATGGAACAAAAAGGCCAGCGAAACTTGCTGATGGGGAATCTAGTTGAAGACCATACACTGCCAAGCCGGAATTATGGCCGTGCTCTTGTGGTAGGACAAATAACAATCACTGGAATTCCAGGCGCAAGCAGACAATGAAGGTCATGCGAACAATCGCGCCGTGCGAACAATCAGGGCCATACGGACAATCACGGTCATACGGACAATCACGGTCATAGGGATAATCAACGCCATGCGGACTATCAACGTCATGAAAACAAATCGCGCCACGCGAACAATCAACGCTATGCGATGCGAACCATCAAGTTGGTCTCTAATGTTTCGATCCTCAGTGGCTAGCCAGTTGCACCAAGGCATACTGTAGAAGGTTGAGACCGATGATCCATCGAAGAACCGGATCGTGGTCGCTATCGCCAAAGCCGGTTACATACGCTGTGACGCAGAATCCGGTGATGGAAGCGATCCCGGCTTCCAGGCGGGGCTTATCTTCCAATCGAGGCTTTTCTTCCAGTCGACTTTTATCGTCCGACTGAAGTTTGTGTTCCTCCCAGACCTTATTTTCCCTGATGGCTTTGTCATCCGATTGCAGCTTCTTTCTTAATCGACTTTTCTCATCTGACTCAACCTGATCTTCCGCTTCAACGTTGCTTTTTAATAGAACCTTATCTTCCGACCAAACCCTATCTTCAGACTGGAATTCCTGAGAATGGAATTCCTGTTTCGATTGAACTTGTGTTTCCAAATGAATTTTCTCGAATGGACGACTGGGATCGGATGAAACAGATACTTGTGGGTTCTGCGAATTCGGGGGTGCATTTGTGTTGACGTCCTGGCCGACCTCATTTCCAAAATCAGATGATAGGATCTCACCCGTTCCACGATCCACACTCTCACGATTTACGCTCTGCTGTAACGGCGCACCGCTTTGCCCGATCTCATTCTCACCGACCAACTTTTCCTGATGGTAATAACAGCGGCGAATGACCAATTCCACAGTGGCAGCGATCTCAGGCGCGCGGCCGAGCAACCGGCAAAGATCTCTAACGAACGCTTCATGTTTTTCGAACGAGCAACGATCAGCCTCATCGATAAACAAGAGATCGATGTATGAAACGACCTTGCAGTCACCGAAGATTTCTTCTTCCGGGGCGACTTCCTCGGTCGACCACACGTCACACTTTGCGGTTTCCAGCGGGAACCCGGCGGCGTTGATTCGCGAAAGAAACGAGGCAAGTTCCGGATGCGCGACTACTTCAGGGATTTGCTGTAACAGTTCAGGATGGTTTTTCAAGTCGTAGTAACGCACGAGCGGGTCTACTGAACTCCAGGGCAATTCGAGGGCAGGGTCTTCGCTGCCGAGTTCCACAGAAAAATCAGCTTGCATCAGCTCATCCCGTGGTGCTGAAAAAAGTGCACGATCTGGCGTTCGGCCCATCGCCCGTCGTAACTATTAGGCTGGGCAAGAAACGCACAGTGGCCGCCGTGAGCGGTTTCGAGTAACGTGATGTGCGGATTGGCCAATATCTTGGCGCGTGTTTCCGGTAGAAGCCGGATAAAAGGATCGTCAATGGCATGGATCACCAGCGTCGGGAGCGCGATGTTTTCAATCACGCGGTACGCGCCGGAGCGAGTGTAATAATCCTGCGCGTTCTCGAAGCCGCAATAGCGCGCGGTAACCACGTCATCAAATTCGCGGATAGTACTGGGAAAGCGCTTGATCTTTTTATATATCTCGGGAAACATCTTGCGCTTCCGTTCATAAGTCCGCATTAAACTGACCAGAAACTTCCACTCGTAAATGCGATTCCCGCCCACGTGCATGGCATCCGCTGATGCGGCCAGGTCCGCCGCCGGAGAAACCGCCGCGATCGCTTTCAATTCCACAGGCGCATTCGCGCCCAGTTCACCGGCAAGTTTCAGCACCAGGTTGCCGCCCATCGAATAACCGATCAGCCCCACGCGCGGAACTTTCCTCTGCTCAATCACTGTACGCAGAACCACGCCCACATCGCTTGAAAGGCCGGAATGGTAGAGAGTTGGCGTCAGCTTTCCCGTGCCTCCGCAAGTGCGCATATTCATCCGGACAACATTCATCCCAGCGTCCCAGGCTTTGGTG
>Ga0210400_10003395_pt1 | contig 14128 bp, 9 predicted proteins | sample IncBWH26MmetaG_FD_155456 | JGI IMG/M metagenome (GOLD analysis project Ga0210400, IMG submission 155456) | Forest soil microbial communities from Barre Woods Harvard Forest LTER site, Petersham, Massachusetts, United States - Inc-BW-H-26-M | ecosystem: Environmental > Terrestrial > Soil >...
CGTGCAAGACGCGCATGGATTCGCTGCCGCAGAACGAGCCGATTACGGTGATGCCGCTGAAGACGTTTCCGGTGATCAAAGACTTGGTGACGGACGTTTCCTGGAACTACAAGGTGAACAAGAAGATTCCGCCGTTCACGCCGAAGGCTGGTGCGGATTGGAAGTTTTACCAGGACGACGTAGATCGCGTGCAGGAGTTTCGCAAGTGCATCGAGTGTTTCTTGTGCCAGAACGTGTGTCACGTTTTGCGAGACCACGACAAACACGAACAGTTCGGCGGGCCAAGGTTCTTCGTGCGGGTGGCTGGGTTGGAGATGCACCCCATGGACGGCGCATCGCGGACGAAGCTGCTGAAGGATGAGCTGGGCATAGGACTTTGCAATATCACGAAATGTTGCACGGAGGTCTGCCCGGAAGACATTCACATCACGGATAACGCGATCATTCCGTTGAAGGAGAGAGTGGTGGATCAGTTTTATGATCCGCTGGTGTGGATCGTGCGGAAGATTCGAGGCGCGGGAGAGAGCTAGTCGGGTTTCCGAGTTGTTTAGTCTATGCGGAGGGCCCATGGATCTGAAACTGAAAACCATTTCGAATTCCGGGATTCCGGAGGCCATTGCGAAGGCGGAGTTATATCGATATTTGAATGAGCCGGAAGAGGCGGAGTCCATTTGCCGGGACGTCCTGGCGGCGGACCCAAAGCATATGCTGGGTTTGCGCACGCTGGGATTAGCGATAACAGATCAATTTACGGGCGGACCTTCGGACCGCTACGCCGAAGTAGAAGCAATCTTTCAGAGTTTAGCGGAGCCGTACGAGCGACTCTATTACACGGGATTGCTTTGCGAGCGACGGGTGAAGGCGCAGTTGCGCGGCGGGCGCGCTCCGCACACTTTGTTGCCGCTTTTGGAGAAGGCGCTGCAGTGCTTCGCAGATGCAGAAAAGATTCACCCGCCTGGGAATGATGACGCGATTTTGCGATGGAACCGGTGTGTCCGGTTATTGCAGAGTCAGCCGGATTTCGAGGCGGAAGAAGTAGCTTCGTTTGAAGCGCAGGACGGGCCGCCGGCGTAACCGAAAAGCGAATGCTTCGCCAACAGCGCTATCCCCTGGTTATTGCAAAACGGGCAGCGTGATGGAGGTTGCGTTTTCCTTCGAGCGATAGACGCGCTCGGTGGCTTTCACGAAGTCCGATTCCGTAGCGTCCGGGATATTCAGGAACTTCTGCGGGTTGCGATCGACTAGCGGAAACCATGTGCTCTGGATCTGTATCATGATGCGGTGGCCGCGGCGAAAAGAGTGATTGATGTCCGGCAGGGGAAAATCGAGCGCAGTGGGCTGATTGGGCGTAAATGGCTCGGGCTTTTCGAAACTGTGTCGGAACTTTCCCCGGAATGGCTCGCCGCGAACGAGTTGCTGGTAGCCACCCATTTGCACTTCCCTGGGATTCGGGTCGGGATTGCGGAAGTCCATGGGGTAGACGTCGATAAGTTTTACGACGAAGTCGGAGTCTGTCCCCGATGTGGAAACCCAAAGGTGGGGAGAAACCGGCCCGCTGACGGTGACATCTTCCTCGAGCGCATCCGTTTGATAAACCAGAACATCGGGGCGCTTGGCAGCGAAGCGTTGATCAGCGTCCATGTAGGTCTGCGGTACGTCAGTCGTGGGGAAATTCACGAAAGGCACCGGGTGGTTGGGATCGCTAACGTACTCATCGAACGAATTTTTTGTATCGGTGGACGCCTCGGGGACAAGCCGGCCATCGGCGCGCAGATACAATGTGAACGGCCTGGTGTTCTTCGGCGGCCAGTAATCATAGCGGCGCCAGACGTTACTGCCGGTTTCGAATGTGTAGGCCGCAGGTAGATTGGGGTCCTCTGCGCCCTTCAGATGTTCGCGGAAAAATGGCAGAAGAATTTTCTCGTTGTAGAAGTCTGAAGTATTGGCGGCAAAATTCACGTCTCCCAGGTGATCGCCTTCTGTGGATGCCCAACCGCCGTGGACCCAGGGGCCGAGGACGAGCTTGTTGGAGGCTCCGGGGTTGAATTGCGCGATGGAGTGAAAGATTTTGCGCGGCCCCACGAGGTCTTCCGCGTCAAACCAACCTCCTACGGTGAGTACGGCGCAATGCACGTTTTTCATGTGCGCGGAAATGTTGCGGGATTTCCAGTACTGATCGTAGTTCGCGTGAATAACCTGATCATCCCAATAGGCATTGGTGTCCTTGAGATACAGCCTTTTGGCATTAGAGAGCGGGCCCATGTGCAGATAAAAATCATAGCCATCGGTGGTGCCGTAATCGAAGCGCGGTTCATGAGTGGGAGGGGCGATTTCGGAGCGCGGCTTGAAAAAGGTGTAGAAGCCGAAATTGGCGGCGAGCATGAAGGCGCCGTTGTGATAGGCGTCGTCGCCCATGTAAAGGTCGGTGACTGGAGCCTGGGGGGAAGCCGCTTTTAGGGCGGGGTGTGAATCGATAATGCCGGCGGCCGCGAAAAATCCGGGATACGAAATGCCCCAAATGCCGGCCTTGCTATTGTTGCCTGCAACGTGGTGCAGCAGCCACTCAATGGTGTCGTAGGTGTCCGTGCTTTCGTCGACGTCTTTGGGGGATTTACTGTCTTTATGCGGCGTCATCTCCTGGAAAGTGCCTTCCGACATGTAGCGGCCGCGAACGTCCTGGTTGACGAAAATGAAGCCGTCGCGCTGAAACACGGGCGCGGGCCCGAGGCGTTTGGGGTACTGATCGGTGCCGTAGGGACTCACACTGTATGGGGTACGAACGATAAGGAAAGGATACGTCTGGCTAGAGTCCTTCGGGACGTACACAGCGGTGAAAAGCTTCACGCCGTCACGCATAGGGATTTGATATTCGTATTTCGTGTAGTGCGCGCGGACTTCCGCCTCGGCCGTAGTTTCGGTGCTGGATTGCGCGATGGACCAACGCACCGGCACGGCGGCAAGTGCTGCAAGCACTAAGACCGCACAAGACACAACAGAACGAAAACGTTTTCCGCGAGGATTCACGGCACTCTCCACAACTTTTTAGAGTTTTTCGACCGACGAAACGATACGTTTTTCAGACGAGCAGTGTCAACGAGCGGGCAGCAGCGGTCCCGGGGTACAACGGGGTGCAGGGAATGCGCTAATGGGGGCTGGAGGACGTAGACGAAACATTCCGGGCGATATCGTTGAGCTTTAGAACGAGAACACGGCCGTCCGAATGAAACGAGCCGCCCGTGGCGGTTCTTGCTTCCTTGAGCGCGCCGGCGGGCAGGGTATAAGCGACTTCGGCGACGAGGCCCGTCGAGATGAGGGTTTTCTCAACATAAGTGCGCTCGAGGTCGACATCAGGATCAATTTTGTGGGTGACCCCGTTGTTGCGTTCGTCGCGCTCGAACCCGATGTCGTGAGTAGCCGCACCGACCCAGAGCGTTTGTCCGTCGATTTGGAAAGGCGCTTTCCAGATGCGCAAGTGATTGCGGGAGGCCACAACCTTGATGGGCTCGGCATGCGCCCAGCCGTAATCCTGCGAGCGGTCAAAGAGGTACAGGGGACTCATCGGCATGGTCAGGTAGGATTCCTTGGAAACGCTCTCGAGGATGCCGTGAAGCACGGTGCCGCGCACATCGGCATCCACCTTGACCCATCCGGCAGCCGTGAAAACCTTCCGCATGGAGTCTTCCGAGCCGAGAATGAGGAAATTAACCATGTCGCCCGCATTCCCGTTTTTGTCCGCTACGCGGCGTGGAATCTTTGCAAATACGCTGGCGTCTATCCCTGAAATGGTTTTCACCTGGCGCACCGGGTGATACGCCGCATCTGGATCGGGCGCGTGGATATCAATGTGCACTGTATAAGTGCCTTCGCCGGTGTCATCCCCGGATTGATTGATGCCGATAGCAAGCCGCCCAGCAACAGGGGTGACGAAATCGCGGTGCGCACCCAGGAGAAAAGGCTGCGCGATTTCCGCATCGCCAACGCGGCCGATCAGCGCGCCCCTCCCGGCGTCATTGAATGGCAGAATCCGAAGCAGGTCCTTGAAACCACGGGTGATGCCATCCGGACCGCTGTCCTCCTTGGCGTCGGCGTAGCGGAGCTTACCGGTTGCGGTGACGACAATGTGTTCGCCGGGCTGCACGTCGATGCCGGTATCAGACCAGAATTGCTCTCCGGTAATTTGAACCTCTTGCGCGATGCGTCGCTTGCCGGACGGAGTTTCCTTCGGAGCCTCGGCCGACGGTGCTTGCGAGGAACTGTCTTGACGAACGAGTTGAGCGGCGAGGGATTGCGGTGAAAACGGCAAAAGGACCACAGCGGCAGAGCACCACAACAGGGACCTAGCTAATTTCTTCATACCCAAAACTCTGATAGACGCACCAATACATCTTATTAGAAAGATGCGCTCATGGGCGCAATCGTTGGCCGCAAAAGAGAGAGAAATGTAGGGCCGGATTCCTTGACTCTTCACGGCGACGCCTTGTATGGTGGCAGGATGGTAGCGCCTCATGGAAAAAACAGTCCGGAAACCTCGCGCTGGGACGGGAGCCGCATGGAGTTAGGATCGCTACAGGCCACATGACGAAATCAGTTTTACATATTTTATTCATTCTGTGCTGTGGCGTTGCTCTTTGTTCGGTGACAGCGAACGCGCAAGCGCGACAGCAGCAGACTGCGCCTCCTTCGAGCTCGCCGTTGCGGCCGAGTACGGTCACAAATGTGTCAGTGGACGGCAGCGAAGCAATGTTCACCACGATGTGCGCCCTGCTCGCGGCTGGGTTCGAGTCCGACGTAAGCTCGGCCAATTGGCACCCGCTGCGCGCACAACTTCGCGAACGAATGCAGCACCAGCAGGGGCCGGCGGTCGATGCGGTGCGCGAATTTTATAAGAAGCACCAGTTGGTGGACGAAGGCGCGATGCTTTCGCAATACATCTGGTTTGGATTGGTTTCCGGCTCCGCGCCAAAGTTTGAGTTAACGTTGCGACGCGACGAACTGCCTCCGGAAGTCATCGCGCTCGAGGGCTTCAGCGAAATCCTCGCGGCTTATTATCAAGAGCAGAAGATCGGCCGGTTGTGGCGCGAACTGCAGCCGTTGTACAACCGCGACATCGAACGTTTACATGATTCGATATCGCAGATCGTTTTCGTGGCGACGAACTATCTGCGCGAGATCATGAATAATGCAAATCCGCGCACGTTCATCGTGATTGTCGAGCCGCTGGTGGGGCGCATCACGAATGTGCGTAATTTTGGCGACCACTATGCGATTGTGTTGAGCGGAGCCGACGACCTGCCAGTTGACACAGTGCGTCACGCGTACCTGCATTTTCTGCTTGACCCGTTGCCGCTCCAATATCCTCACGTTGTCGCGGTGAAGAGACCTTTGTTCGAGTCGGCTGCCCGAGCGCCGCGATTGGTGGCGGACCTGAAGGACGATTTCCCTTCGTATTTCGCGGAGTGCACGGTGCGAGCCGTGGAGTTGAAGCTGAAACGGATGTCGCCCGGCGAACGCGCGGCGGCGCTGGATATCGATGACGCGGACGGCTATGTCTTAGTCAGGCCGCTATTTGGGGCGCTGGCCAAATTTGAGGGCGCCGAGCCTTCGATGCGGCTGTTTTTCCCCGAGATGGTAAGGTCGATTGACGTCAACGCAGAGGCCAAGCGTTTGCAAACGATACAATTTGCGCCAGCAAACTCTGCGGCGAAGGCGGATGAAACGGCGAGCGAAGCAGTCGCTCGCAAGAGGAAGCTAATCCCGTCCACAATTCCAAACGATCCGGACGCGATCGCTGCCCTCACTGAAGGAGAAAGAAGGATAGCGGAGAAGAATCCACGGGCAGCCGAAGCATCCTTCCAGAAAGTATTGGCGAAGTATCCCGACCAAATACGCGCGTGGTACGGCATCGGGCTGGTCGCGTTAATGGACCACGATGGCGTCAGAGCCAAGGAAGTGTTCGGAAGGCTGACGTCCGGTGACCACGCTGCCGCGGATGACCCAATGGTATTGGCCTGGTCGCATATTTATCTCGCGCGGATTTACGATGATGAGGGACAGGCGGATCAGGCCAAGGCGCAATATCAAGAGGCGCTGGCCGTCACCGGAGGTCCGGACCAAGCACGGCAAGCAGCGCAAAAGGGTCTTGCGGCCTTCAGCGGAGGCAAGCCGTCGGAGAGACCGTAGACGGTGCCAGCGGGACGGGACATCTAAATATTCGTAGGAGTGCGTTTCAAGCCCACTGACTCCAGAACCAAAAATTAAAACTGAGAGGGAAGTAATGAAAAGGAAATGGGACATACGGGTGGGCGCGGGAGCGCTCACGGCATTTTTGTTATGCGGCGCTGCGTCGGCATGGGCCGGCGGCGGACAGCAAGGTGGGCAGAGCCAACCCGCGGCCCAGCAGCAACAACCGGCGCAGCCTGACAAGGATAAGCAGCCCAATCCCGCGCCTCTTGCGATGGACAATGCGGCTCCGAGCCCGGAAGAAGAGTCCGCCTCCAAGGCTGTTCAACAGGCCGGCGACACTAACAAGAAGATTCAACTTGCAGAGGAATTCTTGCAGAAATATCCGCAAAGCCGTTACCGGCCGATAATGTACCAAGCATTGGTCTCGGCGTATTTCGCCACCCAACAGGTGCCGAAAATGTTGGACGCCGGAGAAAAGGAAATTGAAATCAATCCCAACGATGCGCCGGTGCTCGCGGTGATGGCGCAGACGCTGGCTCGCACCTATAACCCAAAGGCACCCGATGCCGCGAAGCAGCTGGACAAGGCCGAGCTTTATTCAAAGCGTGCGATTGAGATTACCCCGACGCTTCCCAAGCCGGAAACCCTGACGGACGAAGCCTTTAACAACGCCAAGAGCGATACGCTGGTGATGGCACACGGTGGGCTCGGGCTCGTCTACATACGGAGGGGCAGATATTCCGAGGCTATTCCAGAGTTAGAGCAGTCAGTAAAGGGCGATTCGCATCCGGAACCCGACCCGGTGAATTATTACCTCCTCGGCATCGCGGATAAACAGACGTCGCACTTTGACGCCGCGGCGGCCGCCTTCTCCAAATGCGCAGCGGTGCAAAGCACATTGCAAGCAGCGTGCAAGAGCAGCGCGGAAGAGGCCAAGAAACAAGGCTCCTCGCAGCTCAGCGCTCCAAATTGACTCGGCGGCGCCTACGCCGGCGATTATCACCATGACCGATAAGGATGAGCAGAATGAGCGGTTCGAGGACCGGCTGGGCCGCAAGTTCCGCAATCCGGAACTGCTCAGGCGCGCTTTGACTCACAGCTCAGCCCTTCCCGAACTGCGGGCTGCGGACGCGGAGAAAGTTGAGCCGCCGGAGGATAATGAACAACTGGAGTTCCTGGGCGACGCCGTTCTAGACTTGCTGGCCAGCGAGTATCTGTTGGAGAAGTTTCCCCAATGGAGCGAAGGGCAGCTCTCCAAAAGCCGGGCGCGATTGGTCAATGCACAAGCTCTGGAGCTGGCCGCCCGGCGGTTACATCTCGGCGAACATCTTCGGCTCGGCCGGGGCGAGGAAAAGACCGGGGGGCGAGAGAAACCTGCTCTGCTGGCTGACGCGTTCGAAGCGGTTGTGGCCGCGATCTATCTGGATGCGGGCTTGGCGGCAGCAAAGGAGATGCTGCGAGCTGCGCTCTTTGAATTTGCGCTGGAGGAGCGAGGCAGCAGTTTGTTCGAGACCGACAGCAAATCGGCCTTGCAGGAATTTTTGCAGGGCCGCGGGAAGCCTCCCGCGGAATACCGGCTTGTCGCCGAGAGCGGACCCGATCACCACAAGACATTTCAGGTGGAGGTCTGGATCAACGGTTCTTCCATGGCGTCGGGTCAGGGAAGCACAAAGAAAGAAGCTGAGCAGCGCGCAGCAGGCACAGCACTGGAGCGGCTGGAGCAGGCCGCGGTGAGAAGCTGACACGAAATGTCTGAAGAGACCATAACTCAGGAAACCGTAGTCCGGGAAGGCGCAACGAAGCCAGAGCGGCACCGCGACGAGGCTACTTTTTCGGAATACATGGAATCGTTGCTGGTGACCGTGATTCTGGCACTTTTCGGTACAACATTTATCGTGCAGGCGTTCAAAATCCCTTCGGCCTCAATGGAAGGAACGCTGCTGATTGGTGACCACCTGCTCGTGAATAAGTTCATTTTTGGTGGGCATGGCGCTTGGTATGAAAAGTTCCTTCCTTACCGGCCGCTCGAGCGGGGCGACATCATTGTCTTCAAGTATCCCTATTTGGATCATCAGCATTTCGTCAAACGAGTTATAGGATTGCCGGGAGAGCGCCTGAGGCTTGAAGACCAGCGGGTTTACATCAACGGAAAAGAACTGAGCGAGCCGTACGTTGTTCATGACCCGAGCGTTGGCTACGATCCGCTGAACTATGCGTTTCCGCCCGCGGGCAACCAGTTGTACTCCAATCCTTTGGTCCCGGAATGGGCGCATGAAATCAAAAAGTACGTGCGTGGCGACGAGATCATCATTCCCCCAGGCAAATATTTTGCCATGGGAGATAACCGCGATCGCAGCCAAGACAGCCGCTACTGGGGATTCGTGGATCGCGACGCCATCATGGGTCGGCCTTTTTTGATCTACTGGTCCGTGGAGGCGAGCAGCGCGGATTACGGGCAGAGCAGCTTTCTGCAGAGGCTGAAGAGCGTGGTTGATACGCTGCTGCACTTGCCGCAGCGCACGCGCTGGAGCCGAATGCTGCGCACGGTGCATTGATACGGACTCGCCGCCGCTTCCTATTTCCTTAGCACTCTGCGAAACTTTCGAGCATCATGTACAGCGTACGCAAATGGCGGAGACTCGCGCTTTCGATCACGGCGATCTTGATCGCAGCGCAAGTCGGAGCCTCCTTTCTGGCGCGCTCGCGCGGCGTTCACGCGTACTTGATCGCGCACCTGGAGCGCGCTTTCGGTAGAACTGTCGAAGTTCGCCAATTCAATATTCTGCTGCTGCCCACCCCCACGCTTAACGCCGAGCAGGTGAGCGTTGGGGAGGATCCAGCGTTCGGAAACGAATATTTTCTGCGCGCTGAGCGTCTGACAGCCGGGCTAAGATGGAGCGGCTTGCTGCGCGGCCACTTTGAATTTGGCACTCTTTCGCTGAGCCGGCCGAGCCTGATTCTCGTGCGCAATCGCCGAGGGGAGTGGAATCTCGAACGCTGGCTGCCGCCGGCGAAATCGACTCTTGGCGCTGGCTCACTCTTTTATGGTCCGCTCCTGCAGCAAACCCCTTCGAACCGGCTGCAGAAAATTGACATCGACGATGGCCGCATCAATTTCAAAATTGGCGACGAAAAACTACCGTTCGCGTTCCTGGGAGTTTCCGGCAGCGTAGAGCAAGTCTCATCGGGTCGCTGGCAATTGCAACTGGAGGCGCAGCCATGGCGCAGCGGCGTAACATTGCAATCCACTGGCACGCTCTCGGTGCGCGGTGACGTTGCGGGAACTTCGGCTCGTCTACAGCCTGCGGAGGTCCACGTACACTGGGGCAAAGTTTCTCTCGCGGACTTGTTTCGTTTGCTTCGCGGTCAGGACTATGGCGTGCGCGGCGTCTTCGCGCTGGACGGAACCGCAAAAAGCGGCGCCGCCGGTCGAGCCGCTAACGCCGACGCGCATCCCGGCGACTGGAGCTTTTCCGTTCAGGCGCGCGCCGCGCAGATTCATCGGTGGGATCTGACCGAACGCGCGGACAATCCCGCCGCCAACGTAAATCTTGAAGGCCGTTGGAACACGGGCATGCGCAATATTTTCGCGGAGCGCCTGGTTGTGGAAACCACGAGGTCCAACTTGCGGGGCAGCGCCCGGTTTGTCATGGATACCCCAGCTGCCTGGGAAGTTCGAGTTGATTCCGCAGGAGTACAAGCCGCCGACTTGTTGGCGTGGTATCGCGCGTTTGATCCGAACGTGAACGACGAACTGGCCGCGGAGCAATTCTTTACCGGCGTGGTTACCGTGCACGGGTGGCCGCTGGAAGTTGGCGAAGCAGCCTTCTCCAGCCTTGGCGGCGAAGTTCGCGTCCCCGGATTGAACGTGCCTCTGCGAATTGGTCCGATCCAGGGCGGGCGCCAACGGGCAAGTTTGAACGTCGCGCCGGTTCGCATCTCTTATGCGACGCCCGAGCGCAGCGAGGGATTGACGCTGACCTCAGCCGCGACAACGACGAAACGGCGGAACGCCGCTGAAAGCAAGGGCGTGCTAGAGGTGGGTTTCACGCATGATTTTAGCAGCCGGGTAGGAAGATTAAGCCTGGAGGGGCGGACAGAGAACGTCGAGGATGTGCTGAAAATTATGTCCGCTCTGGGCCGACCAGTGAATCGCGGCTGGGACTTATCCGGCCCGGTCTCAGCTGCGCTGCACTATCGCTGGGACAATGTGGCCGCGACGAAGGGTTGGAGCGGCCATCTCGATGTGAACAAAGTGAAATTGCAGGTGGCCGGGCTCAACCGGCCGCTGGAGTTGAACAAGGCGCGATTGGATTGGAACGATGGTCTGCGAAGTGCTAGCATCGCGGACCTCGAGGGGTTCGGAGCGTCGTGGTCCGGGCAAGTCGCGGAGGCGGCCGCTGCCGACGCGGATGGAAGCGCGAAATGGAATTTTCAACTTCACGCAAATCATTTGGACGCCGCCGATCTCGATCGCTGGATGGGCCCGCGAGCAAGGCCCGGCTGGCTGCAACGTCTTCTGCCGTCCCTGCTCGGAGGAGGCGCGGCAACCCCGGCCAGCGAGCTCCTGCGTCGAATAAATGCGGACGGCGAGCTGCGCGTAGACGAATTTACTTTGGAGAAGATCAAGCTCGATCAGGTGCGGGCCACTGGCGCTTTGCATGATTTGCATCTGGAGTTGCGCCAAGCCGAAGGTCGCTGTTTCGGTGGAAAGGTGCGTGCCAAATTGCGCGCTGTGTTCTGGCCGCGGCCATCGTACGATGTGCTCGCGGAAGTCGAGTGGGTGGATATGCAACAAATTCCCCCGCCTAAGAACGTGCCGGAACGATGGGGTGGACTTGCTTCGGGAACCGTGCATCTAACTACGCAAGGCGTAGGCCGGGACGAACTGCTGCAACACCTGGCTGGCAAGGGTGAACTGAAACTTCGAGACGTAGAATTTCGCGGCTGGGATGTGAACGCCAGCATGGCTGACGGGGCGCCGCACGAAGGCGCGTCGCACTGGGCTTCAGGGGAGGGCGCGTTTCTGGTTCGCGATCGTGGCATCGTCTTTCCAGGGTTACGCTTGGACGCGGGTTCGGAGTTGACTTTGCTCAAAGGCACGCTGAGCTTTGTGCGAGATTCTGATTTGACGTTGCAAACGTTGGTTGATGATCCAACCGGCGCTAGCTTGCCCGAACAAGGCTATGTGCTTAAGATTTCCGGTCCGCTGGATGTGCCGAAAATTTCAATTGAGCGCCTTGTTGCGCGTCGGCCGGCGGATTAGGTGTGCGCTGAAGTGTTCTCGGCTTCCCTCGGAACAGACGGTCGGAGATGAAGATGAAAAAGGGCATTCTGGTCGGGCTTGCGATGGTGTGTTTTGCGCCCAGCACTTGGGCGCAAAAGAGTATTACCCTGGAAGAACTCATGAGTACGCCGTTTCCGGAGAATTTGACCGCGGCCAAGAAAGCTAGTCGCGTCGTCTGGACGTTCAATCAGGAAGGGAAGCGCAACATCTGGATCGCGGAAGCGCCATCGTTCGCCGCGCGCAGGCTTACGTCTTATCTCGAAGACGACGGACAGCCGCTTTCGGCGCTGAGTTTCTCCGACGATGGCAACACCATCGTTTATGTTCGCGGAGAAGGGAAGAATGCCTCCGGTCAATTCCCCAATCCCACCAGCAATCCCGCTGGAACGGAACAAACCGTTTGGAGCGTCAATTGGAGCGGCGGCGAGCCTAAAAGAGTCGATGCCGGCGATTCACCAAAGATTTCCGCGAAGGGTGTCATCGCCTATGTGCGCGATGGACAAATCTGGATCGCTCCATTAGATGGCAGCGAAAAGCCCAAGCAACTGATTGTGCGCGGCCAAAATCATTCGGAAGAATGGTCGCCTGACGGCTCGCAATTGGTCTTCGTGTCCACGCGTGCCGACCATAGCTTCATCGGTGTTTACGACGTGTCCGCAAAGACCGTGCGTTTCGTTGCTCCCAGCGTCGATACCGATAGCGACCCGGTCTGGTCGTTAGACGGCAAGCGTATTGCGTTCGTCCGGCGTGCCGCCGAGCCACGCGACACGCCCGCTGGCTACTTCCTTCAGCCCGATAAGCCGCATCCTTGGGCGATTTGGGTGGCGGACGCGTCGTCTGGCAGCGCGCGCGAAATTTGGCGCAGCAGCGGTTTGCCTGAGGGTTCTTACCCTTACATGGCGCGCGACACCGGGGGCGGTGTGATTCGCTGGGCGGCCGACGACCGTTTGCTGATCGTTTCTGAAGAAGACGGCTGGCAGCATCTCTATTCTCTTTCCGCGGAAGGCGGAGCCGCGCGCCGGCTCACGCCAGGCAACTGTGACGTTGAGCAGTGGTCTGTTACTCCGGATCGAAAAACCGTACTCTTCAATTCCAACTGTGGGGACATCGACCGGCGTCATCTGTGGTCCGTCGCCATCACCGGAGATCAACTCAGCCAATTCACCCGCGGGGAGGGTAACGAGTGGAGGCCCGTAGTCCTGAGCGATGGAAAGACAATCGTTTACTTCGGCTCTGACGCCACGCATCCCGCTCGTCCGTTCAAGAGCATTCTCGCCGCCGACCGCATGACCGGAGCTCTTGCCCCAGAAACGTGGCCCGCCGACTTTCCATCACAGAAACTGGTCATCCCGCAGCAGGTAATTTTCCACGCCGCCGATGGTGTCGAAATTCACGGCCAGCTCTTTCTTCCGCCGAACGCCGGCGCTAAAGAAAAGAAGCCGGGCCTCGTCTTCATGCACGGCGGCCCGATGCGGCAAATGCTGCTCGGCTGGCATTACATGTATTACTACGCGAATTCCTATGCGATGAATGAGTATTTGGCCAGCCGAGGATACGTTGTGTTGTCTGTGAATTACCGCAGCGGCATCGGCTATGGCCGCGCGTTTCGCGAAGCTCCAGGCCGCGCCGGACGCGGCGCCACCGAGTACAAAGACATCGTCGCGGCTGGAAAGTATCTTCAGGCCCGCGCCGATGTCGATCCTTCACGCGTCGGACTTTGGGGAGGCAGCTATGGCGGATTTCTCACCGCCATGGGCCTCGCGCGTAACTCCGACATTTTCGCCGCTGGTGTGGATTTCCATGGTGTTCACGATTGGCCCACCGACAATTGGGACGGCAAGAACATTCCATCGGAGCTGACCAAGCTCGCTCACGAATCTTCTCCGGTCACTGCGGTTGAAACGTGGAAGTCTCCTGTACTATTCATTCACGGCGACGACGACCGTAACGTCTACTTTACGCAAACGGTCGACCTCGTCGCGCGCTTGCGGGCCCGCGGGGTGGTGATCGAGCAGCTTGTTTTTCCGGATGACGTGCACGATTTTTTGCTGCACCACAACTGGCTCGCTGGCTATCACGCCACTAGCGACTTTTTTGATCGACACTTGAAAGAGCGCGGCGATATAAATAGAGCTGCCAAGACGCAGTGAGCGTGGGCTGAAATTAATGAATCCGACCCGCAATTTTTTCCGGCGCGCTAAGCTCTCCGCAGCCGTTTGTTGCTCGATCCTTTTGCTCGTGCTATCCGTGTGTGCTGCCGCGAAAGGGCGGCCCCAGCGCGTTGACCTCTTTCCACGATTGCAAGCCGGGCAAACATTCGCCTATCAGATCCGCTATCACAGCGACAAACACATCAAGACGGAAAGCCCGGTGATCGTTGCCACTCCTGCTGATTTTGCCAAAGTTGACGTCAGCGCTTTGGTCCATCTCGAAGTTATCAGCGTTCAGGCGCAGGGCGACCGCTCCGTCATTCATGCGCGGACAAAATTTGAGGTGCTCAACGCCGATTCCCATTCTAAGGTTGCACCAATCGAGCAGCCCGCTTCGCAGTTGCAAAAACAAGACGGCAACGAAAAGTCTATTGAGTTTACGATTCTTCCGGATGGCCGGCTCGATCAAGTCACCGGGCTCGACACGCTTCTTCCCGAACAGCAGCAG
>Ga0210400_10003396_pt1 | contig 14120 bp, 15 predicted proteins | sample IncBWH26MmetaG_FD_155456 | JGI IMG/M metagenome (GOLD analysis project Ga0210400, IMG submission 155456) | Forest soil microbial communities from Barre Woods Harvard Forest LTER site, Petersham, Massachusetts, United States - Inc-BW-H-26-M | ecosystem: Environmental > Terrestrial > Soil >...
CGCTGGGCTCCATCTCGAGCAGGAGGCGGCCCGGCGCGGCCTCGTCGGCGTAGACGCGCTGGATGACCTGGGTCAGGGCCTCGGCGTCCAGGACCTCGCACTCGTCCAGCAGGTATTCGCGGCGGTCCACCATGCGGCCTTCGCGCATGAGGACGCGGTGGACGCAGGCGCGGCCGTCCAGCACCGCGCCGCCGAAGATGTCCATGTCCTCCTGGTCCGCCACGGCCGCCTTCTGCCGCGTGAACCAGGCGTCCACCTGCTCCAGCGCGTCGCGGTGCCGGGCCGCCTGCTCGAAGGCCTCCAGCTGGGCGGCCTGCCACATGGCGGCTTCCAGCCTCGCCTTCAGCTCGTCGCGCTTGCCTTCCAGGAAGAGCTTGGCCTCTTTCGCCTGCTCGGCGTAGAGCTCCTGCGACACGGCGCCGATGCAAGGGGCCGTGCAGCGGTGGAGCTGGTATTTCATGCAGGCGCGGCCGCGCTTGCCGTCGATCTCGATGTCGCAGTCGCGGATCTGGAAGAAGCGTTCCACAAGCTCCGCGGCCTTGTAGGCCGTGCTCGCGGGAAAGAAGGGGCCGAAGTAGTACGCCTTGTCCTTGAGCACCTTGCGCGTCACATAAATCTTCGGGAACGGCTCCCGCGTGAGCTTCACGAAGGGGTAGGTCTTGTCGTCCCGCAGCAGGATGTTGAAAGGCGGGAAGTGCTCCTTGATGAGGTTGTTCTCCAGGACCAGCGCCTCCAGCTCTGTCTCGCAGACGATGAGCTCAAGGTCCCAGACCCGCCCCACGAGCCGCCGCGTCTTGGCGTCCAGCTGCTTGCTCTGGAAGTAGGAGCGCACGCGGTTGCGGAGCACCTTCGCCTTGCCCACATAGAGCAGGGCCCCCTCCGCGTCCCGGTAGAGGTAGACGCCCGGCCGCGTGGGCAGGTCGCCCAGCTTGCGCTTGAGGTAGGGACTCTTCTCGAGGTTGTTCCGGATCGCCGCCACGGAGACAGTCTAGATGGTCAGTGGCTGGTCGCGATGATCACGCCTGCGGCCAGGGCCAACGGAAGGATGAGCAGCAATGCCATCACCACCCACGCCACAGGCCTTCCGAAGTTGAGCGTCCAGCCGAGGCCCAGCCGCTTTGGGACCCAGACGCGTTCGTCGCCCCCGTTCCAGTAGATCAATCCGCCCCAGCGGTAGTCGTCCGTGGTGGCGCCGGGAATGGGTGGCGCGAGCCGGGCCAGGCGGATCACGGGGATGAGGCCGATGATCAGGCAGAGCACGATGAGCCCGACGCCCATTCCGATGACCCCGCCTCCGTAAAAGGCGGCCATGGGCGCGAATCCCCCGGCCATGAGGATGAAACCGAAGGGCAGGAGGCCTCGCAGGGGGAGCACGGCCCGCGCGCCCAGCTGGCGGCGCGGCACCTCATCCAGGCGGAGGACCGCCCCGATGAGGAAGAGCAGGGCCCAGATCCCGATGCCCGGCCAGGCCGCGAAGGCGAAGAACCGCCCCTTGCCCATCCAGCCGTTCACGACGCCCGCGGCGTTCCAGTGGGAAGGGATCCAGTCCGGGAGGAGCGGCAGCCAATGCTGGAGCCACAGCCGCACCGCGCTGAGCGCGGTGGCCGGCAACAGGTCCCAGGCGGAGATGAGCGGGGCTTTCGATGTCTCGTCCATGGCCAGGATTCTAGGCGCTTGAGCGACAATGGAGAGGTGCTGAAACTCGAATCCTTCCCCGTGGGCCCGCTGGGCTGCAACTGCTCCCTGCTCTGGGATCCGGAGACGGGCCGTGGCCTCGTGGTGGATCCCGGCGGCGATGGCGCGAAGATCCGGCGGCGAGTGGAGACGCTGGGCTTCAAGGTGATGGCGCTGCTGCACACGCACGCGCATTTCGACCATGTGGGCGCCACGAAGGAACTGCAGGACCGCTGGCAATGCCCTGCGCACCTGCACGAGGGCGATGATTTCCTCATCGAGAACCTCGACACGCAGACAGGGGCCTTCGGCATGCCACCCATCCCCACGCCGGACATGGCGGCGCTGAACGCGGGGGATCGCTTCGACGCCCTCACGACGCTGCACACGCCTGGCCACACGCCCGGCTCCTGCTGCTTCCACGGCGGTTTCGAGAAGGGCGCGGTGCTGCTGGCGGGCGACACTCTCTTCCGCCGCGGCGTGGGCCGCACGGACCTCTGGGGCGGCGACTTCAACCAGCTGGAAGCCAGCATCCAGGGCCAGCTCTACGGTCTCGGAGAAGGCACCCTCGTCATCCCCGGCCACGGCCCCGCGACCACCATCGGCGAAGAGCGGGCCCAGAATCCGTTCGTGCGGGGTTGAGGAGCCGCAGCGTCAGTTATTCGAGCCGGTGGCCCTGGATGCGAAGGAGGACGCCATCGCCTTCTCTTCCGGTGTCCGGGCGGTCCTGGTCAACCGTTCGCTGACCGCACGCGCTTCCTGGCTTCTGCCAAGGGCGAGGTAGATCTCGCCAAGGTTGGCCAGGTAGTTGAGGCTTGCCGGATCGATTTCAGCGGCCCGGATGGCAGGGCCGGATGCTTTGTCCCGGGTCGCCGGGTTGTTCAAGTAGGCGAAGGCCAGTTTGGATTGGGCCGGGGCGAAATCAGGGTTGATGGCCAGCGTCGCTTCAAGGTGCGCAGTCGCCTGCGCGCCGTTTTCGAGTTCGGCGAGGTAGAACGGCGGCCGGGAATCCTTATTATCCAGCTGCGAGGCCTTCATAAACTCCGCAGCGGCCTTTGCCTGGTCACCCTCCCGGTAGGCGGCATATCCAGCGGCCTCGTGGGCGGACGCCAGATCCGGGGACAATCGCAGAGCTTCAGCGGCGAGCGGACCTGCCTCCTTCAGGTGGCCGCTCCTTGCGAAGAAGTCCGCCTTGATCGCGAGCAGCTCCGCAGTGGACAGGGGCCTAGCCACGAGCGCCTTGTCGTCCAGCCGGGCGGTGGGCTTCATGCGCATGAAGGAGAACCCCTGGCGCCGGAGGTAAGCCTTTAGCTTCTGCTCGAATGCGCCCAGATCCCCGAAGGCCTCGGTCGCGGCTGAGACGGCATCCTCCCCCTTGCCCAAGGCGATGAAGTACTTCTGGAGGAGATGGTTCTGCAGCGCCTCCCGGTCCGAGCGCAGGTAATGGACCATCACCCAAGATTCGGCATAGAACATGGAGGAGCGGTTCCGCTCGTTGTAGAGCGGTGAGTGGATATCCACCTTCAAAAGGTCGAGGAGGGGGATCATCGGCGCGGTCTGGAGCAGGTAGAGCTGGCCCTCCGTGACCTGGCCCAGGTCGGTCTCGCCCTGCTTGACCACCGTGTTGCCGTAATACTCGGCGAAGCCCTCGTTGAGCCATGCGGGGATCGGGCCGAAATTCATCCGGACGATACCGTGGGTGAACTCGTGGAAGATCACATGGTAGGCGTTCTCTGTCGCGTCATAGGAAGAGACATTGATGACGGCGTAGTCGGTGTCCAGGGTGGGCTGGAACCAGCCGCCGAGCTGGGCCCGGTTTTTCGCGGCTGCGTAATCCAGGAGGAAGGACTTGAGGGAGTCGTCGTCCTGGCAGGCGATGACAAGTGTCCGCTCGCCTGTGTCCACTCTGATTCCGTGGAAGGCAGTCTGGAAGACGCTACGGATTTCCTCGAAGGCCCTGGCGGCATCCCGAGCCTTCGCTTCGCTGGCGTTGGACTCCACCACGAAGTGGGGGCTCTGGATCTCGATCCATTTCTCGGCGGCGAATGCCGGAAGCGCGGTGCCCACAATAAGGGCGAAGGCTACCTTCCGGAGCCTCCTTGAGACGAAATCGTGTTTCACAGGGATCTGACAGGTCATGGGGTCAAAGCTCCTTGACGATGTCAGCCATTGTAGATCGGGCCTCGCGGTCAGTCCGGGTGGAATAGGATGGAGTCCACCTCCCGGAGGCTCCCATGGAACCCGTGCTCGCAAGTCTCGGCTGTCTCGGCCCGCTCGCCGTCTTCGCCCTCATCTGGGGCCTGAGTTGCCTCAAGGTCGTCAACGAGTACGAACGGGCGGTGGTGTTCCGGCTGGGCAAGGTGCTGTCCGCGGCGAAGGGGCCGGGCCTCATCTTCGTCTTCCGGCCCTTCGAGCGCGCCGTGGTGGTGAGCCTGCGCACGGTAGTGCTGGATGTGCCGAGCCAGGACATCATCACCAAGGACAATGTGACGTTGAAGGTGAGCGCCGTCGTCTACTTCAAGGTGGTGGACACGCCCAGTGCCGTGCTGAAGGTGGAGAACTATTACTACGCCACCAGCCAGATCGCGCAAACCACGCTCCGTTCCGTGCTGGGCGAGGTCACCCTGGACGAGCTGTTGGCGGACCGCGAGAAGCTGGGCCAGCGCCTGCGGCAGATCATCGACGCCTCCACCGAGCCTTGGGGCGTGGAGGTGAGCGGCGTGGAGGTGAAGAATGTGGACCTCCCCGAGCAGGTGCAGCGCGCCATGGGCCGCCAAGCCGAGGCCGAACGCGAGAAGCGCGCGAAGATCATCGCCGCCGAAGGCGAGCTGCTCGCCAGCCAGCAGCTGCTGGAGGCCTCCAACAAGATCAGCCAGAACCCTGTGGCCATCCAGATGCGCTACCTCCAGACCCTCACGGAGATCGCCGTGGAGAAGAACAGCACCATCCTCTTCCCCCTGCCCATGGAGTTCCTGAGCGTGCTCAAGAAGCTGGGCGAGACGAAGGACTGATCCCGCGAAGGCCGCGAAGGCCGCGAAGGGACAATCTTCTTCGCGGCCCTTCGCGGATAAAATCAGGACCGGAGGTCGCATGCGCTTCGGCCCTTGGGATGTGCGGATCGTGTCGGGCGGAACCTTCCGCCTGGATGGCGGGGCCATGTTCGGCACGGTGCCGAAGGTGGTCTGGAACAAGGTCTATCCGGCGGATGAGGACAACATGATCCTCATGGCCACCAACTGCCTGCTCATCCGCGGCGAGGTGGACGGGAAGAAGCACACGATCCTCGTGGACAACGGCAACGGGGACAAGGAGCCGGACGACTTCATGGCCCGCTTCAAGTTCGAGGGCCGCGGCGTGCTGGACCGGGAGCTGGCAAAACATGGCGTGAAGCCTGAGGACATCACCCTCCAGATCCTCACGCATCTGCACTTCGACCATGCGGGCGGAAGCACCCGCTTCGATGGCGAAGGGAAGCTCGTCCCCAGCTTCTCGAACGCCCGCTATGTCGCCCCGAAGCGCGATCTTGATGATGCGAAACATCCGAACCTTCGCGTGAAGGCCAGCTACCTCGCCAAGAACTGGGAGCCGCTGGAAGCCGCAGGCGTGCTGGATACCGTCGAAGGGGAGACGGAGATCCTGCCGGGCATCTCTGTGCGCCCCGCGCCTGGCCACATCGAAGGCCTCCAGACCGTGACCATCGAAGGCGACGGCCGCAAGCTCATCTACCTTGCAGACCTCATCCCCACCGCCCGCCACATCCAGCCCGCCTGGGTCATGGGCTACGACCTGGATGTGGTCACCTGCGTGGAAACCCGCCAGCAGCTCCTGGCGGAGGTGACCGGCACGGACACGGTGCTGGTCTTCGAGCACGACCCCGATACCCCCAGCGGCACCGTGACCCGTGATGAGAAAGGCCGCTACCGCGTCGAACCGGTGGCGGTGTGAGAGGCGGACTTCTTCTCGTCCTGGCGTGTGTGGCGATATCGGGGTGCCGAGCTCCCTGGACCGCCATGGTCATCGAGCCAGGCGCGCCTGGTGAATCAGTCCAGGTGCTTGGAACGCGCCTTGTGACAGATATCCCGAAGCCGACCCTATCTATTCCTCGGTGGATGCTAGGGAAGTGGGCGATTCAAGGTTCCACTCAGTTCAAAGGTGTGTCCATTTCGACAGGCAAGTTCAGATTCGATTTAGGACACTCGCAGTTCGAAATGGATGATGCGAGAGCGATCGTCCAAAGTGCGAAGACTTCTCTTGGTGATTCCAGGCTACTGATCCATGTCGGGCCGCCCGGTTGGTCTGATTCCGATTCTGATTACGAGGGAAGCATCGTCGTCCTGCGCCGTTCGACCGACTCCGCGCAAGGCGAAGTGGTTCTGGCTTGGCAGTACAAAGCCCAGTGCACTTCCTATGGGATTGGCCCTTACACGCCTGATCCAGGGACCTGGATACTCACCCGGATCGCGCCATGACCCTCGTCTGGAATCCCACTCAGTACCTCAAGTTCGCGGGCACGCGCACCCGCGCGGCGTCTGACCTGCTGGCGCGGGTGCCGCTTGAATCGCCGTCTTCAATCGTCGATCTGGGTTGCGGCCCCGGCAACAGCACCGAGTTGTTGGCGCTGCGCTGGCCTCAGGCATTGATCGCGGGCGTGGATAGTTCGGCGGAGATGCTGGCTTCGGCGCACAAGGCGCTGCCGAAGGTCGCGTGGGCCCAGGCCGATGTGGCCACCTGGGTACCGGGTGCCGCCATGGATGTGCTTTTCGCCAACGCGGTGCTGCACTGGCTGCCGGCTCATGAAGCGCTGCTCCCGCGGCTCATGGGTTTTCTTTCGCCGGGCGGTGTGCTCGCGGTGCAGATGCCCATGAACTTCGACGCGCCGGCCTACCGCCTCATCCGCGAGTTGGCGGGGACGCCCGCCGCCAGCGACTGGCGTCCGCCCCTGGCGCCAGAGGCGTATTACCGCATCCTCGCGCCCCATGCGGCGTCCGTGGATCTCTGGGAGACGGAGTACCAGCAGGTCATGGGCGGCGTGGACGACATCCTCGAATGGGCCAAAGGCACGGTGTTGCTGCCCTACCTGCAAGGGCTCGATGGAGATGAATCCGCGCGGTTGCTGGCCCGGTACCGTTCAGGCCTCGCGGACCTCTATCCCGCGCAACCGGACGGCAAGGTGCTCTTCCCCTTCAAGCGCCTGTTCTTCGTGGCCACGCGGCGCTGAGCGGCGTCTCCGCGTAGAATCTCCCCAGGGAGCGACCATGGCCTTCACACCCGGCAGCCGGCGCGGCGAAATGGCCGACATCAACATGACGCCCATGATCGATGTGATGCTCGTGCTGCTCATCATCTTCATGGTGACGGCGCCCATGCTCACGAGCGGCGTGGATGTGGCGCTGCCCAACAGCCGCACGGGGCGCAGTCTCCAGAACGAGGCGCTCACGGTCACGCTGGCCAAGGATGGCCGGGTGCAGCTGGACGACGCCTTCGTGCCCCTCTCCCGCCTGGAGAACGAGCTGCGGAACAAGGCGGCGGGCGGCAGCAAGAAGCGCCCGGTGCTGGTGCGCGCGGACCGGGGAATCCCCTACGGCCGGGTCATCGAGGTCGTGGATTCCATCCGCGCTGCGGGCTTCACGCAGGTGGGCTTCGTCACCCAGGGGTCCAACGACGCCACTCCGGCGAAGGCGAATCCGTGAGCCAGCAGGATCTGCACGCGCTGCTGCGGGCCCGCGCCCATGTGGGGGAGTTCCCCCTGGGCAAGGCGCTGGCCCTCGCCGCGGGCGCGCATCTGGTGGTCATCCTCGCCCTCGTCATCAAGCCCCACATGAAGGCGGACACGGACGCGGTGCAGGTGACCTGGGTGAACCTGCCGCCCGCCGTGGCCAACCAGAGCGGCGGCGCGGAAGCGCGCACCGAGGGCCAGGAGACCGAGCGCGTGAGGCGCGTGGACGATGTGGCGGCCCAGCAGCCGGTGTCCAAGCCCAGCGAGCAGGAGGACAACCCCTTCGCCAAGTCCGCGAAAAGCGTCCGCAGCGGCGAGAATCCGGACCAGACTTCCACGGGCAAGCAGGTGAAGGCCTCCAAGAGCGAGAAGCCCAATCCCGTCTCCACGCCCGGCACCGCGGGCGCGGGCAACGCCAGCGGGCTGGGGCAGGGCAGCGCCATTCCCGGCCTCAGCGCCACGGAGGGCGTGCAGGGCGGCGTGGGACTCGTGGCGGCCATCGACGGCAGTTTCCCCTACGCCTGGTACCTGCAGCAGGTGCAGGGCCGCATCGTGGGCAACTGGCAGCGGCTGGGCGGTCAGGGCCGTGTGCAGATCTATTTCCGCATCAACCGTGATGGCGGCGTGGACGGCGCGCGCATCGAGGTTCCCAGCGGCAATGGCTCGCTGGATGAGAGCGCGCTCATGGCTGTGCGGCGCTCCTCGCCTCTGCCGCCGCTGCCCACCCAGACGGGCGACTACCTGGGCGTCCATTTCTGGTTCAACTATGTGGGCAATTGACGAAGGACGCCGGGGAGCGGCATGACTTGGATCTCGTTCTTCGCGGTGGGCTTCGGCGCCTTCGGAGGCGCGGTGCTGCGTTGGGGGCTGGGCCTCGCTTTCAACGCGGCCTTCCCCACGATCCCCATAGGCACGCTCGCGGCCAATCTCGTGGGCGGGCTGCTCATGGGCCTGGCCATCGGCGGGCTGCCAGCCTTCCAGGCCCTGCCGCCCGCGGGACGCCTGGCTCTCACCACGGGCTTCCTCGGCGGGCTCACGACCTTCTCCACCTTCTCGGCGGAATCCATCACGCTCTTCCTGAACCGTGAGATCGGCTGGGCTTTCGTTCATACAGTGCTGCACCTGCTTGGTTCGCTGCTGATGACCCTTGCGGGCATGGGCATCGTCCGCATGCTCTGGAAGTGAGATGGGGGACGAGATGATGACCAAGGGGTTCTCCTTGCGCTTCTACATGCAGGAGAAGGCCAAGCACCGGGGTGTGCTGCTCTACGAGTGGCTGCTGGAACAGGCGAAGAAGCAGGGTCTCCACGGCGGTTCCGCGTTCCGGGCCGTGGCGGGCTTCGGCCGTCATGGCGTGCTCCATGAGCAGAAGTTCTTCGAACTGCAAGGCGAGCTCACCATCGTCGTGGAGTTCCTAGTGGACGAGGCTGAGGCCGGGAAGCTGCTGGACATCGTGAAACAAGACGGCGCCCACTTGTTCTGGGCCCGCTTCCCAGCCGAGTTCGGCGTGTTCGGCGAAAGCTAGGCATGGCGGACCGCTGGCTCAACCGCGCCGTCTGGGGCATGGCCTGGACGAGCTTCCTGTCGGATCTCGGCCACGAGGCGATGTCGGCGCTCCTGCCCTCCTTCCTCGCCGCGCTGGGCCTGCCGCCCGCCGCGCTGGGCGCGGTGGAGGGTCTTGGCGATGCCGCCGCGAGTTTCATGAAGCTGGGCGCAGGCTGGGTCTCGGACCGTCTGGGACGGCGCAAGGGGCTCGTGGTGGCAGGCTACGCGGCCACGGGTCTGGCGTCTGGTTTCATCGCTCTTGCGAACGGCTTCGGCGGCGTGCTGGCCGCGAAGGTGTTCGGCTGGACGGGGCGCGGCCTGCGGGGTCCGCTGCGTGACGCCATGCTCACGGACGCCATTCCCGAGGATGCCCGGGGCCGCGCCTTCGGCTTCCATCGGGCGGGGGACACCATCGGCGCCATCCTCGGGCCTGCGCTGGCGGCCGGGTTGCTGGCCTGGGGGCTCGGCCGCGGATTCGCAGAGCTCCCGTGGCTGCGGTCCCTCCTCTGGATCAGCCTCGTTCCCGGCGTGCTGGCGGCGCTCGTGTTCGCAGTCGCTGTGCCGGAGAAACCGAAGTCGAAGTCGCGCCTCTTCGCGTTCAAGGACGCGATGCGGGCCATGCCATCGAACTTCCGCCGCTATCTGTTCGGTGTGGGCCTCTTCGGCTGTGGCGATTTCGCGCACACGCTGCTCATCCTGGCCGCGGCGCAACTCATGGCGCCCGCGCTGGGTCCCATGAGGGCCGCCGCCTTGGGCGTGGCCTTCTATGTGCTCCACAACGCCGTCTACGCGGCAGCCGCCTTCCCGGCGGGTGCGCTGGCGGACCGCTTCCGCGTCCACCGGCCCTTGCTGGGGATGGGTTATCTCGCGGGCGCGGTGATGCCCGTGATGCTGGCCTTCGCCTTCCTTCACGGCCACGCCACACCGCTGCTCATGGCGACCATCTTCTCCCTGGGCGGCCTCGTGAACGGCATCCAGGACACGCTGGAAGGCGCCACCACGGCGGAGCTGGCGCCGCCCGACCACCGCGGGTTGGCCTTCGGCCTTCTGGGCGCGGTGAATGGAACGGGCGATCTTGTATCGAGCCTGGGCGTGGGCCTGCTCTGGACTTGGCATCCCGCCGTGGCCTTCTTCACCGCCGCCGTGCTCATGGCGCTGGGCGGGCTCGCGACGCTCCGGAAGGCCCGAGCCCCTAGTGCGCGGTCTCGCGGCGTCCGCGGGCCTTCACGAGGGTGAGCGCGGCGCCGCCGGGGCCCTGCTCCATGCGGACCTCGTCCATGACCTGCCGCATGAAGAAGACGCCCCGGCCGCCGGGCTTCAGGAGGTTCTCCGGCAGGTTCGGGTCGGGGATGTCGGCGAGGACCACGCCCTTGCCCTGATCCTCGATGCGGATCTCGAAGCGGTCCGCCATGGGCGTGAAGCTCACGCGGACACTCTTGTCCTTGCTGAGCTTATTGCCGTGCCGCATCGCGTTCGCGATGCCTTCCTGTATCGCCAGCCAGAGCTGCTCCCCGTCCTCCTGGCTGAAGTTGAGATGCTTCAGGAACTCGGCGCCCACGACCTGGATGAGGTCTATGAAACGCAAGTCCGTGCTGCAAGTCAGCGTCACCGGGAGTAGGGCGTTCTGGGCCATGGCAAATACCTTCCGCGTTGCGGGAACCGGATGGGCAAAACTAACCGGGACCACGAAAGTTCACAAGGGCCCGGGTCCCGGGCGGGCCTGATATCTCTATCGGTCGCCGGAACGCGGGCCTTGAGAAGGCGCCAGGCCCTCTCCTTTCAGTGTTTGCAGCTCATGTGCGAGAAAGTGGCCGGGTCCACGCCCAGGGCGGCTTCGAGGCGCTCGGCCCAGGGGAAGAGGACCGTGTTCTCCAGGTGGATGTGGGTGTGGAGGTCGCCCTCCAGCTCCTGCAGCCCGTCCAGCATGGCGCGCCAGGTGTTGCAGGCCCCTTCGGGGACGATGTATCCGCTCGTGAGACCGCGGAAATGCTCAAGGGCCGCGCCGTGGTCCTCGTGCTCCCGCATCATGGTGCGCACGGGCAGCGTGACCGTGGGAGGGAAGGGCGGACGCTGGCCGGCTTCCAGCAGCTTGCAGAACGGGAAGAGGATCATCTCCTCCTTGTCGAGGTGCTCTTCGGTCTCTTTCGCGAAAGCCTTGAAGGCCGCGGCCAGCTCCGCGAGACGCGCATCCTTGCCGCTGTGGACCTTGGCGACCTTGTCCGTGATCCACTCCAGGCGGGGCAGCGCCTCGCGCATGTAGCCGTGGTGCTTCAAGACGATGTGCTCCACCAGCGCGTCCACCGTCTTCCGCCAGGGCGCATCAGGACCGTCACCGGGGGTGGGAGTCTCGGCCTCCAGTTGGGCCGCCACGGCAGACGCGTCGGCGCCCTTGGCCTCACAGGCTGCGGCGAGACCCATATTCCCCTTGCAGCAGTAGTCGATGCCCAGCTTCTCGAAAACCTTGGCGCGGCCGGGCCGCTCCGCCACCAGTTCGCCCACGGTCTGTTCCAGGATGTTCATGATTCCTCCTGGCACTCAGGCTGCGACTGGGGAGGAGGCTCGGCATTGACAGAACTCAAAGGCACAGGAGCGCGTTGACTTCCATCAAGCGCCCCCCTTTCCCTGAGGGTCTAGACTGGCTCCATGACCGCGCCGCACCAGGGTCTCTGGTCCAAATCCGCCCTTTTCCACCGCATGAAGCCCGAGCAGGTGGGCAGCATCGGCTCCCTGCTGCGGCTGAGGCAGACCGAGGCGGGCGAGACCCTCTTCCGGGAAGGCGACGATTGCACGGGCTTCTTCGTGGTGCTGGAGGGCATCGTGCAGTTGCGCCGCTCCGGGCCCGACGGTCGCGAGGCTCTCTTGAGCGTGGTGCGCTCCGGCCAGAGCTTCGCAGAGGCCGCGGTCTTCTCCGGCGGGCCTTTCCCCGCCACGGCCGTGGCCCTTGAGGCCACGCTGCTCGCCCATTTCCCGAAGGGTTCCCTGTTGCGGATACTGAAGGAAGACCCCGACCTCTGCCTCGGCGCGTTGGAGAGCTTGGCTTCCTGGCATCACCGCCTCACCTTCCAGGTGCAGCAGCTGAGCCAGGAGGATGGCACGGGCCGCCTCCGCCGCTGGCTGGGCGACCAGTCCAAGGAGAGCCGGGATGGCATCGTGCGCCTGCGGGTGCCGAAGAAGGTCCTTGCGGCCCAGCTGGGCATGGCGCCCGAAACTCTCTCGCGGCTGCTGAGAAATCTCCGTGATGCAGGCGAGATCCATGAGGAGGGCCGGGAGATCCGGCTCCGCTGATGCGCTCCCGGGGGAGTATCCTTGGGAGTCGGGGCCGGAGGCGGCTCGGGGAGCGTTCATGAAGGTCATCGTCGCCAAGACCGCAGGGTTCTGCTGGGGGGTGCGCCGCGCCATGGACGCGGTGCTGGAGGCCTCCACCAACCAGAGCGCGGGCCCGGTGCAGACCCTCGGTCCCCTCATCCACAACCCGCAGGCGCTGGAGCTCATCGGCAAGCGGGGTGTGGCCGTGGCGGAGGCTCCGGACAAGGTGGAGAACGGCACGGTGGTGATCCGCGCCCACGGCATCCCCATCCAGGACCTGCGGGGTCTCAAGGAACGGGCGAAGAAGGGCGAGCTGACCATTGTCAACGCCACCTGCCCGGAAGTCGCGAAGGTCCACAACAAGATCAAGAAGTGGAGCCCCAAGGGCTACTTCACCGTCATTCTCGGCTCCCACGGCCACGCGGAGAGCGTGGCGCACCGCAGCTTCGCGGACCACGGCTCCATCATCGTGGCCAACATGGGCGAGGCGATGGCGCTCACGGACGCGCAGCTGGAGAAGGTGCTCATCGTGTCGCAGACCACCTTCACGGTGAAGGACTTCCACGAGATCAGCGGCTACATCCGCGACCGCGCCAAGGATGTGATCGTGGAGAACACCATCTGCGAGGACACCTGGACGCGCCAGGACGAGGCCAAGTCCCTGGCACAGGCTGTGGATTATGTGATCGTCGTGGGCGGCAAGGCCTCCTCCAACACGAAGCACCTGGCCGAGTTGGCCCATCACTACGGCAAGCCCGTGCAGTATGTGGAGACGGCCGCGGAGCTGGATCTCAAGGTCTTCAAGGGCTCGGAGACGGTGGGCGTGCTCGCCGGCGCCTCCACGCCCACCTGGCTCGTGGATGAAGTCGTCGATGTGCTCGAGCAACTGGGAGACGGCCCCAGCCGACTGGGCAGCTTCCTCCGGGCCGGCTTCGGGGCGCCCGTGCTGCTGGCAGTCGGCTCCTCGCTGATGACGCTCGGCGTCCATGCCTGGCTGGGCCTGGGCCTTTCCTGGCGTTTCCCCCTTATCACCGGCTGCTATGTGCTGGGCATGTTCCTGATCAGCCCCTATCTGGATCCTCACGGCCTCGGCGCCAAGGGCCCGGGCCGCGAGCGGTTCCTGGAGCGCAACCGCCTCGTGATGCTCACGGTCGCCATCGCCTCCCTCGCGCTGGCGCTCGGGCTTTCCGCCAGCTTCGGCCTGGTCCCGCTTGGGATCCTGCTGGGCGCGACGGTGCTCGGCGCGCTCTACAAACTGCCCTTCGGCGGCCGCAGCCTTCGCAACATCCCCGGCTCCAAGGATGCCGTGGTGGCGGTGGCGCTTTCGGTGGTGGCGGTGGCCATGCCCGTTTGGTTCACGAACCGCCCATGGGACCTGCGGGTCTTCGCGGCGCTCTTCCTCGTGGGCGTGCTGGCCTTCGCCCGCACGGTGGTGAACGACATCCGCGACATGCAGAACGACCAGATCGTGGGCAAGGAGACGCTGCCCATCCTCCTGGGCAAGGGCGCCGCCAAGACCGTGCTCGCCGTCATGCTGGGCGTGCTGCTGGCCGGGACGCTCTGGCTCACCTTCCATAGCCGCCACGCGGTCCACCCCATGATCACGGCCCTCATCCTCGTGGCCTGCGCCGCCTACCCGCTGCTTTACCTCTGGCTTTTCCACGACCGCTTCACCACGGGCCGCTCGAAATTCCAGGTGGGCGTGGAGCTGAGCTTCTACCTGCTGGGCCTGCTGGCGCTGGTTTGAGGCAGGCTTTGGGCATCAGGCTTCAGGCGTCGGGCTTTTATGCGCGCCTGGAGGCTCAGATCCAGCCTCGAGGTCTGCATAGAGGCCCGAAGCCCGATGCCCGAGGTCTGAAGCCCGTCGTTGCCTCGCGAG
>Ga0210400_10003397_pt1 | contig 14119 bp, 10 predicted proteins | sample IncBWH26MmetaG_FD_155456 | JGI IMG/M metagenome (GOLD analysis project Ga0210400, IMG submission 155456) | Forest soil microbial communities from Barre Woods Harvard Forest LTER site, Petersham, Massachusetts, United States - Inc-BW-H-26-M | ecosystem: Environmental > Terrestrial > Soil >...
CATCGGTGCCGGCGTCAACTTTCTACTGGGCTCGATGGTTCACAGCTATGGCAGTCTCGGTGTTCCGGTGGCGACGACGGCCCTCGCCTTCGTGATCGGCCTGCTGGTCATCCCATTCGCACTGGAAACGAAGGGACAACGTCTGCCAGAGTGACGGAAGGCTCGGTCGGTTCGTAATTGCCTAGTGGGTGTCCGACCCGCGATCGCGGCAGGATGCACCGTCCCGTGTGCGCGAGTCGTCCTCCCGCCGCGTCGTGTCAACGAACACCAGGCCGCCGGGACCGCTGAGTCCGGTCACAATCGGGGTGATGACTCCGCTGGTCAGGTCGATCGTGCCGACGAACGGACCTCCGTCGGCAGCGGTGTACGCGGCTCCGGGGGCAAAGCCCTTCTTCTTCAGCGCGAATACCTTGTTCAAGCCTTTGTCGGCGAACAGAATGAACCCTTCCGTCGAGGTCACGAACGCCGTGTCGTCAACTTCCACGGACACCGATCCCGCGGCCGTCTGATAGCTTAGCGGCAGATGCAGCACACGCTGGCCGGAAGACCCAGGATCGCTCACGATGATCAATTCTTGATCGCCCTGACTGTCGAGGACGAGATCGCCCTGCGGGTCGAGCGTCATGGAGTCGGGATCCTGTAGGTTGAGCTTGATGATCGCATCGGTGGGGATATCGATGGCACTCGCCTCTCCGGCGAGCACGGGCTTCACGTCGACGAAATTGCCTTCCAGCGTGGCGCTGACGATGGCCGGACCCGTGTTGGGATTATTCGCGGGGTTCGAGGCACTGATGTACACCTTGCAGCCGCGGAAAACGAGATCATCGTATCCGCCGCCATGAAGCGTCGGACCGAAGCTGTAGAGTGATTGCTGGTGCGTTAGCGGATTGATGATCACGAGATTGGCGTTGGCATCTTCATTCTGCAGTGCCCAGAGCAGATGGGTCGACGGATCGACTTTGAGCCCATCGTTATGACCCTTCACCGTGTAGATGTGTTTGACCGTTCCATCCATCCCAAAGTCGACGATTTGAGTACTCTTGCCGTCGGATCCGTCCGGCGCATTGCCATCGCCGTACCCGACGAACACGTGCTCGCCAAGGACTGCGATCGAATCGGGCGCGCTCAAGCCGCTCGGCGCTGCGGCAAACACCGACAATTGATACGGAGAGATGGCCTTCTGTGCGATTGCAGGTGCGGCCGCGCCCGCGAGGACGGCTACCACGAGAGAAAGTCCGCCAACAGACATTGGTTTCATCGTGCAACGCTCCCATGCGGCCGTTAAGGTTTGGAGCGGGATACTAAGCGCCTGGCAAGAAAATCTCGTGACCGGAAGATGACGGTTTCGCGACGGTTTCGCGTCGCGAAACCGTCAGAGAGGCCGTGCTCAACCTGGACTCGGGTCGGCTTTCACACAGTGGTCACACAGCGCCAATAATCTACTGCGCGGGGACCCCCCGACTCCTGCGTGCGCCCGCTGCGCTCGCTCCAAATTCAAGAGGACAATCGCGTGAATAAGCAATTCCTGGCATTCTTCGTTGCAGTTACGGCAATGGCCGGCGTACGCGCCGAAGATCACTCGTCGCAATTCGCATTCCGGCCCGATACCTTGGTGCTCAGCCGCAGCGTCTATGTGGGCACACCCTCGCTGCTGGTACCGGGGGTCACGGTGTTGCCTCCGGGATGCGTGGCCGGCACGGTCAACGTGCCGCTCATCGCCGGCGGTACGACGCCGGTCGCGGTGACCTGCAGCACGCCCATCGCAGACGGCACATTCCCACAAGTTTTCAACAACAGCACAGCCGACGGCCACTTCGGCATCACTTCGCCGATTTTCTTGGACAATCTGACCACCGATGGCCATCTCATCGGCTCTCTGGCGATACCGAGCGATGAGATCGTGACCAGCTTCAGCTCTAAATCCGAATTGGCGGTGAACCGCTCCGTGGACGGCAAATCGATCACGTTCATGGGCTATCGCGGCGCCCCCGGTTTTCCGACCGCAGTCAACGTGTTCGACGTCTCCAATGCCAATTCACCCGGAGTCATCGACCCAACCAACGCAGCGGTCGCACAGTACTATCGTTCCGTCGCGGAGGTGGACGCGCGCGGTCATCTGCGAATAACGGAGGGCAACGCCTACAGCGGAGACAACGGCCGCGGCGCCATCAAGGCGGACGGGCTGTACTACCTGGTCGGCAATGACAACAGCGGCAACCTGTCCAAGAAGCAGACCACCACCACCATTGTCGGCGAGGAACTCGTCAATTCCACCGGCGCCGAGCTGCTCGTGCCCGGCCAGACGCCGCCCCTGCCGCCAAACATCAACAAGATAGGCGACTTTGAGATCACGCAGGTCATTGAACCTTCCACAGGCTTGCCCTTCGCGGCGGATAAGGCGGGCAAGGACGACAACTTCCGTGGTGTGACCATCTTCAACCACACGCTGTACGTCACCAAAGGCAGCGGCGGAAACGGCATCAACACGGTCTACCAGGTGGGCACTGCCGGTACCTTGCCGAGCGGCGACACCGCGGCGCTGGCGGCGCTGCCCATCACCATCCTGCCCGGGTTTCCCCATACTCTGGCCAGCGGGCTGTCTTCGACCGGCGCGGCGACACCCGTTGCCTTCCCCTTCGGGATTTGGTTCGCCAACGACAAGACGCTGTATGTTTGCGATGAGGGCGATGGAACCTTGGTGAGTCCCGCGGTGAACGGGAATGTAGCTGACGCCGCAACTCTTGCCACCGCCGGCGTGCAGAAATGGACTCTCGCCAACGGTAGTTGGCAGATGGACTATGTCCTGCAGAATGGCTTGAACATTGGCATTCCCTACAACGTGGCGAATTACCCCTCTGATTTGAGCCCGGCCACGGACGGCTGCCGCAACATCACGGGACGAGTGGGTGCGGACGGCATCGTGAGCATCTACGCCGTGACTTCAACCGTCAGCGCCAGCGGTGATCAAGGGGCCGACCCGAATTTCCTGGTGAAGATCACCGACCGTCTCGATGCCACCACGGCGCCTCAGGACAGCGGCAATCATCACGACGGAATCGGTCGTTTCGTCACCATTCGCGCAGCTCGGGCCGGGGAAGTGTTGCGCGGAGTTGCCTTGGCTCCCGAGGCCGGCGAGGACGAGTAGGCTCTCCTAATGGGCGGTCGTGCCGCAGGCGGCGGCACGACCGAGCAGCAGAGCGCGCTCGCGCGCATTCTGCGCAAGCCCCGCGGCGCGCGAAAATTCGGCGCGCGCCTCATCGAAGCGTCCCAGCTTCTCCAGCAGGTCGCCGCGTACGCTCGACAATAGATGATAGCCCTGCAGCCGTGATTCGTGCGTCAACCCGTCCACCAGCTCCAGAGCGGCGGCCGGTCCGAACGCCATCGAAACCGCCACGGCTCGGTTCAGTTCCACCACCGGCGATGGTGCCAGCTGCGCCAGCGCATCGTATAGCGCCACGATGCGCGCCCAGTCGGTCTCCGCCGCAGTGCGCGCCCGGGCATGACAGGCGGCGATCGCCGCCTGCAGCGCATAGGCTCCCAAGGCGCCCCCGAGCGCCTCGGCACGGGCAAGCGCTGCGAGCCCGCGCCGGATCAAGAGCTGACTCCATCGTCCGCGATTCTGCGCCGGCAGCAGGATGGGCTCGCCAAAGGAATCGACGCGCGCACCGATGCGCGACGCCTGTATCTCCATCAGCGCCGCGAGGCCGTGCACCTCCGATTCCAGCGGCACCAGTTCGGCCAGAATACGGCCCAACCGCAACGCTTCCTCGCACAGCGCGGGGCGCATCCAGTCCTCGCCGCCGGTCGCCGCATACCCTTCATTGAAAATGAGGTAGATCACCTCGAGCACCGACGACAGCCGCGCGGCGCGCTCGGCGGCGGGAGGCACCTCGAAGGGAATGTGAGCTTCGGCCAGCGTGCGTTTGGCCCGCACGATGCGCTGCCCAATGGTGGGTTCAGGCACGAGAAACGCCCGCGCAATTTCCGTCGTGGTGAGACCTCCGAGCAGTCGCAGCGTGAGCGCGGTGCGCGCCTCGGTCGAGAGCAGCGGATGACAGGCGATGAAAATGAGCCGCAGCAGGTCATCACCAATGTCATCGTCGGCGGCACGGTCCGGCTCCGGCGCCGGTGTGCCGACGAGCAGGGTCTCGTTCACGATCGCCTCCTGATTACGCTCGAAGAGCTTGCGGCGCCGCAATTCGTCGAGCGCGCGGTTCTTTGCGGTCGCCATCAGCCAGGCACCGGGATTGTCCGGCGTGCCGCTGCGCGGCCATTGCTCGAGCGCCGTCACCAGCGCGTCCTGCGCCAATTCCTCGGCGAGCCCGACGTTGCGCAGCATGCGCGCCAGCTTGGCGATGATTTTGGCCGATTCCATGCGCCACACCGCCTCCACGGTCCGATGAACGGCGGAATCAGGCATGACGGTGTCCATGCGGCGCGGCGCTCAGGTGAAACACGGGCCCAATTCCCGCACTTCCACCGTCGCCCAGGTCGCCGCCGGGCATTCTTCCGCAAGCGCAATCGCCTGGGCGCGCGTCTCACAGGTCAATATGAAGAAGCCCCCGATCATTTCCTTGGCTTCGGCAAACGGCCCATCGACGATGGTCGCTTGCTTGCCTTGCACGCGCACGCGCGCGCCCTGCGTGTCCGTCCTGAGAGACTGAGTCATCGTCAGCAGCCCGCGGGTCTTGAGGTCCTCGCTGAAGCGAACCATGCGGTCGTAGAGCGCCCGCCCCTCGGCCTCGGTTCGGCTTTGGCGTTGTCCGGTGGGCTCGACGATCAATAATGCGTAGGCCATGGCGGTCTCGTTGGAAGGATGGACGGGCGGGCTCATTATGACTGAATGCGACATTCCCAGGATTTCCCCTCAATGCTGAATGGGTTTTTTGAGCTGCTCACGCTGCCGTTCGGCCTGCTCGCGCAATTCCGGGGTGAGCGCCTCGCCAAAATCTTCAGCCTCGAATACTGGCCGAATCTCGACCACTGACTCGCCGGGATGAGGATTCGGGCAACGCTTCAGCCATTCCACCGCCTCGTCGATGGATTTGACCTGCCAAAGCCAAAATCCGGCCACCAATTCCTTGGTCTCGGCAAACGGACCGTCGAGTACGGTGCGTTGCGTGCCGGAAAACTGTACACGCTTGCCGCGCACGCTGGGCTGAAGACCCTCGCCCGCCAGCATCACGCCCGCTTTCACCAGTTCCTCGTTGAACTGTCCCATCGCGCTCAACAACGCCTCGCTTGGCATGATTCCTGCTTCGCTGTCCGCAGTCGCTTTGACGATAACCATGACTTTCATCGTATTTTCTCCTGCAAGGGCCGATTTGCCGTCTTCCATCGTGACGACGAAGCACACCGCGCGATTTCGACAGGCGCGCCGTCGAAATTCGATCATGCCCTTCGTCGTCTGGACAAGGAGTACGTTATGAAAATCTATTGGATCAAGGCGCAGGCGCCGCGGCGAGTGCTGGCGCTGGTCAAGCATCTGAGCATGACAGCAGAATTCGTGCAGGTCGATCTGATGGCCGGCGGGCTCAAGTCGCCGCCCTACGCTGCCCTCAATCCCAACATGAAGGCGCCGGTACTCGTCGATGGCGACCAGGTGCTGTGGGAGTCCTCGGCGATCATGGCCCATCTGTGCCTCCGATCGGGTTCCGACATGTGGCCGGCGCACAGCGCAGCGGAGCAAGTCGAGGTACTGCGTTGGTTGTCGTGGAGCGACTGCCATTGGTCGCCCGCTGTGGGACCCTTTTATTTCGAGCACATCGTCAAGGCGACGTTTGATTTGGGGCCGCCGGACCGCGAATCGCTCGAGTCCAAAGTTGCGGATTGCCTCAAGTACGCCGCAGTACTGAATGGCCATCTGGCAGGCAGGACTCATGTGGCGTGCGGACGGCTCACCATCGCCGACTTCCAGCTGGCCTCCATGGCGACGGACTGGCGCGAATCGGAAATGCCGCTGGCGGGCTTCCCCCATATCGTGCGCTGGCTGGATGGATTGATGCAGATTGCGGCTTGGGCCGAGCCGTGGCCCGCTGCTACGCACGTCACACGAACGTGACGAACTCCTCGAGCGCAGCACGGTCGGTGCGCAATTGATTGATGGCCGCCGTCTCATCGCCGTGACCGACCGCCATCCCACAGAACAGCATCATGTCGGGGCGCAGCTTCAAGAATTGGCCTAGCGTTTTGTGCCAAACCGCCCACGACTCCTGCGGGCAGCAACGCAACCCGCGCTCATGAATCAGCAGCATGATGTTCTGCATGAACATGCCCACGTCGGACCATTGGTCGGGTCCCATGTCGCGGTCAATCGAGAAGAACAGCGCCAGCGGCGCGCCAAAAAAGTCGAAATTACGCGCGAACTGCGCCAACCGCGCTGCTCGATCCTGCCGCGCAATGCCGATCGTTGCATAAAGGTCTTCGCCGCATTTGAAGCGGCGCGAACGGTAGGGATCCTTCAGATTGGGCGGATAGATGTGGTACTCGCTGCCCTCGCCGCCCGGCAGGTCCGCCAATTTGCCGGCCATCAATCGTCTGAATTCACGCATCGGTTCGCCGCTCAACACGTGCACGTGCCAGGGTTGAAGGTTGCCGCCGGACGGCGCCTGGCGCGCGACCTCGAGAATGCCGCGAATCGTTTCAGTGGGAACCGGCTGGCTGGTGAACGCACGGCAGCTGCTGCGGCCAACGATTGCTTCGGTCACATTCACATCGAGTACCTCTGATCGCATTATGAGCTTCGTGTCAGAGCATTCCTACTCCGCGCCGTCACGAATACCTATTGTCGCGAAGCCCGCGGCACCGGAGCGTTGCACGAGGACCATTCCCGGGGAGCGGCCTTGAAAATCGATCTTCCGATGCGGCGAATCGCACCGTATGCATGGTCCGTGCTCATCGTCGGGGCCGCGGCGCTGGCGCGTGCGGGGCTCGGCCCGCTATTGAGTGATCACTATCCGCTCGGTACATTCTATGCGGCTGTGGCCATCATCGGATGGTTCTGGGGCGTCGGACCCGCGGTGCTGGCCGCGATCTTAGGTTACCTGGTGGGCGACTACCTGTTCCTGTCGTCACGAGGAACCCAGAATTTCTTCTTCTTGGAGCTGGCGGTATACGGCGCCATTTGCTCCGGGCTGATTGCCTTGGTCTACCGCGTATTCGAACGCCAGCGTCGGCTCGATCAAACGCTCGCGGCCCATGCTTCCACCCAGTACGCACTGCTCGAAAGCGATGCCCGCTTCAAACGCTACTTCGACGCGCTGCCTGACTTCGTTTTCACCTGGAAGGCGGACGGTTCGGCCGACTACGTCAGCCCGCGGTGGGCCGAGCTCGCGGGGGGCGAATCCGCTTCCGACGATGCGATTGCGGCGCTTCTATCCGATGAGGATCTGGCGCTGTTTCGCCAGCAGCGCGACCATGCGCTTCGGCGCGCCGAGCCGCTGCGAGCCGAGTTTCGGCTGCAGGATCGACACGGCAATCCGCGATGGTTCTTGACCCGTTGCGTACCGATCCGCGACGCGCAGCGCTCGATCTTGGGTTGGGTGGGCACCTGCAGCGACATTGACGAGGAGAGGCGCGCTGCGGACGCTCTCGAGCTCAGCGAACGGCGCTACCGCTCGGTCAGCGAGGCGTTTGACTTCGGCATGTGGAGCGCGGATGCCGCGGGCGACCCGACATTTGTCAGCTCTCGCTATCTCGAATTCCTCGGCGTGCAGCTCGAGCAGGCGGAGGCTCAGCTCTGGTCTGCGATCGAGGCGCCCGCGCCAGAGATACAGGAGGCCGCCGCCCACTGGCAACGCTGCAAGGCCGCCGGCGAAAGCTGGGACTGGGAATACTCGATTCGCGGCAAGGACGCTGCGCTACGTCGGGTGTGGAGCCGCAGGATTCCGTTGCGGGCGGCCGACGGCGCCGTCAGTTCCTGGGCCGGATTCAATCTCGACGTGACGGAGCGATACGCGGCGGCCCGCGCGCGCGATCAAGCCCGGCAGCGGCTCGAAGTGGTGACGAACGCCATGTCGGTCGGCGTCGCCCAATGCAATCGAAGTTTCGAATACGACTGGGCGAACCCAGCCTATTTGCGGGGAATCTCTGCCGGGCCGAGCGAACGCCTGCAAGGCCGCAGGATCGAAGAGGTGCTCGGACGCGAGGCATTCGAGCGCCTGGAGCCGGCCTTTGAACGTGTGCTGAGCGGGGAAACCGTCGACTTCGAGGGGCCCTCGAAGCTCGATCCCAATCGCTGGATCCATACCACCTACACACCGATTTGGAATGGCGCGCCCGGGCCCATCGGCTGGGTTGCGGTGATCAGCGACTTGACCGAGCGGCGCGCGCTCGAGGACCAGCTGCGCGAGTCGAATCGCCGCAAGGACGAGTTCCTGGCGACCCTCGCCCACGAGCTCAGAAATCCTCTTGCCCCCATCCGCTACGCTTCGCAACTGGTAAAACCGGGCACACCGCCGGAAATGGCCGCAGACGCGCGTCGTATGATCGACCGTCAACTGGCACACATGGCGCGGCTTCTCGATGACCTACTGGACGTGTCGCGAATCACACGCGGGACGCTCGAGATTCGGCGCGACACGCTGGATTTGCGCGCGGTCCTGCGGCACGCCGTCGAAGCGGCGCGCCCGCTCGCGCAAGCGGTGGAGCACGATCTGCGTCTGGAAGATGCGGATTTTCCGCTGGCGGTGCGCGGCGATGAGACTCGGCTCGTCCAGGTGATCGGGAATCTCATCAACAACGCAATCAAGTACACCAATGCCGGCGGCAAAATCCTTGTTTCGGCGCAAATCGACGAGTCCATGATCGTTGCACGCGTCCACGACACCGGGCGCGGAATATCGGCGCAGCTGCTGCCGCATGTATTTGAGATGTTCACTCAGGGCGAGTCCAATGTGCGCCAGACAGGATTGGGCATCGGCCTTGCGCTGGCGAAGCAGATGGTCGAGTTGCACGGCGGACGCATCGAGGCGCACAGCGACGGCCCCGGCCGCGGCAGCGAATTCCGGGTGCTGCTGCCGCGCGCAGTGGAAACTCCTGCGATGCAGGATGCTCGAGTCGATGTCAGCAACGTATCGGTGCTGGGAGCGGATCGCATCCGGATTCTGATCGTCGACGACAACGTGGACGCGGCAGATTCGTTGGCGCAACTCCTGAATCTTGCGGGGTATCAAACCCGCGTCGCCTACGACGGACGCACCGCCGTCGAGATCGCCGAAATAACCGAGCCCGCGGTCGTTCTGCTCGATCTCGGCTTGCCCTATCTCAATGGGCACGAGGTTGCTCGGCGCCTGCGAGCGTTGCCCTGGGGACCCGCGGCGAAGTTGATTGCCTTGACGGGGTGGGGGCAGGAAGACGATGTGCAGCGCAGCCGTCATGCCGGCTTCGATGAGCATCTCACCAAACCCGTGGATCCAGAGGTGTTGCTCAGCCACATTATCGCGCTCACGCGTGAGGACCGGCAGAGCGCGCGCGCGACCTGATCACGCCGCAGGCCTATAACAAGCTTTCCCAAGGCTTCCAGAACAATTCGCGGCCTCGTTGCAGCCAGGGACGTCGGCTCCAGCCTGCCGCTTCGATGCGGCGAGCGCTGCGCACATCGGCGAGAAACAACCGCGCCAACGCGTTGGCGGTGCGCGTGCCGAGCACGACAACGTCGACCTCATCGTTGTATCGGACGCTGCGTCTGTCGAAATTCGACGAGCCGATCGCCGACCATGCCGAATCCACCAGCACGCTCTTGGAGTGCAGGATGACACCCTGGCGCTCATAAATTCTCACGCCGAATTTCAAGAGAGCCGCGTAACCGAACCGCTGTACCGCGAGTGCAGCCGTCGAATCGCTGTGCGAAGGCAGCAGCAGCTGGACGTCGACCTGGCGTTTCACGGCATCGATCAAGGCGGCTTTCTGTTCGGCGGTGGGCAGGAAGTAGCCGGCCGTGATCCAAATCCGACTGCGGGCCGAATGGAGCGCCGCGAGCAGCGCATTGTAATAGGCGGGGCGACCACAGGCCGGGACGCTGCCGATGATGCCGACGGACTCTTGACCCGGGGTGCCGCGCTCAGAAGCCGGTATGGCGCCCTGCAGCGGCCGGCCGTTTTGCTCCTCCCAGTGCTCCAGAAATAACTGTTGCAGTGGGGCGATTGCCGGCCCCTTCAGCAGCAGGTCGGTATCGCGCCAGCGCAGCGCTGCGGTCTTTGGCGCATCTTCGTACTTGGCGCTCAAGTTGATACCGCCGACGATGGCGACCCGGCCGTCAACGATCAGCAACTTTCGATGAGTGCGTCGGTTAGGCGACCAACCGCGCCGCGCGGTGGCCGCGCCGACCGGATTGAAGCTCAATAGACGCACTTCCGCGCACCGCAGAGTCTGCAGAAAGGCGGGCGGCGTGTGCTGCGAACCGACGGCATCATAGATGATCGCGATCTGCACGCCGGCGGCGCAGCGCTCGACCAGGAGTCGGCTCAAAGATTCGCCGCCGCAATGCACGTCCTCGAATACGTAGTATTCAAGATGCACGTAACGCCGCGCATGGCGAATGGCGGCAAACATGGCGGGGAGAGTCTGCGCGCCGTCGCACAGCAGCCGCACCGCATTCCCGGGCAGCAAGTGCGCCTCAACCTGCGGGTGGGTCGAGCGACTAGGCCGGGCCTGGCGCGAACGCTCGCTCAGTGCATACTCGGGTGATCGACGCTGGTTCGTATTCTCTTTCATAGGGACCCGCGGCGCTCACTATGCCGCCCTTGCGTGCACCCGCGCTGTCGGCGTGCCGCCGGCCCCCCATGTGGGATTTGCCCGACCCGCGCTCAGGAAGACGACAAGACGAACTGGTTCCCATCGGGGTCCTTGAACATGGCGAACGTGCCCCAGGGCTGCTTTTCCGGTTCCTTGACAAACTCGACTCCACGCTGGGAGAGTTGCCGATACGTCCCCTCGACGTCATCGCAGGCAATGGAGCCGTTGAAGAAGGTTCCGATGCGGTCCTCGTGCCCCTCGGGCGTGAATAGCACCACCCGCGTTTGCGAGTGCGCGATGCGCAGCTCGATCCAGCGCTGCTTGTCATTGAAGGGCTGATCGGTGGAAACCTCGAACCCCAGTTTTTCCGTGTAGAACTTGAGTGCGCGGGCCTGATCGCGGGTCGGGATTCCGACAAATTTCACATGAGTGATCATCGGAGGGCTCCTTTTTTGGTTGCGTGATTTTAGCGCGGGGCAAAGACTCGGTGTACCAACGTTTGCTATAGTCTTAGAAACTATGGAACACCTCACGATAGATTCCTATGTAACGGATGTGTTGATGCCGGATCTGGTCGGCCATGACCGGCGCCCGGCGGCGTTCATCGTGTATCTATTCCTACTGCGTCATTGCGGCCGCGGTCGGGACACCCTTTCTCTCAGCCTGCAGACCATCGCGGTGAAAACCGGCTTGTCGAAATCCAGCGTGCAGAACGCAATCCGGCACTTGAAGCGCCGGCGCCTCCTGGATCCGAACGTCTGCGCAACGGTGACGCGCCCCTTGCGGCGGGTGCTGCGGCCGTGGGAGAAAAATCGCCGCGCGGCTAGTTCCAAAGCCGCAGGTTCTTAGGCAGCTCTACCGTGCCGCGCATCTCCGCATCGCCGCGTTCCGCGCCGCCCGCGCCGCCCGTACCCCGGTATTCCTCGTTGAATGCCGCAGCAGCGGGAACGTCGAGATGCATGCCGCCTTGCTGCAATGCCTTGTTGAGCGATGGCAGTTCGGCCGCTGCAAGATGGGAAAACTCGGCGTCGATCTCGGCGAGCTGCGCGCGCAATGCAATCGTGTTGTCGAGTTGGTATTGCGACGGCGGGCCCTCCCAGGAAGTGATCGCGCCATACAACTGATCGGTGTGCTCCCGCAGGCGCTCTTCGCCCGTAATTGCCCCGCCCTCGGTCGTCGCGACGATTTCCTTGCGCACCGAATCGAGCTTCGCGTCGAAGGCCTTGAGCCGGGTGATCAGGGCGGCGCCGGTAGCCGGTTTCCCGCTCGCCGCAGCGACCTGTGCCCGCAACGCCGCGATGCGATCGAACAACGCCGATTCGTCGTTGAACAGGCCGTAGACCTTCATTGCCGCGTCGTACTGCGCCTGACGGTCGCCGGCGTTCCATTTCACCCGCGAGTCGAGTCCGACGTTCACCTTGGTCTCATAGACCGTGCCATTTTTTTCCAGCCGCACCGTATAGGTTCCCGGTAGTACGCGCGGGCCCTGCAGGCCGGCCTGCGAGACTTGCGCCGCCGGCGGTACGCGTGGGGCCCGCAAATGCATGGTCCACACCACGCGGTTGAGGCCCCGCCGGGTATTGGCCGGAAGCTCGTCGACGACCGTGCCTTGGCTGTCCAAAACCTCGATTTTGAGCTTGCCGAACAGATGTCGCGTGCGCTGGTAATACGTGATCACCGCGCCAGCCGATGGATTGTCGCCGACGAACGCTGCGCCGCCGTTCGCCCAGCCGCCGGTCGCCTCGATGCGTTGCTGCACCGGGCGTGCGGACAGAAACGCCGCGTCGGCCGATAGCACGCTCGGATTCAGCATGCGCAACGGCGTAATGTCGTCGACGATCCAAATGCCGCGGCCATGCGTCGCAATCACCAGATCGTTTTCACGCGGGTGGATGGCTAGATCGCGTACCGGCACGGCGGGCAGTTGACCGCCTTTGAACCGCGCCCAATGAGAACCGCCGTCAATCGACACCCACAAGCCGAATTCGGTGCCGAGAAACAACAGCCGGGCCTCGACGGCATCTTCCTGAATGACGTGCGCAAAACCACGCACGCCCTTCGGGTCGGCGGGCGCTACCAGCGGTTTCCAGGTCTTGCCAAAGTCATAGGTCGCAAAGACATACGGCGCCATGTCGCTGAAGGTGTGCCGATCGAAGGCGACATAGGCCGTGCCTGCGGCGAACTTGCTGGCCTGTACCCAACTCACCCATGAGTTCTTGGGGACGCCCGCAACGTTGCCGACCAGGTTGTCCCAGTGCTGTCCGCCGTCGCGGGTCAACTGTAGATTGCCGTCATCGGTTCCCACCCAAATGAGCCCAGCCTGCAGCGGCGATTCGCTGATCGAGTAGACCGTCGTGTGCATTTCGGCGGCGGAATTGTCGACGGTCACCCCACCGGATTGCTCCTGCAGCTGCTTGTGCGGGTCATTGGTCGTGAGGTCGGGCGAGATGCGCTCCCAGGTCTGCCCGTGATCGCGTGAGCGCATCAGGAACTGCGCTCCGATGTAGATGGTCCCGGGCTCGTGCGGAGACAACGCGACCGGCGTATTCCAGTTGAAGCGCAGTTTCTTGTACAGCTTGAGGTCGGCGGCCGAAAGCTTCGGCTGGATGTCGCGCGTCTCGTGCGTGCGCAGATTGATGCGCGCGATGGTACCCCCTTGGTACTCGCCGATGACGTAGTCCGGAGCCGACGGATCGACGAACGCCCAGAAGCCGTCGCCGTTGTACAGGTTCTCCCATCGGGAACTCGTGATGCCGCCCGGATACTGGGAGTCGCCGACCCAAACGCTGTTGTCCTGCAGGCCGCCGTACACATGATACGGATCGGCTTGATCGACGCTGATGTGATAGAACTGGGAAATCGGCAGATTATCGGTTTTCCACCATTTGTTCGCGCCGTCGTACGATATCCACAAGCCGCCATCGTCGCCCGCGATCACGTGCTGCGAGTTGGCGGGATCGACGAAGACATCGTGCACGTCGCCGTGCATGCCGACGAAGCCGCCGATGGTGCTGAAGCTCTTGCCGCCGTCCTCGCTCAATATCATCGCCCCGTCCGTCTTGTAGACGCGCTTCTCATCCTTCGGATCGACGATGAGATTGGCGAAATAGAACGGCCGCCACACCATCCATTGGCTCTTGTCGCCCGCTTGCCAGGTGGTGCCGCCGTCGTGCGAGACGAGCAGCTTCGAATCGGTCGACTCGACGAAGGCATACACGGTTTTGGCATTGCTCGGCGCGATGGCGACGGCAATGCGGCCATAGGGCTTCGGCGGCAGACCCTGGTTGGCCGCCGCGGTCAATTCAGCCCACGTTTTGCCGCCATCCGTCGTGCGGTACAGACCGCTCGCGGAAGCTGCCTTGGGCCCCTCCCCGCCGGAGCGAAA
>Ga0210400_10003398_pt1 | contig 14114 bp, 13 predicted proteins | sample IncBWH26MmetaG_FD_155456 | JGI IMG/M metagenome (GOLD analysis project Ga0210400, IMG submission 155456) | Forest soil microbial communities from Barre Woods Harvard Forest LTER site, Petersham, Massachusetts, United States - Inc-BW-H-26-M | ecosystem: Environmental > Terrestrial > Soil >...
AAACAATTTCTTAAAAAGGATAACCGATACCGAAATTGGTAATGAAAGAAGGTAAAAAACCGCGGCCAAACATCCAGCGCTGACCAGGTATGTTCGCAGGATTATACACCTGAAAAGCGCCGTCTACACGAATAATGAAAAATGAAAAGTCGGCACGTATACCAACACCTGTACCTGTAGCAAATTCTTTATAGAATCGCTTTACATCAAATTCACCATTGGGTTTGGCAGCATTTTTTTGCCGTAACCATACGTTACCCGCATCCACAAACCAGGCGCCGTTAAGCCATTTGTAAATATTAAAACGGAATTCAAAATTTGTTTCCAGTTGGATGTCTCCCAGCTTGTCAAAATTGATATCTTTTTGTGTGGCGCCATTCGCATCTTTATAGGTTCCGTCGTAAGAGCCCGGCCCCACTGTACGTGCTTTCCATGCGCGAATGGAGTTAGGCCCCCCGGCAAAAAAACTTTTCTCGTAAGGCAGTACATTTAAATTATTCAGCGCGTACCCCATGCCCCCGTAAGCCCTGAATACAAAACGCCCCAGTTTTTTTACAGTTTTGTAAACCCTGAAATCCATATCCGTTCGTAAAAATTGCGCAAAAGGCATATTGAAAATGTGGTACCTTCCCACACTGTCTTTTTGTCTTCCCGTAAGGTTGTAAAAACCACGCAAAATATTTCCTGACGACTCCAGGTTAATTTTAAAATAAGTAAATGTTTTGTACTGATTTTTTTGCTCGGGCGACTGGTTATTAAACACATATGTGTAACGTGAAACAGTTGTTACGTGACTGGCAAAACTGTTTTTTAAAAATAAATTTCCGGTACTGTTAAGCTGTTGCGAAAAAGATTCGCTCAGGTTGGCTTGTATAAAATTTATCTCAATCGGAACTACATAATGTTTAGTGTTTACTCTTCCGTTAAACTGCAACCCGTAATTTACACTTGAAAGCGTACGGGCGTAACGGTTATTTTGCTGGAAGTTAAGCGAAGTGCCGATAATGGTTTTTGGTTGTGCATTCGGATAATAATCAATCAGCGTAAACGGAAATAAAGGTTTCGGGAAATTTAAATTTACTTCCGGACCAAACTGTACAGTGTTGAATGATTTTAAAAGCGGAATCCCGAAAGTATTATCCGATTGATTGGTATCAAAGTTCTTTTGCGCAATTAAGCCTCCTCGTAATTTCACCTCTAATAATTCAGAGCCTCTGAAAGTATTTCTGTTTTGATATACAATGCTGGCTGCCATTCCTAAGTTACCGGATGTATTGGTTCCTTCCGTTTCAACCGAAAAATTCTGTTTAAACATCGGTGCCATAAGTATGTAGCAATTCAACTGGTCTTTATGCGCCTGGTCAATTTTAAAAGTTACATTAATACTCTTAAACGCTTTTAATGCGGAAAGACGGGTGTAAGTTTCTTCCACAATATCGTAATTGAATAATTGCTCCTTGCTGAATAAAATTTTGCTCGCTATATCTTTTTTCCGGAAATCAAGATGCTTATTGTACAAAAAAGCAACATCGTTCAAAGAAGAAGTGTCATTGTAATTTTTGTCGCGGTTAAAAATATCGTAATCGGTAATTACATAAATGTTGTTTATTGTAAACCGGGTATGATCCGTAAATAAAAGTGTGTCATTATTGTCGTCCGGATGAAAAGCGTATTTTTTTACATTTATTTCTACGTCCAATAAACTTCCGTTTATATTAGTGTCAATCATCATAAAAATAAATTCCGGGCCGAATCGGTAATATCCGTTATCACGCTGATAGCGAACTATACGATCCCGCTCTTTGGTAAGTATATCCGCATCGTAACGCATCCCCCTTTTTAAAAGGCTGTTGATGGTGTCCTGAAAGAAGTAGTATTTTAAATGTTCATCTTCTATATTGTATTTTATGTTTCTTATTTGTGTCGGGCGCCCTCCGTAAATTTTGTAATATACTTCGGCGGTGCGGTGCCTCTGATGCACTTTAACACTATCCGTAACTTTTGCTCTAAAATACCCTTTACTGAATAAAAAACGTTTCATTTGTTCTTTACTGGATTTTATCAATGAAGAATCAAGAATAGCGGGCGGCTCGCCGCTCTCCAACCAACTCTCGCGCCAGGTAGGCTCTCCTTTATCTTTTAGCTTAAGGGGTTTTGGTTTTTTTCCTTTTGCTATTCGTTTCTGGTTTTCAATATCGTTTTTTAATTTGCGTTTTTCGTTTATCCGGTCGTATTTCCGGTCGCGGGCTTCTTTATGTGCCTGCATTTTATCGGGATTAATTGAATTATACAGCCAAAGGTGATAAGGAAAAAGTTCAATTTTTAATGCCTTTAAAGTAATCAGGTAGCGATTGGGTTGCTGGCGTATAAAGGGCAGAATCTCTTCGGTAGGGACTTCCGTTTTGTTATTTATAATATAGTTTTCATCTAAAAATACCTCGCCTTCTTTCAGTTTTTTTTTGGCATTGCAGCTGAACAGAATGAAACAAATAGCCGCAACGGGTAATAATGCCCCGTGTTTTTTTAGTATTTTGTACCCGCTTTTCAATTAATGTGCGAAATTAATGGCAAAGAGCCTATGTTGAGCAAAAATCAGGTTAAAAACATAAACAATCTTCACCAGAAAAAATTCAGGGCCAAACAGGCTTTGTTTATTGCCGAAGGGCCTAAGGTGGTTGAAGAATTTTTGCATGACGATATAAAAATAACAGAAATTTACGGCCTTGAGAAATGGATAGAGCGTAATATCACCATGCTGATGAAGAAAAACTGCAAATATACTGTAGTGGACGAAACAGAACTGGCTTCTATCAGTGCCTTACAGACCCCTAATGAAGTACTGGCCGTTTGCAGCCAAACCGAATACCAGCTCTCGTATATTGATAAAAAAGCTACTTTGTTTTTGTATTTAGACGGCATTGGAGACCCGGGTAATATGGGAACCATTATGCGCATGGCCGAGTGGTTCGGTTTAACCCAGCTATTTTGCTCCGAAAATTGCGCGGAAGTATATAATCCGAAAGTGGTGCAAAGTACTATGGGTTCCCTGGCGAGGGTAAAAACTTTTTATGTTTCCCTTGAGAAATTAAAATCGCAACTCGGGGCCAAAAACGTTTTGGGCGCAGCTTTGGATGGAGAAAATATTTATAAAGCCTCTTTACCCGATAAATGCATCCTCGTTATTGGCAGCGAAAGTCACGGAATAAGCGAAGAAAACCTCATGCTGCTCAGTAAACGTGTTACTATTCCGAAAGCAAACGGCGTTCATACCGAATCCCTCAACGCGGCTACCGCTACTTCCATAATTCTCTCGGAATTGTTCCGGAAAAGTAATTTTTAAGGTTACCAACGCCTGCGGTAATGCATGCCGTACATTCGTGGCCTTACAACAATTACTGGTGCGGGAACAATTACACAGGGCCTTACCGCCCGCATTGGCACAACCGGGGCGACCACAACTACCCTTGAAGGGGCACATGCGTTAAGGCTGCAGATGCAGGCAATAAGCACGATTAATTTATTGACTGTTTTCATGATTTCCTGTTTTAATACTTAGATGCCGGTTTTATGCCAAAGTTTATTTTTTAAAAAGGGTTTAACATTTTTTAAAACTGTTTAACTTAGTACATTATTTAAAAAAATATGTCGATACACACAAAATTAAAAGGAACCGGCGTTGCTATTGTCACTCCCTTCGATAGCAAAGGCGATGTAGATTTTAAGGGATTAACAAACCTGGTAAATCATCTTGTAAAAGGAAAGGTAGAATACCTGGTGGTCTTAGGAACGACGGGCGAGAGCGCCACACTTTCTAAAGACGAAAAGAAAAAAGTTATCGAACATGTGATAAAGGCCAATAAAAAACGTTTGCCTTTAGTTTTGGGTATTGGCGGTAACAGTACATACGAAGTGATTGATACGATTAAACACACAAACTTAAAAGAATTCGATGCGATTTTATCGGTGTCGCCATACTACAATAAACCCTCGCAACGTGGAATTTACGAGCATTATAAAGCTATTGCTAAATCTACCTCCAAATCCATTATTTTATATAATGTTCCTGGAAGAACCGCATCTAACATTAATGCAGAGACAACTTTAAAGCTGGCCAATAAATTTAAAAACATTGTAGCGGTTAAGGAAGCTTCAGGAAATCTGGAACAATGCATGGCGATCATAGAAAATAAACCGAAAGATTTTTTAGTAATAAGCGGAGATGATAATTTAACATTGCCTTTATTGGCTTGCGGTGCCGACGGAGTAATTTCGGTTGTGGCGAACGCTTTTCCAAAAGATTTTTCTGAAATGGTGCGTTGCGGATTAAAAGAAAATTTTGCCGCCGCGCGCAAACTGCATTACAAAACTTTTGAAATTACCCAACAACTTTTTACCGATGGAAATCCTGGGGGCGTGAAACAGGTTTTAAATTTAATGAAAGTTTGCGGCCCGCATGTGCGTTTACCATTGGTAGAACCGAATGAGGGAGTGCAGAAAAAGTTGAAAGAATTAGTTTCTTCCTATAAATAAAAGCAGTTTATTCAATAATAACAAATACTCTGCAAACACAATAAGAACTTTGCAAACGAAGGATAAATCCTAATTCACGTCGAATTTAATTGTATGTGTTCCTTCGGGATTATTAATTCTGACAAAATACAATCCTTTTGCAAGTTCCATAGCAGCAATATCTATTTTAATTTGTTGCGTACCTGTATTTTGTTCCGTATTCACTAAAGTGCGTATTAATTTTCCGTTCAGGTCAAGTAAACTTACTTCAACATGCCCTGCAATTTTATTTTCATATTTTACATAAGATACCTCGCCGGATGGATTTGGAAAAACGGTTGCCGATTCATCAATGCCCGAATAAAGGGCAATATCATTATTGAACGAGGTAAAGTAGCCCGCACTTTTAACTTTTAATTTTTTATCTAAACTTATGTTCATTATACTAAATGTGGTGTTATTATTCTGGAACCATTGATAAGTAGTAGTGGAATCAGTTGTCCTCTGCAAGAAATTCCAATTAGAGCCTACTTGCATATAAAGTGTATCTATAGTCGTTTCAAACGTTTTATTTCTTAAGCAATTGGCAAAAGTACCGGTCGGCGTTGTAAGTGTTCCGTAAGCGTCAGCAGTAATGGTGCGGTTATGATGGCCGCTTGATTTATAGGTATTTCCACCTGAAGTAAGTGTATAAGTGGAAGTATACAAATTGTTTAAAGTATTACCATAAGTAAAAGGAGTGGGTACAAACATTTCATACGGAGTTAACTTAATTGTCAACGGAGTAGTTCCTCCGGCATAAGCTCCGATAACTGTTAATCCGGAAGAATTACCTACAAAATACTCCCAGGTTGTTCCGGAACCAACGGCAAGATTAGCCGATGGGAAATTTGTGTTTCCCGTACCTGAAGAAGGAGAAACAAAAGTTGCTACAGAAGTGTATGTTGTTACAAAATTCGGGGTATAATTCCATGTTTGTGCTGAACCGGAGCCTGCCGAGACAGTAAAGGTAGCCCGGTCTGCAGTAGTTGTGTCTGATTTTCCGAAATAGGAATAGCCTATTTGCGGTAAAATGGCAGTTGTAATTGTTGGTGATTGAGCAAGACCAACAGAATTAAAAACGATGCACGCAACTAAACTAATAAAGTAGGTAGAATTTTTTTTCATAGGTTTTATTTTATATTCAAAGATATATTATTTTGTAAAATATCCTAATTAAAATAAAAGTATTTGATTGTAAATGTTAAATTGTTTAATTTTCCGATTAAATTCTACAAAAAGCAAATATTTTAAATAAATGCATTTATCGAACCGACAGATTTTTTTACAGCACGTGGCACAAACAAGTCCTGCGCCATTGGCATTAGAAATTGTTTCGGCTAAGGGAGTTTATTTAAAGGACATAAACGGAAAAGAGTATATCGATTTAATTTCGGGAATTTCTGTTAGTAATATCGGGCATTGTCACCCGGCAGTCGTAGATGCCGTAAAAAAACAAGTCGAAACGCATATGCATTTAATGGTGTTTGGCGAGTATGCACAAAGTCCGCAAGTGCAGTTGGCAAAAGCGCTTACAGATTTATTACCAAAAAATTTAAACTCGGTTTATTTTGTAAACTCCGGCACTGAGGCTACCGAAGGCGCATTAAAATTAGCGAAACGTTTTACAGGAAGAAGCGAATTGATTTCCTTTAAGAATTCGTATCACGGAAGTACGCAGGGAGCATTGAGTGTAATGGGCAGCGAAGATTTCAAAACAAGTTTTCGTCCGTTGTTGCCCGGCACAAAAATATTGAATTTTAACAGTGAGGAAGACTTAAAACAGATTACTGAAAAAACAGCCTGCGTAATTATTGAGCCCGTACAGGGTGAAGCGGGGGTTATTGCGGCTAATAAAAGTTTTTTTAAAAAACTACGTGAATGTTGTAATGAAACTAAAACGCTTTTAATTTTTGATGAGATACAAACCGGTTTCGGCAGGACGGGAACTTTATTTGCTTTTGAGCAATATGAAGTAACACCCGATATTTTATTATTGGCAAAAGGAATGGGAGGGGGGATGCCGATTGGAGCGTTTGTTTCCTCTAATGAAATAATGAGTTGCTTAACACATAATCCCGTACTCGGACATATAACTACGTTTGGTGGCCACCCGGTTTGTTGTGCGGCCGCATTAGCAAATCTTAAAGTTATTTCTGAAAATAAACTTTATCTAAGAGCTAAAGAAATTGAAACTATTCTGAAAAAAGAATTAGTTCATTCAAAAATAAAAGAGTTGCGTGTTTGCGGAGCTCTTGCCGCCGTTGATTTTGGAGACGAAGCAACGAATATGCAGGTAATTCAAAAATGTGTTGAGGCGGGCATAATTACAGATTGGTTTTTATTTAACGCACAAAGTATGCGTATTGCTCCACCGCTTGTTATCACCAATGAGGAATTAACGAAGGCTTGCGAAATTATTCTGAAATCACTATCCTGATTATCATTGCCCTCCTCCTCTTTGACTTCCATTACTGTTATCTTTAAAATTGTTCTGAAGATGTAAAACCATTGTATAGTGCATAAGGTAACGGATGTATTTTCCGTCTTTTACCGCAGGTTTCCATTTGGTTAAACCGATAACGCGAATCATTTCTTCATTGCAGCCCGCGGCAATACCGTGCTGGATGCGGATGTTTGAACAATAACCATCAGGCTCAATAACAAAAGTCAACAGTATTTTTCCTTCAAATCCCTGCGTGGCTGCAACTTTGGGGTATTCGTATGTTGAATACACAAATTCGTTTAATGTTTTGTTGGGAATGTTAAAAACAGGAGGTGAATCTGCCTTATCAAAAACTATAAACGAACTATCGGTTGGTAAATCGGTAAAGGCGGCTGCTTTATGGCCACGCTCTTTCACCCATTTATTGTATTTACTTATTGAGAAATTTATTTTGACCGACCACTCCATGTTTACCGGGTCGAAAATTTGTTTTGCAACCGACCATTGAGTGGCGGGATACCAATCTAAAATACTTAGTAAACGCATAGCTTCATAATCAATAGCCGGGCTTACAGATCGGGTGACTGTAGCTTTTGCCGCTTTTCCTTCTTTGGTTGCGATGAAAAAAATTTCAACAGTCCCTTCAATTTTCTTTTTTAGTTCCTCTGCCGGATACACAAGGTGATCGTGTAAGAAACGTTTCCACTCGGTTTTGCCTCCGTAAACATCCGGGAAATTATCTACTGCTGATTTGTATGCATGGGGAACAAGTTGGGCAAAGCCAAAAAACGAAGGAGTAATAAAAGTGAAAATAATTTTATTCTCATTTTGCCGGACTAAACAAGAAATTATTTTGTTACAATTACTTTTTTAATACTTACTCCCTGTGAAGAATTTAAATGTATAAAATATACGCCTTCGTTTTCAATTGTAATTTTCACATCTTTCTTGTCGGGATAGGTAGTGGAAATGATGTTTCCTAAAATATCATATACACGTAACTCTTTGATATTTTCCGCCGAAGAAATTGATATATTGCCATTACCCGGGTTAGGATAAACAAAGATATTTGAAGCGTTGTTGTTAAATGGTTGAACCGAATTTAAGCAGCTTGCGATCTCCAGAGCTTTTTCAAGAACTTCATCACGATGAGTTCTTATACCTAATTGCGTGGGAGATACAAGAGAATCGGGAACTATGCCAATTCTTTGTGTGCTGTCCCCGTTTGCATAAAAAGTGCCCAAAGTTGTAAAACCCGAACCAATGTCTTGAGATAATCTGAAGTAAGTAATATTACCATCAGCTCCAGCCGTTTGACTCCCCACTTTAACGGAGTTTTGCATAGCTCCTAAAATCATGCAGCTGAATTCAGCCTGGCTTTGAGTTTCTTCATTCATTAGAATAATAACTTTGCCGGTATAAGGAGTGGGATTTCCATTAATACCTAAGTAATCATAGTTCCAAAAAAATGTTCCGGGATAGGATACATCCGGGATAGTGAATTTGGCAAAGGCTTTATTATTAAGATACATTTTATTTGCTATTGCCCATGCAGTGCCATTTGGATAATTGCGAATATCAAAAATAATTGCCGGGCAATTTCTTAAATTGCTATACATTGTATTTACTTCAGAAGTAGTTAAAAGTCCCATGTTTACATAACCCGTTCCGCAACCAAACTTCTTCCAATGTACTGTGGCCAACGTATCATTCGGATAATAAGTATAAAACCAACTGTTATAAATATAATCTGTTCTTGTCGTATTAAGTATTTGTGTATTTCCCATGCTGTCTTTATATACAATATTGGCTGCCGTATTATAATAACCGTTTAACATATAATTACACATAAACCTGTGAAATACGGAATTGTTACCTGCAGAGACGTATTGACGCATATAATTTTCTCTTCCTAACGTGGAAGCCCCGTTTATAGAAATAATCTCATCACCTTTTTTGATAGGACTCAGAGTTGTTTGGGCAACGATGTATTTGTTTTGCGCGTAAGTAAGAATAATTGGCGGAGAATAATAATAAGTAGGCGGAGAAATATATTGGCTAAAAGTTAAACCCTCGGCGTGTGCATCGTCTACTTCTTTGACAATGTTTTTAAAGGCTAAATAAAAAATTTGATCATTTGCCGCATTTGCAATTGGAAGTACTTTATTATATAAAGTGCTGTCCCATGGCTGATCGAGTATATAATTATAAGGGTTAAAATAATTTATGATATTCCAATACTTAAAAATCAGCATAAGCCTTGTAGCCTCATTGGGATAAATGCTGTTGGTATTACTATTTATCATTAAACTGTCATAGGGAAAAACAAGCCAACCGTTGTAACTATTTGTATAATTATTATTTTGTACCCAGCAACTCGCATGTGGTCTGAAATTATTTTTTATCGTATCAAGTATTATTTTAACATCACTTCTGAAAACGGGGTCATTGATCCAACTGAAATTTCTGTTTCTTTTCAATTCAGGGTGAATAGTATCGGGTAGCACTCCTGGTACAATGGTCATTGGGCCTGCGGCATTCAAAAGCGTATCTAATTCATCATTAAAATTAGTGCTTGTAACAGCATTTTTTATATGGGGAAGTCTGCTTACTAAAACACTGTCCCAATTTACCTTACAGGTCGAAACTTTGGAATGAAAGTACTTTACGAAGCCCCAGACTTTACATGTATAATAAAGTTTTTGCTGGTAATTGGGATTTTGAGCGCTCGCCAATTTAAACAATAGTAACAAAACAAATAGTATGATTTTTTTCATTCGGGAATTTTAAATAAATATAAAACATAAAGGCGAATATATCATTCCAATAGTGTTAAAAAATCTAAAAAATTAAATGATTATTTCTTTTCGGTTTGTTTATAATGAGAAAGGAAAAGGTTGGTAAAGTGATTTAAGTTTCTGCTACTTAAGCCAAAAGTACTTCATAAGGCAATCCCAAAGCTTTATGCAAAGCTTTAATTGAGCGTATAGAAAGGCTGCGTTTGTGATTTAAAAATTCCGAAACCAAACCCTTGCTTCCGAAATAGGGCGTGAGATCTTTTGATTTAAGCCCCCGTTCTTCCATCGCATACTTTACAGCCTCTACAGGGTCAGGCGCATCTATAGGGTAATGCATGTCTTCATACGAAGCCACCAAAGTACCAATAACATCCAGCTCATCATAAGCGGTACTTCCTTTAACCGGGTTTGAAAGAATGAGCGAATCAATTCTTTTTAAGGCGGCTTTATAATCAGCTTTTGTTCGTATAGGCTTGATGTTTTTCATTTTATATGGTTTTAGCGTCTATTTTATCGTATTTTGCGTGGGTTCCCACAAAACGTATGTATGTTTTTTGTCCGTCAAAAAATATTATAACGACAATTCTGTATGTATTTCCCTTTATATTAAAAACAATTCTGTTATTACCAACATAATCGGCATAAGGGAAATCGTTTTTTACTTCATTGATATTTTTCCACTTAGATTGCTCAACTTTTTTAAACCACAGTCTTAACGGAACTTCCGCATCCTTGTGCTTTGCCCAGAATTCAATGAGTTTCAACCTGGAAATTACGTGCATAGATGTGATTCAAATACAAAGGTAATAAAAAGTTCTCAAAATGAGAACAAATTCAGAGATTATTTTTTAGCAGCAATCTTCTGCAAAGTTTCTTTTTCCTGTTTGCTGAGGCTTTCATAACCGCTGCGGTTTATTTTGTCTAAAATTTCGTTCAGGGTTTTTTCTTCGTTTTCTATTTTCTTTTGCGCGGCTTGCATTTTTATAACCCTTGCTGGAGCTTTGCGTTTAAAACTGAAAATATTCATCCAGTCATTTCCTTTACGTAGTTGCCAGGCATAAGCTAATCCGAAAAATGCTCCGCCCAAATGGGCAACCTTTCCGCCGGTGTTTATGGAGAAATCTATCACGGTGCTTATTAAAAACCAAACAAGCACAACCCATTTTAAAGCAAAACTTCCGAAGAAAAATAAATTAACAGGCATATTGGGGGCGTATACAGCGCAGGCAATCGCCACAGCAGTAACCGAAGCAGATGCTCCTAATAAATAAGCGGGCTCACCTGTAAAAAAAATATTAAATAAAATCATAAAGAAAATCGCGCCGGCCAATCCTCCTCCCAAATAAACAAACCACAAACGTTTTTGGCCCACAATGCTTGCAAAAATTTGGCCCATAAAATAGAGGTAAAGCATGTTAAAAAACGCGTGGCCCAGATCGGCATGAGAAAACATATAACTTACCGGCGTGTAAAAGCGGGAACCTAATTCAGAGACAGAGGCGGGAAGCGCGAGGTAAGACAGTAAATTAAATTTAAACAGATTAGCAATGACGTTGGCAGCCAGAAACACAAGCCCGTTTAAAAGCAACAACTGCGTAACCGCCGAAAAGCCTTTTACTTTTTGTATGCCCGTTGCCCAATTTGTATTAGCCATAATAAAACCTTGTGCAAATATAGAATATGTCTGAACTAAACTTTACCTTTACAACGCTTTTTAACGCCTTTTATGATTCAGAAAAAACACAGATATACACTTGCCTTTGCATTGTTACTATTTATACAGATTTTTAAGGCACAGGTTACAATTACCATACCATCGGGCACAGTACATACCACGGGGTTGCTTAACTCCGAATGGCGCAAACCTTTCGGAACTTATTTCGGTTATGAACGCAGCGCCATGATTTATTCGCACGCTGAGATTGGACAATTCGGTAACATAAATTCCGTTTCCTTTTATTGTGATACTATTAATACTCCCGGCAATACCCCCGTAACCATTTATATGAAAGAAGTACCGAGTTATACTTTTACCGGCGGTGGTACAACTGTTGCTAATGAAGAAAGCGGGGCTCAATTGGTTTATACAGGTACCTTAACATCCGCGGCATTTGTTAAGAATAACTGGACAACGATAACATTTACTTCTCCTTTTTTGCATGCAACTTCGAATGCGGTTGAGATAATTATAGAAACAAACGCAACAGGTACCGGTAATGAGTTAAGTTTGGGTAAAGGGTTTTATCATTACAGCACCAGTATTTATGCTTTTCAGTACTGGAGTTCAGACAATATACCTCCCACAAATGCGGGTACGTTTTCGTATCATCGTCCTAATGTTCAGTTTAATTTAACTCCTGTTTCCGGTTGCAGCGGAACGCCTAACCCTGGCACAACTGTTTCTTCGGTGGATACTACCTGTTCTGGAGTTAGTTTGTGGCTTACCGGCAACACCTCAGCTACGGGTTTAACCTATCAGTGGCAGGACTCATTATCAGGTGGGGCATGGATATCAATAGGCAATACAACTTCATCCACTTTAGTAACAGGTATAAGTGCAAACACCTGGTTCAGGTGCAAGGTTTCTTGCAGTAATTCATCTTCTTACTCAGCTGTTAAGCAGGTGATTATGCGTAATTATTTACAGTGTTACTGCAATATGAATTTAGGAGGTAATTGTGCTACCAGCGCCGTGGATTCGGTTGCAATAACCACCACCACTCTGGCAAACGGATTAACGGGTTGCTCGCCCAATTACTATATACAATATCCTGCCATCGGTAATACTTGCGGGCAATTGGCATCCGGGCAAAGTTATAACCTGCATACAAAGTTTAAAGGAAATGTGATTGCTTCTGTTTGGTTGGATTATAACCAAAACGGGATGTTCGACAGTCTTGAATGGAAGCAGATTTGCCTCACCTCGGTTACTGACAGTGATTATGTAAGTGTTTTAGCCGTTCCTGCCAATGCAAAAACAGGTTTAATTTTAATGCGTGTTCGTAGTCGTGCAGCGGGGAATTTAAACGGGTATAATGATGCCTGTGTTAATTTTGGCAGCGGCGAAACGGAAGATTATTTTATCGGGATTAATTACGATGTAAGAACCGCTGAGATCGGGAATCCGGTTTCGGAAATTTTAATTTATCCGAATCCCGCTACTGAAAGCATACTAATTACCGGTGGCTTTATGCCGGGCGAAAATGTGGATGTTAAAATTTACTCGATAGAAGGTTCTTTACAGAGCGAAACCAATGTAATTTATTCAGGCAAACCATTAAAAACAGATGTTTCAACATTAATATCGGGAGCCTATTTTGTAAAAATCTCTTCCGCAGGCTTCAGCATTGTTAAAAAAATGCTCATTAACCGCTAAAAAGCCTTTGCGTTTTTGCCCAAAAAAGCTAAATTTGCTTTAACTAAAAAAAAGCGCATGAAGAAAATATTTACTTTATTATTATTAATACCTTTTTTGGGTGTTTTGGCTCAGCCAACTTGTGGTTATGACCACAATTTTATTGTCACTCACCCTCGTGGTGGAGTTTGGCCCGACAGCGCTGTAAATTTTGTAAGCGGAACGGTTGGCGTTCCTTATACCCAGAATATTACTGTGGTGGTTCCAAAGGACACAAACGCAACTATTTTTGGAAATACTCAAACGTTTCATTTCACTCATATTGACTTGCAAACAAATATTACAACCCCGGTAAATTACGGCTTACCTCCCGGATTATCTTTAGCCGGAACACCCGCTAATTTTCAATTTCCGGGTAATGATTCAAGTTGCATGATTATTTATGGAACGCCTACAACGGCGGGTTCTTATAGTCTTTCATTTACTTTAAAGGCTTATGTGCAGGAATTTCCCGGAGTTCCGGTAAGTACGCAGGTAATTAAGTATTATATCATAAACATTGCGCCGGCAACCGGTATTGCAACAAATGCCAATGTTAGTTTTGCAGTTATGCAAAACATCCCTAACCCTGTTAAAGATAATACCAACATTAAATTTACATCTCCCAGCGATGGAAAAGCAAAACTTACTATGTTTAATGTAGCAGGGCAAAAAATTGCTGAAAGAGAAATGAGCACTGTGCGCGGCGATAACAGTTTTGATTTTGACGCCTCACAATTAGAAAACGGAGTATATTTATACACAGTTGAGATGAACCAGCAAAAGCAATGTCGCCGCATGGTGGTAGCGAGATAAAATTTACGATTGTGAGATTGACGATTGAGTTATTTAAGATAAAATTTAAAAATCGTAAATCTTTTAATCGCCGATAGAAATGGAACTATTTGAAGTTACTGTTTTAGGTTCA
>Ga0210400_10003400_pt1 | contig 14105 bp, 8 predicted proteins | sample IncBWH26MmetaG_FD_155456 | JGI IMG/M metagenome (GOLD analysis project Ga0210400, IMG submission 155456) | Forest soil microbial communities from Barre Woods Harvard Forest LTER site, Petersham, Massachusetts, United States - Inc-BW-H-26-M | ecosystem: Environmental > Terrestrial > Soil >...
CAGCGCCAATTCCCGGGATGGACGAGCGCGTGGAGAAGTTCGCGGACGCCGGAATCGCGCGTGAACGCGCCGGAAAGAATCCATGCGGGAATCGCCGCGAGGATGCCGACAATCAGATAGTAGATGACGGAAGACGCGTCGTGGATGCCGCGGAGTTTGTCGTTGGCGATGTAGATGGAGCAGGCGAAGAGCCAAAGCAGGGCGAAGGAGAGGAGACGCGTGGGGAGGTGGTCGCCGGCGCTGTCGTGACCGCGGCGCGAAAAAAAGACGGCGGCGAGTGCTGGGCCGGCGACACCGAAGGCAGCAATGTATTCTCCGCGATCCGGGCCTACTCCGAAATACCCAGCGGTGATCCAGATGAGCCACGCGAACGCGTAGGCGAAGATGAGGTAGAGCCAGACTTGGTGCTTCATGTAGGGCGAGAAATATCATCAAACGGGATGGACGGCAATTGGATTCGGAGAGAGGGAGAGATGTGGAAAAACAAAAGCCGCAGAAGAAGGCCTGAGGACTGAAGGCCTGAGCTACAGAGGCTGGGCGTTATCGCGTTAGAATGCGCGCGGCATCATTGAGGTGATCTAGATGCGTTACAAACTGGTCATTTGCGCTTCTCTTCTCGTATTTGCCGCCGCGGCGCAGGGGCAGAAACCGCCACTCCTACCAGAAAAAGATGTGGCGGCGCTGGCGAATGAATTGAGCGGGGAGACAGCGAAACGGAATCTGGAGGGGATTGCGCGGTTCCACCGGCAGCGCGGGTCGCGCGGATTTCATGAAGCGGCGGAGTTGGTGGCGGAGCGGTTGCGGGCGTACGGGTTGAGCGATGTGGCGATATTGCAGTTTCCGGCGGATGGGAAGACTTTTTATGGGACGCAGAGGTCGCGGCCGGCTTGGGATGCGGAATTTGCGGAGTTGTGGCAAGTGGCGCCCGAAATCGAAGGAGTGGGAAGCGTTAGCGCTGATGGCAAACAACGTGGTGCCCTTGACTCGATCGTTGATCGAGAGATCCGGCTACTCGCGAGCTATGAGGCGGAGCCTGTGGTGCTGGCGGAGGACAGCGAGAGTGCGGACGTGACTGCGGACTTGGTCGACGTGGGCGAGGGGACGAAGGAGAGCGACTATGCGGGTAAAAATGTTAAGGGGCAGATTGTTCTCGTGAGCGCGCAGCCGGGGGCGGTGCAGGATCTGGCGGTGGGGAGGTTTAAGGCGGCGGGCATTGTGAGTTATGCGCAGAATCAGAAAACGGCTTGGTCGGGCGAGGATGTGAATTTGATTCGCTGGGGACATTTGGAGACGTTTTCGCAGCACAAGACGTTCGCATTCATGGTGTCGCTAAAGAGGGCGCGAGCAATGAAGGAATGGCTGACTTCAGGTGACCACGGGATTCGACTTCATGCGGTAGTAAAAGCGGGGCAGCATGCGGGGAATTATGAGGTGGTGACGGCCACGATTCCGGGGGCGGATGCGAAGTTGAAGGAGGAGGAGATTGCGTTTTCGTGCCACCTGGATCACCAGCGGCCGGGGGCGAATGACAACGCGAGCGGGTGCGTGACGATTCTGGAGGTGGCGCGGACGCTCCAGAAGTTGATCAACGAGGGTAAGCTGGTGCGGCCGGCGCGGACGATTCGATTTATCTGGCCGCCGGAGGTGGAAGGGACGATGGCGCTTCTGAATGCGAAAGCTCAGAGTTTTCAGACATGGGATATCGTCGAGTCCAGCGGTCCTTCCAACCGTCCTAAACCTGTTCGGTCGCCACACTTTCAATCTGGTGCTCCGTTGGGCGGCTATTCGGGTCCGGAACTTGCAAAGAGGATCAAGGCCGTGGTGCATATGGACATGGTGGGCGGGGGGCCGGAGACGAAGGCGGTGTTCCACGTGACACGCGGGCCGATGAGCTTGCCGAGTTTTGTGCATGACGTGGCGTGGGCGTTTGCGGAGTTTGTGAAAGAGGAGTCGTACAAGTTTGCGGCGACGGGCGAGGCCAAGTATCCGATGGTGGCGCCAGAGGGTGGAAAAGAGCCGCTGCGGGCGGAGTATTCGGCGTACACGATGGGGAGCGACCACGATGTCTATCAGGATTCGTCGTTCGGGATACCGGCGATTTATTTGAATGACTGGCCGGATCGCTACATCCACACGAATTTCGACACGGCGGCAAATATCGATCCGACAAAGCTGAAGCGGGCGGCGTTCACTGGAGCGGCGAGCGGGTATTATCTCGCAAGTCTGACATCGATGCAGATGCCCAGTGACAAAGTGCCGGACGTAATTTCCTTGCTTTCCGAGCACCGATTGGTCTCTTATGAAACTCTTCTCCATCGCTGCGAATCACTCAGCGCGTTTGATTGTGGCGAGATCACGCGACCATTTGTTGACCACGAGATTGCAAAAATAGATTCGATCCAGCCGTTTGGTAGTGTGCCGTCCGATTGGCGGGAGATGGAATGGCGACACGCTCGATTGCTAGAGACACAGCTCCTGAAAGGAAGATCATTGAGAACAGAGTTGCTGATGGGTGATCTTGGCAAAACGTGGAAGCGGAAGAGAGAGCCGAAAGGGCCGCTGGCGGTGTTTGGGTATGACTATTTTGCAGAGCATGCGAAAGCGGCAGGAGTGGCGACTCCAAAGCTGCTGAGTTATGAAGGATTATGGGGAGCCGGGGAAGAGTATGCGTATGAAGTTCTGAATTTTGCGGACGGGAAGCGGAATGCATCGGCGGTAAGTGATGCGGTGTCGGCGGAGTATGGGCCGGTGCCGTTGGAGATGGTGACGGAGTATTTGAAGGCGCTGGAGAAGATTGGAGTGGTGGAGCAGGTGAAATGAAAATGGAAAATAGAAATGCGAAAAACGAAATTCGATGCGTAGCGATCGACTGCGGCAGGGTTTGCGGAGCACAGACTGAAGTCTGTGCTACTGGTGTGCTAGCATCAAGATTTGTGGATTGAGCGGGAGTCCGAGTAGATGGCGACGACGATGAAGGCGCTGCGAAAGATGCAGGCGGCGAAGGGCCTGCAGATGGATACCGTCGCGCTGCCGTCGATTGGGTCGACGGACGTGCTGGTCCGCGTGAAGACGGCTTCAATTTGCGGGACGGATTTGCACATTTATGGGTGGGACCGCTGGTCGCAGGGGCGCATCAAGCCGCCCATAACGCTGGGTCATGAGTTCTGCGGCACGATCGAGCGGGTGGGCGACGAGGTGCGCGCGGTCAAAGCGGGAGATTTTGTCAGCGCGGAGATGCACGTCAACTGCGGGTATTGCCGCCAGTGCCGTCTGGGGCAAGCGCACATTTGCCAGAACCTGCGGATCATCGGGATCGATCAGGACGGTGCGTTTGCGGAATTTGTGAAGATTCCGGCGTCGAATATCTGGAAGCTCGATGCGTCGATTCCGGAACATTACGGCGCGATTCTCGATCCGCTGGGGAACGCCGTGCATACGGTGCTGGCGGGGCCGGTCGCGGGGCAGACCGTTTTGGTGACGGGCTGCGGGCCGATCGGATTGATGTCCATCGCAGTGGCAAAGGCTTGCGGGAGCTCGACGGTGTTTGCGACGGAGACGAACGAAAAGCGGCGCGCGATGGCCAAGAAAATGGGCGCGGATGTGGTGCTGAATCCCGCGGCGGAAGATGCCGTTGGAAAGATTCTCGCGGAAACGAACGGCGCGGGAGTGGATGCGCTGCTGGAAATGTCCGGGAATCCGACGGCGATTCAGCAGGGATTCAAGGCGCTACGTGCAGGCGGGCGGGCGTCGTTGCTCGGAATTCCGACAGAAAATGTCCCGCTGGACCTGGTGAACGACGTGATTTTCAAGGGCGCGACCGTGCAAGGAATTTATGGGCGGCGGATGTATGAAACCTGGGTGCAGATGACGGCGCTGCTGAAGGCGGGGCGGCTGAATCTCGAGCCACTGTTCGGGGAGCGCGCTTCGCTGGATAAGTTCGAGAACGCGTTTACGTTGTTGCAAGGCGGGTTGGCTGGAAAAGTCTTGTTGTATCCGAACGGGATGCCGCACTGAGTGAATTGTTTTTCTTACCGTGGGTCCGAATTATTTGTGCGGAGCCCCGAGCTGAAGCAGAATAGTTCTTCCCCCAGCGAGTCCAAGTCAGGAGTGCCACTATGTCCGATACCGCAACAATCGCAACGAAGCAGAATCCGCTGCAGTATGTGAGCGACCAGTTGAACGAACTGCGCGCGAAAGGTGTGGCCCCGAAGCTGCGCGTGCTGGAAGGCGAGCAGAAGCCCGTTTGTATTTTTGACGGAAAGGAAGTGATCAATCTCGCTTCGAATAATTATCTTGGTCTGACGACGCATAAGGCGCTTCGCAAAGCCGCGTTGGACGCGGTGAAACGATACGGGGCGGGCGCGGGCGCGGTTCGAACGATTGCCGGCACGATGAAACTGCACATGGAACTGGAAGAGCAGATCGCGGCGTTCAAGAACGTGGAAGCCTGTGTGGTGTTTCAGTCGGGATTCACGGCCAACGCGGGAACGGTGTCGGCAGTCCTGGGCAAGGAAGACTTGATCATTTCGGATGAACTGAATCATGCGTCGATCATCGATGGCGCGCGGCTTTCGCGAGCGACGATCAAGGTTTTCAAGCACAAGGATGTGAAGGACTGCGAACGCATCCTGCAGGAGCACGCCAGTTTTCCCGGGAAGAAGCTGATTATCACGGACGGCGTTTTTTCGATGGACGGCGATATTGCGCCGCTGCCGGAGCTTTGCACTCTCGCCGAAAAATACACTTGCATCATGATGGTGGACGACGCGCATGCTTCAGGCGTGCTGGGCCGAGGCGGCCGCGGAACGGTGGACCATCACCAGTGTCACGGCCGCGTACACATCCAGGTGGGAACGCTTAGCAAAGCGATTGGCGCGATGGGCGGATACGTCTGTGGCTCGCGCGACCTGATTGATTTTCTGTATTTGCGTGCACGGCCATTTCTTTTTTCGACTTCGCATCCACCGGCTACGGCGGCGGCGTGCCAGGCGGCGTTCGCGTTGCTTGATTCCCCGGAAGGCGAAAAACTGGTGAAGAAACTCTGGGCCAACACGAAAATGTTCAAACGCGAACTGAAGAAGCGCGGTTTCCAATTCAAGGTCAGCGAGACCCCGATTATTCCCATTCATGTAGGCGATGCCGCGAAAGCGTTCGAATTCTCGAAAAAACTTTTTGAAGCGGGCGTGTTTGCACCTGCCGTCGGCTACCCGACGGTGGCGGAAGGCAAAGCGCGGCTGCGTGCCATCGTGAGCGCGACGCACAAACGCGAACAACTTCTACGCGCAGCAGATATTCTGGCCGAGGTGGCGAAGCCGCTCGGCATCGTCTAGACGATTCTTGGGGCCCGAGACCGGGGCGGTCACCTTGTAAATCCTGCGCAGTACTCGTCATTTTTCCCAGCGGGCGGGCACCTTCATTTAACATAACTAACAGAAAACAATAATGTTACACCTCGGCACGGCCCTTGCGACTATTAAATTGGTCCGTGGATGCCCTTATGTCTAGGCACAAAACCCGGCTCTTTTCCAAAGTGCAATCTGGAGGAGGAACTACGATCATGAATCGCACAGCTTTTGCAATCGCGGTGGGGGCTCTTCTCTGCTTTGGCGCTGCGGCACGGGCGCAAACGGGAGCCCAGGCGGGAGCGCAGAGCAGCAGTCAGGCGTCAGTGCAAGCCGGCCAGACGCAGGCGCAAGCATCCGGCAATGCATCGGCGTCAACTTCGGCCTCGGCGCAGAACGGGCAGGCCAATGGCTCGCTGGCGGGTGGAACGGCGTTCAACGCCGCGTTGACTTCGCCGATCGATTCGAAAAAGTGCAAGCCGGGTGATCCAGTAAACGCGCACAGCACGGAAGCAGTGAAGTCCGAAGGAAAAACTGTAATTCCGAAAGGTGCAAAGTTGGTGGGTCACGTGACGCAGGCTTCAGCACGCGCCAAGGGCGAATCGGAATCTTCGCTGGGCATCGTGTTCGACAAAGCGATCCTGAAGAACGGCCAGGAGATTCCTTTGAACGCAGGAATCCAGGCAATTGCTTCGGCACAGAGTGGCGTCTCAGCGGCGGGATCGGAGATGGATACGATGGGCAGCATGGGCGCTTCAGCGACGGGTTCCGGCGCTGCGGGCGGCCGCGGAGGGCTTGGCGGCGTGACTTCTACTGCGGGCGGCGCGATGGGGACGGTCACAAACACGGCGGCTAACGTGGGTGGAGTTGCCGGCGGAACTGTGAACTCCGCGGCAAGCGCAGGTGGCAGTATCGCCGGTGCGTCGAAGGGAGCGGTAGGCGGTTTGAACACCGCGGGGCAGCTCACTTCAAACAGCCAAGGCGTGTTTGGGCTTACCGGTCTGAACCTGAGCACCGCAGCTTCGAACGCCACGCAAGGTTCGGTGATCACTTCCGAGGGCAAGAACGTGCACTTGGAAAGCGGCACGCGCATGCTGCTGGTTTCTCAGGCACAAGCCGGCGAACAGGGCGCATCCAAGCAGCCAGCGTCGAGCAAGCCGGAACCAAAATCCGAGTCGAGGCCGGAATCTAACAAGCCGAACAAACAATAAAAACTGACTCCTGATTCAAGGCCGCGCAGAAATTCTCTTGCGCGGCCTTCTTATTTCGGCGAAGCGACTCTCAACTGGAACCGCGAAAGCGGGAGCAAGCTCCCGCACTCAACATTTAGCTTTGCTATACTCGCCCGCATGTCTTCTGCGCCGAAAAAACTTTTTCTCGTCGATGCGATGGCGCATGTCTACCGCGCGTTCTTCGCGCCCATGCCGCAGCGGCTCACCGGCCCTGGCGGCGTCCCCACGAACGTCCCCTTCCTATTCGGGAATATCTTGCGACGGCTGATCAAGGACTACCAGCCGGACTACATCGGAATTGTGTTTGATCCTCCCGGAGCGACTTTCCGCGACAAGCTTTTTGAGAAATACAAGGCGCAGCGGCAGCCCATGCCGGACGAAATGCGCGTGCAACTGCCTTTTGTGCGTCGGCTGTGCGAAGCCATGCGCCTGCCGATCCTCGAAATCAAAGGCTATGAAGCGGACGATGTGATCGGAACGATGGCGGTCAAGGCAGGAAAGCACAATCTGGAAGTGCTGATCGTGTCCAACGACAAAGACATGATGCAACTGGTCGGCAAAAGCGTGCGAACGCTGCGCACCGGCTCTGGCGGCCTTAAGGGCGACATCATCGTGGATGAAAGCAAGGTCGAAGAGATCCTGGGCGTGCCGCCGGAAAAAGTCGTGGACTACATGGCGCTGCTGGGCGACACGATTGATAACATTCCCGGCGCAAAGGGTATTGGCGAAAAAGGCGCAGCGGAGTTGATCAAGAAGTACGGGAGTGTCGAGAACGCGCTCGATCATGCGGACGAAGTGCCTAACAAGCGATACCGGGAAGCATTGCAGCAACAGCGCGAACAGGTGCTGATGTCCAAGCAACTGGCGGAGATTGCGAAGGACGCGCCGATCGAGGTCAACCTGGAGGCTCTGGAACTACGTTCGCCAGACGGCGCGGCGCTCGCGGAACTCTATCGTGAGCTGGGCTTCAGCTCGCTGTTGAAAGATCTGGGGGCGGAGGCAGTCACGTCGTCAGCGCCTGTGGATGCCGAACCGGCAGTGCAAGCGGATTACGAGCAGTTCGCAAGCGTCGCCGAGTTTCGGGAGTATCTGGCGAAACTCCCTGCGAAACAGCCGTTGGCCGTCTGGCTGAATCTGGAGGTGGGCGAGCGCGAAACGGAAGGATTCGGGACGCGCATCGCTTCGATCGAGGTTTCCTCAAAGGCCGGTGAAGGGCGCTCCGTGTTGTTCGACGAAAAGGGTGAGGCGTTGAAAGCGCTCGAGCCGATGCTTGCCGATCCGAAGCGGCCGAAAATCGTTCACGACCCGAAGCTTATTCAATTATTGACAGGCCGGGCCGCGAAAATTCGCCACGCTACGCAGATTTATTCCTATCTTCTTCGGCCGACGACGGCGAATCACAATTTTACCGACGTGGTGATGCGGCAGTTCAACGCGATGATGGGCGGCGGACCCGGAGAACGCGCCGATTATCTGCAACGGCTGGCGCCGGCGCTGCACTCGCAGATCGAGGAGCAAAAGCTCGAGGGCGTTTACGAAAAAATTGACCTGCCGCTCGCGCCAGTAATTGCGGCACTCGAGCGGAACGGCATCCGCGTCGATCCCAAAGAACTCGACAAGATGTCCCAGACGATGGAGAAAGAAATTCGCCGCCTGGAAAAAGAAATATGGAAGATGGCGGGCTCGGAATTCAACGTCAACTCGCCGACGCAGCTCGCGGAAATCCTTTTTGACAAACTGAATCTTCAGCCCAGTGCGCGGCGCGGAAAAGCCAAAGCACGGTCTACCGCCGCGGACATTCTCGAGGAATTGTCCGCGCAGCACCCGCTCCCTGCGAAAATCATCGAGTACCGGGAAATCGCCAAGCTCAAATCGACGTATGTTGACGCGCTGCCGAAACTGATCCATCCCGAGACCGGGCGTTTGCACACCAGTTTTTCGCAGACGGGCACAGCTACTGGCCGTCTGAGTTCGAGCGATCCCAACTTGCAGAACATTCCCATTCGCACCGAATTGGGCCGCGAGATTCGCGCTGCGTTCGTCGCCGAAAAGGGAAAGGTACTGCTGTCGGCGGACTACTCGCAGATCGAGCTGCGCATCATGGCGCACTTTTCAAAGGATCCCGTGCTCATCGCGGCGTTCCGCAACGGCGAAGACATCCACGCGCGCACAGCGCAGGAGGTTTTTGGAGTTGGGCCGATGGCGCAAAACGCCGAGCACCGCCGCGCTGCTAAAGCCATCAACTTCGGCATCATCTACGGACTTTCGCCATTCGGGCTGGCGCAGCAATTGGGCATCGAGCAGAAAGAAGCCGCGAAGTTTATTAGCGCTTATTTCACGCGCTATCGCGGAGTGAAGGAATATCTCGACAATATTATCGCCGAAACGCGTAAGACGGGCATGGCGAAGACATTGTTCGGCAGAATCCGGCCGATTCCGGAGATTAACTCACCGCAGATGCAGCTGCGCAACTTTGCGGAGCGTACCGCGCTGAATTCACCATTGCAAGGCACGGCCGCCGATCTGATCAAGCTGGCGATGATCAACATCGACCAGCGTCTGGCGGAAGAGGAGTTCGAAGCCAAAATGATTCTGCAAGTGCACGACGAGTTGCTGTTCGAGGTTCCGGCAAAGGAACGCGTCAAGCTGGCAAGAATGGTTAAGGAAGAAATGGAAGGCGTCCACAAGTTGGCGGTGCCCATCGTCGTGGAAATCGGCTACGGGCCGAACTGGCGCGATCTTGAATAACCCGCCTTTCCAGTCTGCGCATTCCGCATCATTTATTTTTTTAATCCTTTCCATCCGCTTTCTCCGGGCGTAGAATTCGCTCAAATTCAAGCCGAACTCGCTCACTCGGCCGGTCCATCCTGTCAGGAGGAAATTATGCGCAGGACAGTTCTCGTCCTGAGTACGATTCTGTTCGCGAGTTTTGGGATTGCGAATTCTGAGCCGAATACCACTCAGGAAAAGCCGGGGGCTACGGAGCCAAAAATGACCCCGGAAGACGCCGCTAAAAAGAATCCCGTCGCGCCAACGGCGGAAGGATTAGCGCAAGCCCGCAAAACCTTTGGCTACACTTGCGCCATGTGTCATGGCAAGAGCGGTGACGGTAAGGGTGACCTCGCCGTTGAGATGAAGCTTGAACTTCACGACTGGCGCGACGCTTCTTCCATAGAAAAGATGACCGATGGCGAACTCTTTTGGATTATCAGCAACGGCAAGGGGAAGATGCCCGGCGAAGGTGATCGCTCGCCGGAAAAAACGCGCTGGAACTTCGTGAACCTGGTTCGCTCTTTTGCCAAGAAAGGCGAAGTGAATAAGCCAAGGGCGGAGACGCCGCCAAGTTAGGCGCTGCCCATTGCCCATCGCGTTTTCCGTGTAAAGCCTTACTATCCAAATCAGCCACGGGGTAAGACGATAGACATTATTCCCATTGTGTTATGCTCGCCTCAAGTCATTCCCTGAAGGAGTCCTCCGATGGCCCACGCTCCGCAATTCCTGAAACTTGTGAATGAAGCAAAGAAGAAAATCAAGGAAACAAGTGTCGCCGACGTGAAGCGCCGCATCGACGCGGGCGAAAAATTTCTACTGGTCGACACGCGCGAGGACACCGAATGGGCCAACGGTCATCTTCCCGGCGCCGTCCACATGGGCCGCGGCATCATTGAACGGGATATTGAAACGCGAGTACCGGACACCAGCGCGAAGCTCGTTCTGTATTGTGGCGGCGGATTCCGTTCCGCACTCGTAGCTGAAAACCTGCAGAAAATGGGCTACACCAACGTCGAATCGATGGACGGCGGTTGGAAAGGTTGGCTGGACGCGGGTCTGCCCACCGCGAAGGGTTAGCTTTGTAGCGTGTTCGTACGCCAAAGAATTGGCTGGGGCGGAAGGATTCGAACCTTCACCGTCCTCATTAACAGTGAGGTGTCCTACCAGTTGGACCACGCCCCAGCAGGCGTTCTTCGCCCCTCTTCTGCCCAGGCGAAACCCAGTTCCCCATTCCTATATGGAGAAGGCTCCGCCATTAAATGAGCGGCGAAGGGTAGATCTAAGATACCACGACCCTGCCCTAAGCCGCTGCCCCGGCCAAAAAAGTAGTGAAAAAAGTTTGCACCTCTCGATTCCCTACAGCATCACATCCCGTGACAGGGAAGCGTGCACGTCGGAAGAGGTTGCAGGCGGATGGCGGGCTATTCGTCTTCGCCTCGTTCAACGTTAGGGGCGAAATAAAGAAAGTGGGGAGGTTGTTCGAAGGGTCTAAAGGAATCAAAAAGTACGGAAAAAAGTTACTAGAAAATATTCGAATAATAAGTTGGCGCGAAGGTTGCATTCCAGAATGTTTTGGTGGACACTATCGCGTCAAGCACGACCCGGGTTTGCACTGTCCGGTTAACTCGTGGGAAGCCCTGACCGCGGCTCCTTTCCGGAGCGCTCCCCCGCATAGTGCTGAAAAGACATGGCCCAGATTTTTCATCGCAGTACGAATTTTATCGCGCGCTTCAGTGTCTTTTCGACCCTCTTTTTGGTCGGACTGGCGCTCGTAGCCGTACTTGCGGTGGCCCGTTCGCCCTATCTGACGCGGCAGAACATTACGCGTGAGCAGCCCGTGCAGTTCAGCCACAAGCACCACGTCGGCGATGACGGCATCGACTGCCGCTATTGCCATACCGGCGTGGAGACTTCTGCCGTGGCCGGCATTCCGCCCACGAAAACCTGCATGAACTGCCATTCCGTGCTCTACAACACTTCCGCGTATCTTGAACCGGTTCGCGAGAGCTATCGCAGCGATAAATCGATCGAGTGGGTCAAAGTTCACCGCTTGGCCGATTTCGCCTATTTCAATCACAGCATTCATATCAGCAAGGGAGTGGGCTGCTCGACCTGCCACGGGCAGATCAATCAGATGCCATTAGTGTTCCAGGCGAATACGCTGCTGATGCAGTGGTGCGTGGAGTGCCACCGCAATCCCGAACGGGTGCTTCGCCCTAAAGATCAGGTTTTCAATATGGACTGGAAGGCCCCTGACAATCAGGCGCAGCTGGGTGCTGAGTTGAGAAAGTCTTACAACATTCGGACAACGGCCGAGCTGACCAGCTGCTCGACCTGTCATCGTTAATGGACGGTATGCGCGAGCGCGAACAACACGAACACCCTGACGGCCAGCACCACCACCACGATCCGGCCGAAAAAGCGAAGCTGCACGCGAGCACGATGGACTTGGCCACGGTGCGCGCCAAACTCCAATCGAAAACCGGCAAGCAGTATTGGCGCACGCTGGAAGAACTCTCCGGCGATCCGGAATTTACCGAGTTGCTGCAGCGCGAATTCCCGCGCCAGGCGCCTTCGGAATGGGACGACGGTGTCGACCGGCGCGATTTCCTGAAGTTGATGGCGGCTTCACTGGCGTTTGCCGGTCTCGGCGGTTGCGGCCGCACCCCCGAACAAGTTCTCGTGCCGTACGTCAAGCAGCCCGAAGGATTGACTCTCGGCAGGCCGCAGTTTTATGCCACCGCCATGCCGTTTGGCGCGGATGCCATCGGTTTGCTCGTAGAAAGCCATGAAGGGCGGCCCACGAAAATCGAGGGCAATCCCGACCATCCCTCCAGCCTTGGCGCGACGAATGTGTTCGCGCAAGCTTCCGTCCTGAACCTCTACGACCCGGATCGCGCTCAGACGCTCACCAAATTCGGAGAAATCCAGACCTGGTCGTTGTTTGTGGAAAGCGCGCAGGCCATTGCGGCTACGATGAAGGGCTCCAACGGCGCGGGTTTCCGCATCCTGACCGGCCTCATCACTTCACCGACACTCGCCGCTCAGATTCAGTCGCTCCTGACGCTCTTTCCGAAGGCCAAGTGGCACCAGTGGGAGCCCGCTGTCGGCGATGGAACGCGCGAGGGCGCGAAGCTTGCTTTCGGCAGCTACCTCAACACGGTTTACCGCCCGGAGAAGGCTGACGTCATTCTTTCTCTGGATTCCGATTTCCTGGGCAGCGGGCCAGGGCACATTCGCTACGCAAGAGAATTTTCGCGGCGCCGCAAACTGAATGGCCCGGATGACACAATGAACCGGTTGTACGTGGTCGAGCCGACTCCAAGCGTCACCGGTGCGACTGCGGATCATCGTTTGCCCTTGCGGGCTTCGGAAGTCGAGCTCTTCGCGCGGGCGCTGGCAGCGAAGCTCGGTCTCGGCGGTTCCGGGGCTGCTCCTACGGACGCGGAGAAGTGGCTCGACGCCGTCGCGAAAGACCTGCAGAAACACAAGGGCGCGTCCCTCGTCGTCGCAGGCGAGCATCAACCCGCGGAAGTCCACGCGCTTGCGCACGCCATCAACGCGGCCCTTGGCAACGTTGGGACCACGCTTTACTACACCGAATCGGTGGAAGCTCACCCGGTGAACAATCTCGACTCGCTGCGCGACCTTTGCGCCGACATCGAAGCCGGTAAAGTCGAAACCCTGCTGATTCTGGGCGTCAACCCGGTTTACGCCGCTCCACACGATTTCGATTTCGCTTCGAAAATCAAGTTTGATTCAAAAACGAACAGCAAGAAGATCAAGTACACGATTTACGTGGGCTCCCATTTTGACGAAACTGCCGAACTCTGCGATTGGCACGTCGCCGAATCGCACTACCTCGAAACGTGGGGTGACGCCCGCGCTTTCGACGGCACGCTCAGTGTGATTCAGCCGCTGATCGCGCCGCTCTACCACACACATTCCGCGCGGGAAGTGCTTGCCGCTTTCGGCGACAAGCCAGGAATCTCCGATTACGATTTTCTGCGCGACCACCTGAAGGCCGCGAATCCTTCCGCCGAGTTCGAGAAATTCTGGCGGAAAACATTGAACGACGGATTAGTAGCCGGCTCGGCCTTCGCGTCCGTCAGCCCTTCATTGAAATTTAGCACCGCCGGCTTGCCCGCCGCGAAAACGGCAGCCGCTGATGATATCGAATTCATCTTCCGCCCGGATCCTTGCGTCTACGACGGGCGCTTCGCCAATAACGGCTGGCTGCAGGAATTGCCGAAGCCCGTCACCAAGCTCACTTGGGACAATGCCGCGCTGGTGAGCCCGAAAACCGGAGAGAAATTCAGCCTGACGCACGATATCGCCGCGCGCGGCGGCGAGCATGGCAAGGTTTATTCGAACGTCATCGACATCTCACTCTCGAGCAGCAAAGTCACTGCTGCCGCGTGGAGAGTTCCCGGCCAGGCCGACGGCACCATCGTCCTTCCCCTGGGTTACGGCCGCAAAAAAGCCGGCTACACCGGCACAAACAAGGGCTTCAACGCCTACGCCGTCCGTACTTCCGACGCGCTCTGGACGGTCTCCGCTTCCGCCAGCGCCATCAAAAAGACCGGCGAAGATTATCCGCTCGCCTGCACCCAGTATCACTTCAACATGGAAGGCCGGCAGATTCTGGCGACCGGAACGCTCGAGGGATATCGCAAGAATCCGAATTTTGCCAACGAGCACGCTGAATTGCCGCCGAAGGAACTCTCCCTCTACAAGGGCGAAGCGGAGTTCCCCTACG
>Ga0210400_10003402_pt1 | contig 14097 bp, 15 predicted proteins | sample IncBWH26MmetaG_FD_155456 | JGI IMG/M metagenome (GOLD analysis project Ga0210400, IMG submission 155456) | Forest soil microbial communities from Barre Woods Harvard Forest LTER site, Petersham, Massachusetts, United States - Inc-BW-H-26-M | ecosystem: Environmental > Terrestrial > Soil >...
TCGATGTGGAACGGGTCCGTACGGATGGGGCTGCTGCCGTAGGATTTGAAAGTGCCGCGGCCTACGTGCCGGGTAATAAGCTTTCCCTCTTCGAGGGCTTCCAGCGCGCGCCTTACCGTGTTTCGCGCGACCCGATATTGCGTGCAGAGATCCCGCTCCGTCGGAAGTCTGTCGCCCTCCTGCCAGCGACCCGAGCGCAAATCTTTTTCGAGCAAGGCACGCAAGGTCTCCGAATCGCCCCGCCGTCGCGATAGCAATCTCTGTGCTGGCACTCTGGTTGTTGCTCTGGCACTCATAACCGTCTTCCCCTTGTCGTCCCGCCCCAGCGTCGATGTCACCGCGAGCCACACAGTATAGTGCACATTGGTATAGAAAGGTCCACTCGCGTCAGGCTGGCGAATTCCTCCCTCGCAGGCCCTGTTCCCTCAGAGCCGCAAATTAAATCTTCTTTTTCACTTGACTCAAAAAATTAATGCGAGGATATTGGCCACAAATTGGTACCTGCTCTTCGAGCATTGGTACCTATTGGTTCCTTCGCCCCGCGTTTCTCCCTGCAGCTGTGCAGGTCGAAACCCGGCGGGGCAAGAACCGTACCGGGGTGGCTCGTTGTGACAGGGGGGAATCTCGATGAATTCCAGAACCTTCCGATTGCTTCTCGGTTTCTCAGCACTTATGTTTCTCAATGCCTCGCCGGTGCGGTCGCAGGTATCCGGAGCGGCGCTTACCGGCACCATCACCGACGCAACCGGTGGGGCCATTGCCAAGGCCCAAATCTCCGCCAAAAATCTGGCAACCGATCTGGTAACTTCCACGACCACCAACTCCGACGGTTTCTACAGCATTCCGAATCTGCTGCCGGCAGATTACCAAGTTACGATTTCCGCGCCCGGCTTTGGGACGAAACAGACCACGATTACGCTCACCGTGGGCGCCAAGCAAGTATTAAATCTTCCTTTGGCCGTCGGTCAGGCGCAACAGGTCGTGCAAGTAACCGAACAGGCGCCCACCATTCAACTGGCCACCTCCACGCTCAGCGAGAACGTGGAGGGCGCGGAAGTTCGCGAACTGCCGCTGAACGGACGCGACTGGGGGGCTTTGGCGACCTTGCAACCGGGCGTTGCTTCGGTTCGCACTCAGGAACAGGTGACCCAGGTGGGCTCTCACGCGCGCGGCTTGGGCATGCAGCTAACCATTGGCGGCGCCCGACCTACGCAGAACACTTACCGACTCAACGGCGTTGTGATCAATGACTACTCCAACGCGGGGCCCGGAAGCGTGCTCGGTCAGAATCTCGGCGTAGACGCCATTCAGGAATTCTCCGTACTCACCAGCAACTACACCGCCGAATACGGGTACACCTCCGGCGGCGTTATCAATGCCATCACGCGCTCGGGAACCAATCAGTTCCATGGGAGCGTGTACGAATTTCTCCGCAACAGCGCGCTGGACGCGGCGGACTTCTTTGAGAACGCCAACGGTTTGAAGAAGGCTGAATTCCGTCGTAATCAATTTGGTGGCTCGGCGGGCGGCCCGATCTGGAAAGATAAAATCTACATTTTTGGCGACTATGAAGGCCTCCGCCAAAGCAAAGGCATCAGCCACACGGCGCACACTCTCTCGCCGAACGCGCGCCTTGGCATTCTGAACGACGGTGCCGCGGCGCCAGCCAGTTGTCCTGGTAACTCCGTACTGCCCACACCACAGTCGAATGCCTGCGTGGATCCAGTCATCGCTAAATTCTTTACGTTTTACCCCGTCCCCAATGCCGGGTTGATCGGTGCGGGCGACACCGGTAATTACGCTTTCTCCGGCGCCCAGATTGTGCCGGAAAACTATTACACGTTCCGCGGCGATGTGAAGCTCTCAGACAAAGACAGCCTGAACGCCAGCTATTACTACGACCGTTCCAGTTTCACACAGCCCGATGCGCTAAATCAGGTACAGGATCAGTTCATTGTCGGCCGCCAGGGCGGCGCCATCGAGGAAACGCACATCTTTAGTCCGCAGCTCAGCAATACCGTTCGTCTCGGATATAGCCGAAGCTACGGCGATGGCCAATTGACTCCTAAGGCCATCAATCCCGCAGCCGCTGATCCCGCTTTCGGAATGTTGCCCGGTTTCTTCGCCCCGAGGATCAATCCGGTTGGCGGGCTCACCGGTTTTCAGGGCGGCCTGCGCGGCCAGTCCGTGCAGAACTACACGCAGCAGACCTTTCAGGAATATGACGACGCGGTGCGCAACATTGGCACGCACAATCTCAAGTTTGGCGGCTCGCTGATACGGCTGCATGAAGACTTGTTCGCGCCATTCACCGAGGACGGCAACGTGACGTTCAGCTCCATGCGAAACTTCCTCGCGAACATTCCGCTGCGCGCCAGCCCGCCCCCAGATATCGCCGCGCTTTCTCCGCATTACAATCGCGATTGGATTATCGGCCTGTACGTCCAGGACGATTGGAAGATGCGTCCGAACCTAACCCTAAATCTCGGTTTACGCTACGAAATGGCGACCATACCTTCCGAAAAGTATGGAAGGATCGCAAATCTGCCCACCATTGAAACCGATCCTGGCGCCGGCGTCTTTAACCACTCTTATTTCCCGCACAATCCCACCACCAAAAATTTTGAGCCGCGCATCGGTCTTGCGTGGGACCCCTTTCACGATGGGAAAACGGCGGTTCGCGCGGGCTTCGGCTTGTTCGATGCCCTGCCTCTGCCCTACGAACTGGTAATCAACAATGCGCAGACCTCACCGTTCCACGTCGCTCCCATACTCTCGAATCCCGGCCAAGGAACGTTTCCATTTCAGATTCCCGCGCTGACGACCAGTCCCCCGCCCGCGGCCCAGGTGTGGAACTATGTGGACACCAACATCAAACGCAATTACATCTACCAATACAACCTGAATATTCAACATCAGTTTATTGGGAACACTACCCTAACCGTCGCCTACGCGGGGTCCCGCGGAATCCACAATCCGTTTCAGACGGATGAAATTAATACGGTGTTCCCCACAAGGGTAGGAAATCGCTGGCTATTTCCCCTCGTTCCGAACTCGGGCTCAACGCCGTCTGACCTGGTAGTCTGTTCACAACCGCTCGCCGCACCGCCTGTGGGAACGTGCGGTAATGTGGCGGGCACCCCTACCGGAATCGTGCCGGGCCAAGTGGTAAATCCAAATGTCGCCGAAATTCAAACCACGCTTTGGCAGGCCATGTCCTACTACAATGCTCTGCAATTGCAGGTGCAGAAGCAACTTAGCCATGGCCTGCAAGTCACCGGCTCCTTCACCTGGAGCAAAACCATGGACACTTCCTCCGGCAGTTTTGCTGGAGACAACTTCGCGGCGGACGTCACCCCCACCATCCCCTGGTGGGACCTGCGAATCACTCGCGGTTTATCGGACTTTAACGTCGGACGCAACTTGACCATTAACGTCTTGTACGAACTGCCGACCATGAATCGGTTTCATGGACCCGCATCCTTTCTCGTGAGCGGGTGGCAGATAGGAACCATTCTGCAGGCCAGCGACGGCGTCCCTCTTTGGCCGCTGGACGGACTCGAAGGCGATCCTATGGGCCAACTCAATTCCGAGCCCTTGGCGATTCCAGATCGCATTCCGGGTTGCAAGCTCACCAATCCGGGCAATCCCAACAACTACATCAATGCGAACTGCTTGACCAATGCCATTGCGCCTGCAGGCTTCACTGGGCAATGCCAAACGGCGGGTTTCGTTCCGCCGAATCTGAATGCGCCAACACCTGACCCTGGGAACCCGGGTATACCCGGAACGTGCATCAACCTGCTCGGCAATCTGGGCCGCAATGCCATCATCGGCCCGGGCTTGATCAATGTTGATTTTTCGCTGGTGAAGAACACCAAGGTTCCCAAGATCTCAGAAAACTTCAACGTCCAGTTCCGGGCGGAATTCTTCAATGTCTTGAATCATCCCAACTTTGCGCCGCCGGTTAACAATCTCGAAGCCTTCGACCCCAGCGGCAACCTTACGCCCGGCTTTGGACAAATCACTAACCTCCAGGTCCCTTCGCGCGAGATTCAGTTCGCGTTGAAGTTCGTTTGGTAATCGACGGAGCGAAATCACGCGAGTTAATACGGGAAGCAGAAATCGTACGATTCTCTGTTTCCCCTTCCTTCGCTCGCATGGCCACAGTATTCTTCTTCGGTTTTTACTCGCGCAGAGTTCGGTATTTTCAAGCATGAGCCAGGAGATTTTTCGGCGATGAAATTTCCTTCCCTGTTCAAATGCACCCTAGCCTCGTTGCTGATATCGAGTTTGGCCTATTCCGTGGTTCATGCCGGCGGCGCTCGACACGGGGCCGCGCCGCAGGCCTCCACCACCCCGCAAAGCCTGGCATCGCGCGCGACAACCGCATTGTCCCTTACCGAAGGCGCGCTCAAGGTCGCCGGACTCGAACATGCCGTAACTGTATTCCGCGATCCGTGGGGCGTGCCACACATTTATGCGCAATCGCAGCATGACCTTTTCTTCGCGCAAGGGTTCGTCACCGCGCAAGACCGCCTTTTCCAGATGGAGCTTTGGAAGCGCGTAGGCCAGGGGCGCCTCGCGGAAATCTTTGGTCCTGCGTATCTCGAGCGCGACATCAACGCGCGGCGTCTTGCTTACCGCGGCCCCGCCGCCGAGGATTTCGCCAGTTACGCTCCCGACGCCAAGGAAATTCTCGAAGCCTTCACGCAGGGGATCAACGCGGAGATCGCGCGCCGCACTGCCCCTGGCGGTCCTGGGCTTCCTCTCGAATTTCAGCTCGCCGGTTTCCGGCCCGAACCCTGGAAGCCTGAGGACTGCCTCATGCGCATGGCCGGCTTTCCCATGACGCGCAACGCGGTCACCGAACTCCTGCACGCTCAACTAGTCACGCTTCTCGGCGCAAAAAAAGCTTCCGCGCTGCTCGGCTTCGATCCCTCAATCGAGCTCGAAACTTTACCGCAGCTCGATCTTTCCGGTCTCACACCGCAGTTGCTGCACAATCTGCAGGGCAGTGACAGCTCCTTGGCTATGCCCGCGCCCGGCACTACCGCCTTCGCCTTGCCCGACGAAGATGGCAGCAGCAAATGGGCCAGCAACAATTGGGTCGTCTCTGGCAAGCTCACCGCCACCGGACGCCCGCTCCTCAGCAACGATCCGCACCGCACCGTCGATAAAATTCCGTCTTTGCGCTACATCGTGCACCTCGTAGCCCCAGGTTGGGATGTGATCGGCGCCACCGAGCCGGGCACTCCCGGCGTTCAAGACGGTCACAATTCCCGCGTCGCCTGGGGCTGGACCATCTTTGGAATGGATCAGCAAGATCTATATCTGGAATCTATCGATCCCAACAACGCGCAGCGTTACCGAACCGAAAACGGTTTCGAGCGCTTGCAGCTCCAGGACTCGACGTTCCATGTCAAAGGCCAAGCTGACGTCACAGTCCAGTTAAAATTCACGCGTCACGGTCCGGTTCTCTGGGAGGATCCCGCTACTCATCGCGCGCTCGCGCTTCGCTGGGTAGGCGCGGAGCCCGGCACGGCCGGATATATGGCCAGCCTCACGCTCGACCGAGTCAAAAACTGGAATGATTTCGAGGAAGCCGTAAAGCGCTGGAAATTGCCTACGCACAATATTGTGTACGCGGACGTCGATGGCAATATCGGCGAGCACTCCGTCGGCATGGAGCCCATTCGCAAAAATTTTACCGGCACAATGCCACTGCCTGGCGCCGGCGGATATGAATGGTCCGGCTGGGTTCCCGTGCCGGAGCTACCGCATCAGTTCAATCCGGAGAAAGGTTTTGTCGTCACCGCCAACCAGCGCATGACCGCCGACAATTTCCCCTACAAGGTAGGCTACGAGTGGTCCGAACCGTATCGCGCAAACCGCATCACGGAGGTTTTGGCCAAGGCCGCGCACGACGGCCACAAACTCACTCGAGAGGACATGGAACATCTGCAAGGCGACGTCGTCTCCATGCCCGCGCGCGAACTGCTTGCCTTGCTCGCAGCCGCAGCCAAAGATTCAAAGGATGCTCCAACTCAGTTGCTTCTCAACTGGAGTGCCGCCGTCGATCGCGACTCCGCCGCTGCCGCTCTGTACGAACTCTGGCTCCTCCAAATCGAGCATCAAATGCTGCATCGTTTGGCCCCGGAAAGTGCCTGGAAAGTTCTGCAAGGCCGCATTCCCCTTACCGTGATTTTGCGCCATCTGCAAAATCCCACCGAGGAAACCTTCGGTCCGCAACCGCAAGCAGTGCGCAATCAACTCCTTCTCGACACGCTCAACACCGCCACGACAAAATTGAAATCGTTGCAAGGCGACGATTCCTCCGCTTGGGCATGGGGTAGGCTGCATACCGTCACCTTCCACCATCCGCTCGAACTTCTCGAAGGTGCCAAGCCGCTCTTCGACGTCGGCCCGCTTCCCCGCCCGGGCGACAATTACACCGTAAATAGTGGTGGCTATAGCGGCGAGCATTTTGACCAGGTCAGCGGCCCCAGCTATCGCGAAATTCTCGACGTCGGAAATTGGGATGACTCCGTGGTTGCCAACGTTCCCGGAGAAAGCGGCCAACCTGGCAGCGCACACTATTCCGACTTGCTGCCCTATTGGGATCAGACGCGCTATTTCCCGATGCTTTACTCGAAATCCGCGGTCGAGAAAGAAGCCAAGAATCGTCTGACTCTCGAACCGCCTGCGAAACCCTAGGCGGTGGCGCCCAAGGTGTGCAATTGACCGATAGGGCCCGGTTGGCGCTCAGAAGTCGCGAAATATTTTGCTGCCGGTTCCCGCAAGCACCGGCAAACCTGTGTCGAGGAGGCAGTAATGAAAGGTCGTGCGTCTCTCGTTGTGTGCTGTAGTGCATTCGCTCTTTTGTGTAGCCTGGTGATTTCGCCGCTCGCATTCTGTCAGCAATCCGTTCCGGAAATTCCGTTCGATTCCACTCCCGATCTCCTCAAGCTTCCCGACAATCTGTATCTCGGTGAAGCCTCCGGCGTGGCCGTCAATTCCCAGGGACACATTTTTGTGTTCTCGCGCGGCAACACCACCGGTCCCGCGTATGGCGCGGCAGCGGCGCAGCTCCTCGAATTCGCTCCCGACGGCAAATATATTCGCGAGATCGGCCACCATCTCTACGGCTGGGGCTTCGCGCACACCGTAAAAGCCGATCGCGAAGACAACATTTGGGTCACCGACAAAGGCACGGACATGGTCATCAAGTTCAATCCGGCCGGCCGCGTGACCATGGTTTTCGGGCGGCGCCAGGAGGCTTCCGATGAAGGCACCGAGCCGCTCAAGCACGTCAAGCCGCCGCTGCCCCCGGTCGACGGCTTGTTCCGGCAAGTCACCGACGTAACCTGGGACGCCGCCGGCAATACTTATATCAGCGATGGCTACGTCAATTCGCGCGTCGCGAAAGTCGATAAGGACGGCACCTGGCTGAAGTCCTGGGGCGAACCCGGCAGCGGGCCGGGGCAGTTCAACGTGCCGCACAGCATCGCCTCCGACGCGCAGGGCAACATTTACGTCGCGGATCGCGGCAACCGCCGCATCCAAGTTTTTGACGGCGACGGAAAATTTCTCCGCCAGTTCACCATCGATGTTCCAGTCGATCCCAACGCGCGCCCGCCCATAGGCATCCGCATGACCGGAGGAAATCCCACCATGGGCCCCGGCGCCCCCTGGGCCATTTGCATCACGCCCGGACCGAACCAGTTTTTGTATGCCTCTGACGCTTTCCCGGGCCGTATTTACAAGCTCACGCTCGACGGCAAAGTCATTGGCATGTTGGGTCAAGCAGGCAAACAGCTCAAGCAGTTCGGCTGGATTCACGAAATCGCGTGCCCTTCGGAGAACACCCTGTTCGTTGCCGAACTGCTGAATTGGCGGGTCCAGAAATTAACCCTGCATCCGTCCGGGAAATAGTTATCGTGAGAGTCGTCAGTGCACAGGCAAGGGTGTTTGAGCCTTATGGGGCCGTCTAAAACGTGCTGCAGTTGCCGACTCGAGGACTTCAGTGACAGTTAGGTGACAGTGTGCACCAAAATGCAGCAAACGAAAGAGAGACTGTCACTAAATCGAGGTGTAAGTTACAATGCTTCTGCCGGTTAGTTACGGAGAGGTGGCCGAGAGGCTGAAGGCGGCGGTTTGCTAAACCGTTGTAGGGGCTAAAACTCCTACCGGGGGTTCGAATCCCCCCCTCTCCGCCAGATTCCCCTAACTCGATCCAGCGTCGAGACTTGCGGACTGCAGTTCCCAACAACTCCTACATCAGATGCGAACTTCCGAGCCTCTGCGGTTGCACAGTAGTTGTACACATTGTTTCCAGGGTCTTCATGGCATTTGCCGCGTCCACGCTTACCGTCTTCACATAAATGTTCATCGTCGTGGTGACGTTTGCGTGTCGAAGGATCTGCTGAATCACCTTGTCGGAAACTCCCAATCTGTGCAGGTTCGTAGCGAGCCCACGCCGAAATGCGTGCCAGCCGTACCAGGGTAAGTCTGCTTTCCCCAGGGCTGGCCGTATGACATCTACAGCGAGTGCTTCCAAGTTCATCGGTTGGCCTTGTTCATTTGAGAAAATGAACCCGCGCCGAACGTTCCCACATCTGTCCCGATGCCGCTCAAGAAGAACCTTCAAGGGAGCGATGACCGGGATAGCGGCCTTGCTCTTTGGACGCTTCGGTTCATCCACGTGGTTCCGCCATACGGATGTCATAACTCGTATTTCGGACCCATCGTAGTGCTCCCACGTCAGCCCTCTTAGTTCTCCCTTGCGTGCTCCCGTAAATGCCGCCATTGCGACCACCGTAGCGGCCGGCTCGGGAAGAATCGCCAGCATCTGGGTTTCTTCTTCGAGCGAATAGGCATACGTTTCGCCTGCTGGCCGACACTTAGGGATTTCGACATCGTGCATCGGGTTCGGAGTGTGCAACACACCCTGGCGGCGTGCGAAACGAAATACGCCGCTTAGGAAATGTTTGATGTGACCTAGCGTTGTGCGGCTCAGATCTTCCTGGCGAGCAATGCTTTTCAGCATCTGCTCAGCTTCAAAAGTTCTGACGTCACGCAAGGCCACGCCGCCATTCGGCTGCACGTATCGCAACCAAATGTTCTTGTACCCGCTATACGTAGAGCGACGCTTCTGGTCGGATACGTAAGGCAGATACGCAACCTCGATGAACTGGTTGAGGCTCATTATGCTTTCTGGCTTGCTCGCGCCGTCATTGAGCGGTCCGATGATTTCATCCACCAACTGTTTGGCAGCGCGCTTGGTCCGATATTGGCCTGTTGCGTTGGCGAGTCTGCGGCACTTTTGGATACGCTTGATAGAGCCGTCTTCCAGCCGTACGTCCTCGCGGTAACGCACATACCAATTCGAACCTTTCTTGAAAACATATCCTGCTTGATGGTGGCGGGTTCTTGCCATATTCCTCCTTTTATTGAACCCGTCCCACACGCCTGTTGTTCCCCTTCACTATACGCCGGGCAACCCAGTCTTCAAGGTCAGGGCTGCGCCAGAGAAAACGGACATATTTGCCGAAGTTGATATGGGGCAATGGATCTGGGGCGCGAGAACGAACTTGATCGCGGACCCACGAAACGGGAACGCTCCAGCGCCGTGCCAACTCGACGCTATCTATAAATTCGGGATCTCCAGTGTTGGCGGAGCCGTTGATTGGACTAGCTGAACGGTCGGTAGAAAACGAGTGACCTTCACGATTCTCTTCCTCACTGTGGCCCTGCATCGCTTCTTCTCCCTGTAGTAACGCTTGCATATGACAGCAAACTCAACGTTGAAAGGTGGTTCCCTACAACGTTTCGAACGGACGGACGCACGCACGACTCTAAGATTTCCTCGTGCTTTCAAGAACTGGCGGCGTCTTAGATTGTGTGGTTTCGTCGTTTGAATCTTGTTTTTCAAGCCACGCTTTAAACTCATCGTCCTTCCTAAACAGGAGTCGTAGCGCCTCGCTGACGACGTAGGATTCCGACGAGTCGATGAACTCCGCATATTGTTCGAGCTTCGATCGGATTTCCTCCTCCACTCTGAGCTGCAGCGTTTCATTCTTCGGCGGTTTCGGCGGTGACTTGAGAATTGGCATTCCCTTTCTCCTTTCGTCTTCTGGTGCGCATTAATAATGCGCGCATGAAAGGCCTCGCTTCTCGACATCCGCGGACACCATGAATCACACATTCTTGAGTCGCGCGCAGTCCGATCTGTAGTGAATGACCTACAGAATGGAGTCTGCTCAGGATGTTGCAAGACGTGGGGTGAAGTGACCGGTGAAGAAGTGCGTGGGTGAAGAACGCTTCCCAACATGAGGGTTCTTGGGTGGCAGGGAGCGAGGCCGTCCCGCCGGTGCATTGACGCAAAGCGTCATCGACCGAACCTCGCTCCTGCCATCGGGGCGTCTGGCGGGATTCTTGGTAGGCTTTAAGATGGGTTTCTACTTCGGAGTAGCGAGACATTTCTCCCTCTACTTACTTATTCAGTGTTGGGAAAAGAATCTGTGTCGCTGGAAAGCGAAAATAATTTCAAGAGACGTCACGGAGGGCCGTTCCTTGGGGCCGACGAAGTTCGCTGTTAGCGTGCATTTATCGCCTCCGACGAATGCCGGCAGGCGCTTTTGCGGAGAATCTGGACTGGGCTGGAGCGACCTCTGTGGTCTTTTGGCCACAGGCAATTGGCCAAAAGTGGGGTCGCTCCAGCCCAGTCCGGTGTTTTTCCCATGTCCGAACGCATCGTCGCGCCGCGCGCATCCTCTGTGCTCCGATGAACTTGGCGTAACCGCACGGTAACGCGGAGAGTGAACGGGAGGGTGATCTGTGTTTTTCATGCACCGATCACTCTCCGTTCGTTGTTTCGGCAAATCCTTGTGATGCCCTGAATTTCGCGCTTGCACCACGTGGTGCGAGAAAGGTGCATTCGTTGCTAGGCACGCCAGAAGGGAGTTGATTGGGGCTGAAATGCTCTTCACACCGGTTTGGTAGCTGGGTGGACAGGAGCGAGGATGTCTCGCCGGCGCGACGCAGACAAAACGCGTCGGCCGAACCTCGCTCCAGCCAGCAGGGCGTGAGGTGGGTTGGTTGGTGGGCCGTCTGATGGGCTTCTACTTCTGGGTAGCGAGACATTTGTTCCCCTACTTACCAATTCAGCGTTTGGAACGGAATTTGTGTCGCGAAAACACGAAATAACTTGCGAAGGCTACCCTGCGGGGGGACGACTGTTTGATTTCCCTCGTCTCAGAAGCTATAGCTTCAAAAGAGCGACCATGAGGCGCTCGATCTTCCTCCCGTACCGATTCAGCTCAAGCACTTGTCGTCGCTGAGGTTGTGAGAGACGGTCCTCGTAAAGAAGCATTTCGTCGTGGTGTCGTGGACTGTCGAGGTTTGCCCGCAGCAACTCGCATTCCAGGCCCTTGTCACCTTGGGAGAGAATCTTGACGCCCGCTGCACGGATGCGATCATGTTCATCCTGGAGACAATCGTAGGCGCGAGCGATATTCCGGTGCATTAAACGCTCCTGTCTCGTTGGTTCCGGACGAAGACTCGAAGCTGCTTGAAGTCGCCGGATTTCCAGTCGCTAAGGTCACCTTCCTCAATGGTCATGCGGGTGGCAATTCGCCAGCAGAGTTCCGTCTTGTCCGCGAACCGGACGTGGATGCAAAGGAGACCCTCCTCAAATTTGTGCTCGACCCACTCCACGACTTTGCCTCGTAGTCCGCGATACTTGTGCCCAGGAACGAAATGACGAGGTGCGAGGTTGGTGGGCTTTTCCTTTCTCATCGACGGCGTCCACCCTTCCTCGGTGTCCCAGGGGGAGCGGATCCTCTAACCCCGCTCCTCGACTCCTTAGCGGTGGTTCGGGCCGACCGATGCCTCTTGAGCACAGACTTTTTTCCCCGTTGCGAGTGCTTTTCGTCATAACGGTCTTCGTGGGACCAATCCCAATCGGGAAGGATGACGACTCTTGGGGGCAGTCCTTTCCGCTTCCGCCTCTGTTCCGAATCCCGGACTTCGAGGTAGATGTCGTCTCGGTCTTTGAGCTTTTTGTCGAAGTCGCGCTGGAACCGATAGGCCCATTTGGCGTCGTCCTCGACAATCTTCTCGAAATTGTCGAAAAACTCACGGTTGGCGTATACCGGTGCAATTTCAACGTCCGAGCGAGCGTGCTGAAAGAGATCGCGTTGGAAGAATGAGACCGATTCCAGTCTCTCGAGGCCCGCGGTGAGCCGATCAAACAACTGGTTGAGTTCAAGAATCTGCTGAAAAAGCGCGAGTTTCATAGGCCGCCTCGACTTGGCACCGGTAGGCGGCGAGAGCATTCGGCGCCATTAAGCGCGGAACCGTAATGGCGGGGAAAGTTGAAACGAATTAGACTGGCTGGCTCAAATGGGGTTTGAGCCGGTAACAAGTGACGGGGGCTGAGTTGCGCCCACGATGGGAAATGGATAAGTTCTGTTGCAGCCATCGTTGCCTCCCTGTGAGGTGATGGTGGTCAGGGGCGCGTTTGGTGTTCAAGCACCGGCGCGTCCCGTTACTTTACTTGGCTTTGTTGCTTTGCTTCTTTCGACCGCCTTTGCCCCAATAATGTTCGGCCTTGTACTTCCTGACCAGGTCTGTGTCCTCAGCCGTCCACAGCCGAACCTGAAATGGACCCAACGATTGCATTTTCGGTGCGGGAACCTTCTTCTCACGAATCCAACGGTGGAGAGTGTCGGACGTGATATCCAAAATTCGCGCAACTTCAACCGTCGAATAGGTCTTCGCCATGAATATTCAGGTAGCCATACCTGATTTGTCAAGCAAAAAGTGAACCCGGACAGACGCGATGCGCCGATCCGGGGCACCAGCGAGAATATCGCATTTCGCCTCAAATCCCACACAACAGAACGGGGATTTCATGGCGAGTCGGTGTGTTTTCCTGTGCGGTTCCCATTGACAAGAAGCTTAGCAGATTGCTAAGATTTGGACGTGCAGATCATCGGCAAACACCTGATAGAAGCTGCGCAAAAGAAGCATGCAAACTGGAAGGGGTCTCTCGGTTCTTGGGTCAGGATCGTGGAAGGCGTGGACCCTCCCTGGAACAATTTCCCCGCAGTCAGGCGAACGCGCAAGGATGCGGACCCCGTTGGAGACTGCGTGGTCTTCGATATCAAGAACAACGAAGCCAGATTGATATCCTACATAAACTACGAGATGGGAACAGTTACTGTGCTGGCGGTGTTGACCCACAAAGAGTACGACAAAGGAGGTTGGAAAAATGCCTGCAATTGCTGAACGACTGCCAGCCAAATATCTTGTCAAAGCTGAGGCTCCGAAGATCATCGCGTCTCGTGAGCAGCACGAAGCTTATATTCAGAGGCTTCTGGAACTACAACGCAAAGCACATCGAAGCGCGGAAGAAACAGAAACGGCCAAACTGCTGGTCGTCTTGATCGCGGACTACGAAGCGAAGCAGTTCACTATCGAAAAAGCATCAGGAGTAGAGGTGCTAAGAGAACTAATGGATGCCAACGGACTCCGACAAAAGGACCTTGCGGACGACCTGGGCGGCGAGAGTATTGTGTCCTTGATTTTGAAGGAAAAGCGGCAATTGAACAGACAGCAGATGGAAAAGCTTAGTCACCGCTTCCACGTCTCTCCGGCAGTGTTTTTCTAAGTGATTCAGTCGTGTCTCTTGCGAATTGATACGGCGGCAGTGAAACGATTGGAGCCGCGAAACGCGCTGCAACTGAGAACGCAAACACTGGATGATTTAATTCGAGGATTTTGCAGAGGTCGACCGGATACCGCAGCGAGCGAATCTTTGAGAAATCAGGCTGTCCCTACTAAAAAGGCCATACGCATTGAAATCGTTGCATTTATGGAGCCGCGACCGTTAGTCTTTCCAAACCATGTCTTTGGCGCTTTCGAGAAGTTACCATACCTCGCTCACCCAAACTGATCCGCCTCCCTTTTTTCTAGGCTCACCAGGATTGGCGTGCTTCCCTCTGTGATCACGTAGCCATTTTTGATTTCTCTTTGCTCACGTTCCCGGAGTTTCGATTCTCCTGAAGGATTTCATCTCGAACCCTGAGGAGA
>Ga0210400_10003403_pt1 | contig 14096 bp, 9 predicted proteins | sample IncBWH26MmetaG_FD_155456 | JGI IMG/M metagenome (GOLD analysis project Ga0210400, IMG submission 155456) | Forest soil microbial communities from Barre Woods Harvard Forest LTER site, Petersham, Massachusetts, United States - Inc-BW-H-26-M | ecosystem: Environmental > Terrestrial > Soil >...
CACTATGGCGAAGTGAGGACCCATATCAGGTAAGCCTATACGAAGTGTCCTATGCGACTGTGGCATTATCGGTCATTCTCGCTAAGCTGGCTTGCCCGGACTCGCCTCTACTTTTGTTCCATTCCCGAGGCCGGCATTTTCATTCGCACAACTTTCGGAAAATAGATGTTCAACTCTGTGACAAGTTTTTTCGGCTTCATGGTGTTGCAAACGTAGGTGAAGACAAGTTCCTCCTTCCCTTCGAATTCCGGATGTTCCTTGCCGGCATAGCAATAGGTGTCGGAGTCGTAGCCCGGTGAATCCTTCCGCAATTCAGGGATTTGGTAGATCACCTCGCCGTCCGTCCACGGGCCCGCGAGGCTTGGCGAGGTGCGCAGCAGAACCTTGGAGGAAAACAAGTTGGGATCGACGAGCAGCGCAATCCATTTCTTCAGCTCCGGATGGTAGCGCACCGTCATTTCACTGGCGCCGTGTTCCATCACCACTTTTGCTTTGGCAGGCTCCAGGCCGGGGCGCCACTCTCCATCTGCGTTCAGGTATTGCAGGTTCTTCGACGGATCGTCGAGCCCTCGGATGGGAATCCTGGTCAAGATCTCCGGACGTTTTTCATTCTCGTTCAAGGTGAATAGGTACAGGTAGTCACCCTCGATTACGGCGGATGCTGAGGGGTTTGCATGCAGGCTTTCTGGCACCAGCGGCGCATACGACACCTTCCAATCCTGCGGCTCTCCAGTTAAGCCGGTCACATGGGCGAGGTCGGTTCCACATATTTCGAAGCCGAGAGCCCAAACCGATGTCTTCGGCGAGTTTCGCACGCATAAGAGCGTTACCCAGAGATCGTCGTTTCGCACTGCGCCGTCGAGCGCCCAATACCATGCGTCCTTATGTTGCGACTCGAAGAAGTCGAGCAGCTTCCCCTTGGCGTTGTGGCGAATCGAGTAATCGATCTTCCAGTGCCCATCTTTGCAGGTTGATATGCCGACCGTATTGCGGACCATCCTCACATCGTCTTCGCCCGATACCTTGCGCTCGTCGCCATACAATGTGTCTCCGAAAATCCAGAGGTCTCGCCCGCCTTCAAGGGGTATCGAGTACGCTGCATCCGCTCCCAGCCAGCCTTGGGCAAATGGAAATGATGGGTCACAGTCGAACTTCGGCATCGCTTGCGCAAACCCGGCACAAGCGCAAAGCACGAAGAAGCAGAAGGAGCATTTCATTGTCAATTTGTAGGGCATATCAATTTCATCCTCGGCCGGCAACCTCCCACCAAAGGGGGCTGGCGAGCCACCTTCCCATTTCTCCTCCAAATCCACCTGGAGCCTTGACTTGAACTTCAACTCACTATATATGTTCGGATGTCGGATAAACAAACAGTTTATGTTTCGAATACCGGATAAACAAGCATCAATCGCCAAATCTTAGGAAGAGCTTCCGAAAAATGCGCCCTCAGATTCCTCTGGAACGGTTTGAAGTCTTTGCCGAAGGACTTGATCATCCTGAGGGTCTCGCTTTCGATGGCGACGGTGTTCTGTGGGCTGGTGGAGAACAGGGACAAATCTACCGCATTTCCCCGAAGGGCAAGGTCCGGACCGTGACCACCTTAGGCGGCTTCAACCTGGGATTGACGTTTTCCGCGCGGCAGGAACTCTTCGTCTGCAATTTCAAGCTTGGCGCTCTCATTCAAGTTGACCGATCGGGGAAGGTAATGCGTACCTGGGATCGGGTGGGTCAATACCGGCTCCGCAATCCGAATTTCGCGGTATTCGACCGCGAAGGCAATCTCTATTTCAGCGATTCGGGCGACTTCAAGAAGAATGACGGTTTTCTTTTTGTCCTTCGCCCCAACGGCAGGATCGAACAATTGCTGTCGGCGCTGGCGTTTCCCAACGGACTTTCGCTGAGCGCCGATGAACACACCCTTTACGTTGTGCAAAGCACGAAGGATAATGTCCTCGCCGTCCCCATTCGACATCCGGGCAAGTGCGGCCGACCTCGAATCTTTGCGGCTGGCTTACATCATGTGCCGGACGGCGCGGCTCTGGACGCCAAGGGCAATTTGTACGTCACCTGCTACGCTTCGCACAATGTTTATCGCGTGAGCCCGTCCGGGAAAGTCGCGCTCTTCGCTGTGGACCGCGAAGGAACGATGATCGCCAGCCCGACCAATGCCGCGTTCGGGGGCGCCAATTTTGACGAACTATATTTCGCCAACCTCAGCCGGTGGCATATCTGCCGCGTGCGCCTCGGGGTTAAGGGACAGTTACTCGCCAACCAGCATTAGGGCCGGAGAATCTATGAAGATTACTGACGTCCGCTGGACACCCGCTTTCATTCCCATCGAAGCGCCACTTCGCTATGCCTTCGGATCACATCCGGGCTTCTCACGGTTCATCATCGAAGTTGATACCGACGAGGGCATCACGGGCCTGGGAGAGTGCTACGGCGGTGCGAGCCGCGCCGGGCAGCTCGCCGATATGAAGCCACTGTTGATCGGCGCAGATCCGATGAACCTCGAACGGATTCGCTGGAGGGTGGCAGCGCCAAGTTCGCTGAAACTCTTCGGCAATGTGCTCGGATTTGCCGGAGTCGAGTTCGCCATTCTCGACATTCAGGGCAAGGCTTTGAACAAGCCGGTTTGCGATTTACTTGGCGGCAGAATTCGCGATGAAGTTCCCTTCTCCGCCTACCTTTTTTACCGTTACGCAAATAACGCAGGCAAAGGCGAGGTGTCGAATACTGAACAGATGGTCGGGTTCGCGAAGGATCTCGTCAAGCAATACGGTTTCAAGACCCTCAAGTACAAGAATGGTGTCCTGCCGCCTGATGAAGAAGTTGAAACTTTCATTGCTCTCCGCGAAGCGTTTCCGAAGCACCGCATACGGCTTGATCCGAACGCCGCATGGACGGTAACCACCGCCGTCCATGTTGCCCGCCGCCTGCATGACTATGACATGGAATACCTTGAAGATCCGGTTTGGGGGATGCGCGCGATGCAGCGCGTGAATGCCAAGGTCCCGTGGGTCACGCTGGCATCCAACATGTCAGTCTTTGCTTTTGAAGACCTCGCTCCCACTGTCATGGCGGAGGTGCTCGATGTCGTCCTCCTCGACCCTCACTGGTATGGCGGCATCCAGCGCGCCAAACTCGCCGGGCAGGTTTGTGAAGCCATGGGAGTGGACGCAGGCATGCACAGTGGTGCGGAATTCGGAATCTCCCAGGCCGCCATGCTTCATCTCGCTGCCAGCCTGTCGAACATGACCCTTGCTCCAGACTCTCATTATCACCACCTCACCGACGACCTCATCGAGGGCGGCAAGCTGCAATACAAGAACGGCGCGATGGCGGTTCCTACCGGCCCCGGGCTGGGCGTATCTCTCGATTATGACAAGCTGGCCCGCTATCACGAGCTTTCTAAACATCAGGAGATGGGATCTTGGACGGATGACCCGAGACGCCCCGGCTCAATTACCACCCAACCAAAATGGTGAGTATGGCGAACTTTGTAAGAAGGCTTCTGTGGAGAACGCGGGGCGGAATTCAACTCCTGATGGTTGCGCTGCTCTCGCCTTCCTGCGCCTTCGCTCAGGATCATCCAGTCTGGAAGATCGGGATCTTTGATTACTCCTCCGGCGAATTTCGCAGCGAGGGCATCAACTATGGCGATCCCAAGAGCGATCCGGTTTTTGTCGTCGGCCAAAGCAGCGACAAGGATTGGTACCGCTTTCAACCGGGACCAGCCAATGGCATGACAGGTGGGCGTCTGCATCCATTCACCATAAAGTTCTCCCTGGCAGACGCACCTCGCGGTGTTTACCACCTCAGGATTGCGATGCTGTACGAGACGCCACGTCTGTCATTTCTGCAACTCGACGTCAACGGCCATTCCGGATATTTCTACTTCCATCCCCATCTCGACTTTCACGCCGGCGATTGGGAAGGCACATTCGTGCCGCAAACCTCGGTGGACGAAAAGACGATCGCCATCCCTGCGGTCTGGCTTCGCCAGGGTGAAAATAAATTCGTCCTCACTGCGATCGATGATCCGGCAACTGCGCAAACTTCGCTGGGCGCGATCGCCCCAGGTCACAGCGGTTTGGTCTACGACGCGCTTGAGTTTGTCCAGCGTGAGGCGGAGCGTTATGATTCGGGCGCCTTCACGGTTCGCATTGAGCCGACAATTTTCTATCGCCAGACGGCGACAGGCCTATCGGAAGTAGTTGACGTGTTCACCGATTCCGCGACCCTGCCAAAGCGCGACCGCGTTGAACTTGTCGTTGGCGGGCATTCCTACAAACGGACTCGCAACTCCGCCAACGAGTTCGGGGAGCAGCGCTTGGAATTCGATGTACCCGAATGGAATGGAAATGTCGAGGCAACGGTGCGCCTCGGAGGATACTCCTCGCCTCCTGTGGCCATCGCCCCCGCAAAGAAGTGGACCGTTGCCATCATTCCTCACGAACATCTCGACATAGGATTCACGGACTACGCCGCGAAGGTCGCGGAACTCCATGCGCAGTCCATCGATGCGGCCATGGACCTGATCGGGAAAACGCCGGACTTTCGCTGGACCCTGGATGGCAGCTGGGTCGCCGATCAATATCTCAACACCAGGTCGCCGCAAGCTCAGACACGGTTCCTCGATCATGTCCGCGCCGGAAGTATCGTGATCCCGCCGGAGATCTCCAACCAGCATACCGGGAATGCATCGTGGGAAGGCCTCGCTCGATCTCTCTACAACGAGCGCCGGCTCGAACGTGAGTTCAAGGTGCCCCGCGCGGATGCTGCCCAAATCGTGGACGTGCCCTCATACACGTGGGGCTACGCCTCGGTTCTCCATGGCGCTGGCATTAAGTATTTCATCGCGGCGAGCAATAGTTGGCGTGCACCCGTGATGTTGCTGGGGCGCTGGAATGAGAAATCGCCATTTTATTGGGAAGGTCCCGATGGCAGCCGCGTTTTGATGTGGTACTCGCGCGCCTACCTGCAAGCCCATACACTCTTCGGAAGTCCGTGGCGTATGGAGTCTGTGCGCGATGCCTTGCCAGAGTTCCTCCAGGCCTACACCCGCCCCGATTACACCGCCAGCACGGCCATCATCTTTGGTACGCAGCTGGAGAACACCACGCTGGCGAAAGAGCAGAGCGAAATCGTTGCAACGTTCAATCGTGAGTTCGCCTGGCCCCGGCTGGAATTCTCCACCGTTCATTCGGCGATGCAGCAGGTCGCAGCCGAATGGAAGGGTGAAATCCCAGTCTATCGTGGCGACTTTGGGCCTTATTGGGAAGACGGATACGGGTCCGACGCGGCCCACACGGCCATCCATCGCGAGAATCAGCATCGCATCGCAACCGCCGAAGTGCTGGGCTCAGTAATATCCGCTCTTGATCCGCGGGTCCATCCCGATAAGCTCCAGCTTGAGGATGCATGGCGCAATGAATTGTTATACGACGAGCATACCTGGACGTATGTGGGAGCAACTACGCAACCGGAACATCACCAGAGTGAGGATCAGATTGCACTCAAGCGAGCGCGCGTCCTCCGCGCCCGCGATGATATCAGCGAGTCGATTCAGCGCGGCTGGGCGCAACTCGAAGCGCTCCTGAAACCCAGGGAAAACTCCATTGCAGTTTTCAATTCGCTGAACTGGGCACGCACCGCCTTGATCGAAACCGACCTCCCCACGAACACTAAACTCATTGACCCGGCAACCGGCGCCGATGCTCCCTTCGAAGTCCTGCGGGAGGGCCAAGGAATATCGCTTCCTGGCTTTGGTCCCGGGAACGTTCGAGTCCGCTTTCTCGCCGCTAACGTACCGGCGGTTGGATATAAGCTCTACGCGGTTAGGTCCGCGGCGTCAGTGAATGTGCCCCCATCCTCTTCGATCAGCGGTAATGTGGTAGAGAATCAGTTCTATCGCATCGCCTGGGATCGGTCTTCTGGTGAAATCGCAAGCATTTTCGACAAGCAACTCGGCCGCGAACTGGTCGATCGTGATAGTCCTTACAAGTTCGGCTCGTATCTCTACGTTACTGGTGGCGACGACTATCCCAATAACAGTCTTTACCGTTTCGGCGCAGGCCTTAAGCCACCGGCGCTGACGATCCACATGGCGCAGTTGGACAGTATTGTTACGGCCCGCAAGACACAGATCGGCGCGGTTTTACAGCTTAAATCCTCTGCGCCGAACACTCCGTCAATTCAGACCGAGATCCTGCTCCCGGACACCGAAAAAAAGATCCTCCTCACTTATCGGATACACAAAGACCGCGTGCTGTCGCGCGAGTCGGCGTACATCGCCTTTCCCTTCGCTGTTTCGAATCCGCAGTTTACCTACGGCTCCCAATCCGGATGGATCAATCCCGCGAAAGATGAACTTCCAGGGGGCAGCCGCGAATGGTACCTGCCCGCTACCTGGGCTTCGGTATCTGGTCCGCAGATTGCTGCGACTCTGGTGCCACTCGATGCGCCACTGATAACTTTCGGTGACATCGTCCGTGCCAAGTGGCCCGCGGAGTTCACGCCGAAGAGCAGCACGGTTTTCTCATGGCTCATGAACAATTACTGGGGAACGAATTTCCCCGCGTGGCAGGGCGGCGACTTTACCTTCCGCTATGCGATCACCAGCGGCGCCCAGCTCGATACCGCAGCGACTACCCGCTTCGCATGGAACGCGCTCACCCCGCTCGAACGCGATGACATTTCCGCGTCGCAGGATGTGTCCGCCCTTCCCGACGAGCAGGCAGGCCTGGTCGAGATCGATGAGCCGGGAGTAACGCTGCTGACCTGGAAGATCGCGGAAGACGGGGACGGATCGATCCTGCGTATTCAGGAATCGGCGGGCCAATCGTCCGTTGTGCATATCCACAGCCAGTTTTTTTCGTTTGAAAAGTCATGGCTGTGCAATGTTCTCGAAGACAACCAGTCGGAACTCACGACCGCCGGTGATATCCTCAGCATTCCAATCAAACCCTTTCAAGTGCTCACTGTGAGGATCCGAACACAACAGAAGGTAGGACGAGGGACAGCAGATGAACTTCGACCTTAAAGACAAGGTCGCCATCGTTACCGGTGGCGCGATGGGAATCGGAGCAGCCGCTGCACGTAGGCTGGCGTTGGAAGGATCCACTGTCGCCATCCTCGATCTCAATCGCGATGCCGGAGCCGAGACGGCTGCTGAGATTGGGAAGGGTGGAGCAGTCTGCGATTTCTTTGCTTGCAACGTCAGCCGTGCCTCCGAGGTTTCGCGCGCTGTCGAGGCGGTCGTCGCGAAATATGGCCACCTCGACATCCTTGTCAGCAATGCCGGCGTCCAGGATTATGGCGACGTCGTCACCACGACTGAACAAGCCTGGGACCAACTGATGGGCGTCAACTTGAAGGGCTGTTTCCTGGTATCGAAATTTTCCGTTCCTCACCTGCTCAAGAGTCACAACTCCGCCATCGTCGTCGTAGGCTCCGTACAGAGCATGACGGCTATTGGCAACTCGGTTGCCTACGTCACCGCTAAACACGGGCTTCTAGGGTTGACCCGGGCGATGGCGTTGGACTACGCGGAGAAAGGCATTCGCGTGAACTGCGTTTGCCCGGGCGCTATTGACACTCCCATGCTCCGGTGGGCTGCGAGTCTGGATCAGGATCCACAAAACGTCATTCGCAGTTGCGACCGGATGCACGCCATGGGACGCATCGGCAGGTCCGAAGAGGTTGCCGACGCCATTGTCTATCTTGCTTCGCCTCTGGCCTCGTTCATCACGGGCGCCGCTCTGGTCGTGGACGGCGGACTGCTTGTGCCCACTGGTGGAATGGGTTTTCAAGAGAGCGGCACGGGAGCCGCGACCAAAGAATGATATTAGCCGACAAGATCGCGATCATCACCGGCGCGGCCGCCGGAATCGGAGCGGCTTCTTCGTCGTTATTCGCAAAACACGGTGCGACGATCGTGGCTGTCGATCGGGATGGCGCAACGCTCAACCGCGTATCGGGTGAGATCCTGAAAACTGGTGGGAACTGCTTCCCCGTCGTTGCCGACGTCAGCCAGCGAGACGACGTCCGCTCGGTCGTTCGCTCGGCCGTTGAGAAGTACGGTCGCATCGACATACTCTTCAATAATGCGGGAATCGTTCCCACGGGAAAGATTGACGAGGTTGCCGAAGAGCAATGGGACAGGGCTTTCGCCATCAACGTGAAGAGCATGTACCTCTTCTGCCACGCCGTCGTGCCAGAATTCAAGAGGCAGGGCGGAGGTGTGATCCTGAATACAGCTTCGGCCACGGCGCTCCGCGCGGTCGGCGACCGTGCTTGCTACACCGCCACGAAAAGCGCTGTCATCGGGCTCACGCGTTCGATGGCTCTCGACTATGTTCGCGACAATATTCGCGTGAACTGCCTCTGTCCGGGCACCATTGACACGCCCTCCTTAGCGCAACGCCTCGCGGCCTTTCCTGACCCTGCGGAAGCTCGAAAGAACTTCCTCGCACGCCAGCCCATGGGACGATTCGGGACCGCCGAAGAAATCGCGGAAGCGGCGCTCTATCTCGTCTCCCCGCAATCGGGGTTTGTAACAGGCTTGGCATTCACAATCGACGGAGGCCTGTCTCTCTGAATGCCGAATTGCGAGTGCCGCTCCGTATCGTGGAAAAATCGCCGGGCCTATCGACTTTCGAATCGGTCGATCGAACTCACGGTTCTATTGGGCGGGGGGCACATTGCCGATTTTCGCATCGCCGGCTCACCATTCAATACCCTGTGGGAAGCGCCCTGGGAAACGATCGAGCCGCATACCTTCTCCCCGGCTGAGCATGCGGCGCGCTTCGGGGATGGAGCCGTTGGCAAATTTCTCTCCGGCTACACCGGACACGCCCTCGTACTCGGGTACTTTGGGATGCCTTCTGCCGAAGACGCCGCTCGTGGACTTCCGTTGCATGGCGAAGCTGCCAGCGCAGAATGGACCAAAGTTTCAGCGAAAGAAGGCGAAGACGCGGTTTCGCTGGTGCTGGAAGTCGAACTGCCGGTCTGCCAGTTGAAGGCGCGCCGGAAAATCACCTTGCGCGCGAATGCTCTGACGGCCGCAATCGAGGAGACTGTCATCAACCACAGCGATGCTGAGATTATGTTGCAGTGGGTTCAGCACGCTGCCTTTGGCGAGCCATTTTGCACCAAGGCCGACTCATCGCTCTCCGTTCCGGTGGCGCGCGCCCGCATTTGGCCGCTCGGATACGAAGGGCATGAGTTTCTTCCCAAGGACAAAGAATTCGCATGGCCAACGGTGCCGACGGTTAACGGTGGCAAAACGGACCTTACCATCCCGTTCCAGCAGGATGGGACAGGCTTTGTTGCGTCCCTGCTCAGCCCCGCGGAACGCAGCCACGGCTACTTCGCAATACACAACCGGCGCCATCGACTGGTTGCTGGGTACTCCTTCCATCGCCCACGTTTTCCCTGGATCGCGTTGTGGGAGGAAAATCGCGCCCGATCCTATGCTCCCTGGAACGGAACGACGCGCGTTCGTGGAATTGAGTTCGGTACCAGCCCCATGCCGCTGGGCCTGGAGCAAGCGCGCAAAATGCGCGTCCTCTACGACACTCCCGTAGTGACGGCCATTCCCACAAGGTCGCAACTGAACACTTGTTACGAGATTTTTGTCAGTCACGTCCCGCCAGACTGGAAGGGCGTTTCCGATGTCGTGCCGTCAGACTATAGCCTTGTAATTCGCTGCGAGGCCGGGGAAATCCGACTAGGATCGAGTCGCAACTCAGGACCGCATCTATGGAGAGACGATGCCTAAAGTGCCAGCAGCCCTCACTTTCACTAAAAGACCCATTCCACAACTGGCATCTCGTGCGCTTCTGAGCCTGGCCCTGCTCATCACCGCTCAGTTTGCTTTGGCGCAAGCACGCACTGCGAGAGCAGCTTTCTCACGCGTTCAGGAGAAAATCTTCCACAGCAGAGAATTAGATCGTGACATGCATTACCTGATCGTTCTGCCGGTGGATTATGGCAGCTCGCATCAGAGGTATCCCGTCCTCTACCTGCTGCACGGCTGGGCAGGTGATTACACAAACTGGGTGAAGCTTACCCATTTAGTCGAATACTCCCGGCGCTATCGCATGATCGTAGTCACGCCCGATGCCCAAAATTCGTGGTATGTGAACTCTGCTACAGTGCCTGGCGATCGCTTCGCTGACTATATCGTCAACGATCTCATCAGCGAGATCGATTCCCGCTGGCGCACCTTAGCTTCCGCGCGTTCCAGATCGATTGCCGGGCTTTCCATGGGCGGCTACGGTTCGGTTCTCTTTGGATTAAGGCACCCCGATTTGTTCGCCGTGGTTGGCAGCGTGAGTGGAGCTTTCGATGGTCCCGCGGGAGTCGAGCAGGTTATGCCGGATCTTCGCGAAAGCACGGACCACGCGTTCGGACCCGCTGGCAGCGCTACGCGCATCGATAACAACGTCCACTCGCTCCTGGCCAAAACGGACCGCTCCGGCGTTCCTTACTTCTTCCTTGAGTGTGGCTCGCAAGATCCGTTGCTCGCTTCGAATCGCAAATTCATAGACGAGCTCTCCTCAAAGAATGTTTCGTACGAGTATCACGAGTATCCAGGCGCCCATACCTGGGAGTTCTGGAACGATTCCCTGCCTATGATGCTGGAGGTGATTGCAAAGCGCATCAGTGCCGGCCATGAAAAAATGCGCTAGCTCCCCTCACCCGCGTCTGTGAATACTCGGAAGCACCCCGATCCCTACGCCTTGGTCCGCACGAATGCCTTGATGGTTGCGCAGCGCTTGCCTTCCGCTGGTCCGTGCGGACGTATCGTGTAGTCTCCAACCGCGGCAGGAACGATAAAGGTTTCGGCGTAGTGCACCACCAAGGGTTCGAATTGTCCGCCCGGACTCTCCACCACCACTTCTTCACCCTCACAGAGATTCAATACATTCACGCCGCCCTTTGTGGAATGTGGAACTGGTTTGGTGAACCAATGGCGGCGGGTTTCGATAAACTCACGCTCGTGAAGACCCGTGTGTTCTTCGCGCCAGCCGTCGCCTTCACTGACCGTGTCCAGCGCATTGATAAGATTGTTGGCGACCCACTCCGTCGTTCGGTCCCACTGAATATTGCGCAAGGCGTGTTCCAGGTGAATCGGCCGGGGAGAGCCATCCATCCCCATCCGCCCCCAGTCCCACATTTTGAACGTGAAGATGTAAGGCGTCGCGCTGATTTCCAACACCATGCTGTTCTTCCCCGAACAATGCGGGGTTCCCGCGGGAATCAGAAAATGATCGTGTTTTCTGGCGGGGAATCGATTCACATACTTGTCGGTATCGAAGTCAACTCCACCCTCTTGCGCCGCCCGCAGGTCCGAGGTCATTTGTCCCCGGTCGATGTTTTCTTTCAGTCCCAGGTACACGCACCCGTCCTCTCCCGCGTCCAGCAGGTAATAGCTTTCGTCCTGCGTGTAGGCCATCCCAAACTGTTGCTGGATATATTCGGTCAAGGGATGCACCTGAAACGAAAGGTTTCCGCCGCCCATGGTGTCGAGGAAGTCAAAGCGGATCGGAAATTCCATGCCGAAGCGTCCGTGAACGGCATCGCCCAGCAACTCCCGCGGATGCTGGAAAACCAGATTGATGGAGGGGATTTCAACTCGTAACCCGCCGAAGCCAAGCAACAGGCTATTCTCCTCCGGAACGCAATCGAAACACCACGCGTAGTTCTCCACGTCGCGTGGGAGATCGCAGACCTCTTTCATCCATTGCCCGCCCCATGGGCCTGGATCGAAGAACGGCACCACGCGGAACGGTTGATGGGCTGCGTTCCGTAATCCTTGCAGCAGATCCTTGCCGCGAATCATCTTGGGGATGTCGCGCTGGTTCGTATCGAGAAGAAAGTCGATTCGCGTCAATAGCGTCTTCTTGAGCCGGTCTGCAACGCGCCAATCCACAAAGTAAGCGCGTTTGTATTTCAAGGAGGCGCGGTCTTCGCAGTTGTTGAGGCCGAGGTTCGTGACTTCCCCCGCCCGCTGGCGCTGCTGAATTTCCCACCGCGCCATGTCGCAGTACATCAGCAGGTCCCATGTTTCGGCAACCATAGTCGCGCCCGTACCAATCACGAGCACCAGGCCGGTGGCCTCACTCAGCCCCAGGCGCTGCTTTGTGACTTCGCGCTCATCCAGGAACTCGGAGACTTCGTACTTGCCCATGAATGCAAAAACCGGGTCATCTCCGAGGTCACGCGCACAAAGCGACTGGATCGCCCTCTCCGGCAGGTAGCACTCGCCGGCACGCACCACCAGCGCCGGATTCAGCGCGCTGACCAGTTCTCGCTCGATCTCTTTTTCAAAGCAGCCGGGATAGCATTCGACACACAGAACGAAGCGGCCAGGATGCATACTTGCTTTTAGACGCTGCGCGATGGCGTGCCACCCTACGTCGCAAACGTCCGCGTTTCCGGAGACACTTACGACGGGCTGCTTGTCATAGGTGGATCGTTTAGGAGTAGACATCCTCAGACCTGTGTTCTGCGAGTTGCTCGGTTATAAAGCGTACCAACGATGCTGTGAAGAGGCCGTGCGATCGCAGGTTGGCGCGGCCATTTCCGGTGCGGTGACTGCTCCCAAGACTTGGATTACAGACGCGAACTTCGCCCCCCATCGCAGGTCAGATCGCGGCGGCCACAACCATGGATTGTCGCCGCCGCAGTCAAGCACATCGATCCTTCAATCGATCCTTCAGAAGATGAACTTTAGTGAAAATTGAGTCTGGCGCGCAGTGCCGCCGCCGATCTGGGTTCCATCCTCGCTGGCGATGGTTTGCCCAACTCGTCCGAAATTGGCATTGGGAACGCAAACTGGCAGAGGTTGTACAGGTGGTGCGGGCGCCGTGATCGACGAACAGATGCCTCCGTCAGGGTTGGCAAAATTAGGGTGGTTAAAAAGATTGAAAATGTCAGCCCGGAATTGCACTGTGACTCTCTCGCCGATCGGGAAGTTCTTCATCCCGGAAAGGTCGAATTGGAAGTAGGCGGGGGCACGTACTGAATTGCGCCCAACGTTTCCGATGGTGTCGCCCGGGGTGCCGTCATAGTTGGATTCAAACGAAAAGGCATTGATGTTGTAGCTCGTATTAGGCCAACTATGGTTGGGAAGCCAGACTGGCTGCCCCGTATAGTTGGGACGTGTCGGGTTGCCGAAGAACCCGCTGACCAGAGTAATGTTCTGGGGAAGCCCGGAACGAGTCTGCAAGATGCCGGCTGTCTGCCATCCGCCCAGGACTTCGCGCATCAAGGACTTGGAGCCTCTCAGGGCGGGCAGGCTGTAGACCACACTACCCGTCAGATTGTGCCGCACGTCCCAGTCTCCGCTGCCGTGGTCAAAGTTGGGATTGAGGGGACTGACGAAACCCGGGCTGAAGATGCCGACCATATCGTCGATTTCGTGGGACCAGGTATAGTTCGTCTCGAGAGTGAGCTTGCCCACGTTCCGGCGCAGTTTTACCTGCAGAGAATTGTAGTTAGAACCGAGTTCGTCGGAATCTATGTTTTCGTTGGCAAAGCCCGAAAAAGGCCGAGCCCCGCTGAAGGTGTTTTGGGGATTGGCGTTCAACGGCTGGAAGTCAATGCCAGCCTGCATGTGGTGAACACTATTCGCAACGTAATTCACCGTCAAGATTGTGTTATGAGCTACTTCTTGCTCAATGCCAAAAAGCCAGTTCGCAGCGACCTGATCTCTGGGGTGCTGGGGAAACGCGTTTACGTTTTGGGTGCCAGCGATCAGCGGCGGATTGGGCGCGGGATAGTTGATCGAAAATGGAGGGTTCGCAAAGATGGCCTGGAAGACGTTGTCATTGTAACTTGCCAAAGCCGGTACGTTGGGAGTGAGGGGGAAGTTAAAATGCATCGGGTTGTAGAACAATCCGAAGTATCCGTGAATCACGGTTTTTGACGTACCCAGCGGATCGAAGGCGAAGCCGATACGGGGCGCGAAGTCGCCCTTCGGAGCGTGGTATGGGGCCTGACCGATGGGCAGAAGCGACTGCGTCGCCACGTCGAAGTTCTGCTGCTGGTTTGGACCTGCCGTCCACACCGTGTTGTAGTCGTAA
>Ga0210400_10003404_pt1 | contig 14095 bp, 10 predicted proteins | sample IncBWH26MmetaG_FD_155456 | JGI IMG/M metagenome (GOLD analysis project Ga0210400, IMG submission 155456) | Forest soil microbial communities from Barre Woods Harvard Forest LTER site, Petersham, Massachusetts, United States - Inc-BW-H-26-M | ecosystem: Environmental > Terrestrial > Soil >...
AGGTTCAAGAAAAAAAACAAATAAAGACCCGCACCGAATCCGACAGCATGGGGAAGATCGAAGTCCCGGCGAATGTTTATTGGGGAGCGCAGACCGAGCGCTCGCTGCTGCATTTCAATATTGGGCGCGACACCATGCCTCCGGAACTGATTCACGCCTTTGGCATCCTCAAGAAGGCTTGCGCGCTGGTGAATCAGGACCTGGGCAAACTTCCCTCCGATATCGCAAAACTCATCGTGCAAGCTGCCGACGAAGTCATCGCCGGCAAGCTGGATGACCAGTTCCCGCTGCGCATCTGGCAGACCGGAAGCGGCACGCAGACCAACATGAACGTGAACGAGGTCATCTCCAATCGTGCGATAGAGATTTCGGGCGGCCCGCTTGGACGAGAAATGATGGGATCGAAGAAGCCGGTGCATCCGAACGATCACGTCAACATGTCGCAGTCGTCGAACGACACGTTTCCGGCGGCGATGCACATCGCGGCGGCGGAGCGTGTGAAGAACGCGCTGATTCCGGCGATCAAGACCGTCCGCGATGCGATCGCAGCCAAGGCGAAGGAATTTGAAGGCGTGGTGAAGATTGGCCGCACGCATTTACAAGACGCTGTGCCATTAACTTTCGGGCAGGAATTTGGCGGATGGGCAAGTTTGCTGGACCGCGACATCAAGCGCCTGGAGCAGGTTCTCGACGGCCTTTACGATCTCGCGATCGGCGGAACCGCGGTCGGAACGGGGCTGAATGCGCATCCGGAATTTGCCCAGCGCGCCGCGAAGAAGATTGCCGAACTGACGGGACTTCCCTTCCGATCGCATCCCAACAAGTTCGCCGCGCTTTCGGCGCACGATGAAATTGTGTTTGCGCAAGGTGCTTTAGAAACTTTGGCCGCCTCGCTGATGAAAATCTCAAATGATATTCGCTGGCTGGCTTCTGGTCCGCGCTGCGGCCTCGGCGAGCTTTCGATTCCGGAAAACGAACCGGGATCGTCGATCATGCCAGGCAAAGTCAATCCCACGCAATGCGAAGCGATGACCATGGTCTGCGTGCAGGTTCACGGCGCGACGGCTGCGGTCGGATTCGCCGGATCACAAGGCAACTTTGAGCTCAACGTATTCAAGCCGGTGATCATCTACAACTTTCTGCACTCGGTCACTTTGATCACCGATGCTTGCCACGGCTACGTTGAATACATGCTCAAGGGCATTGAAGTCGATCGCGCGAAAGTGGAATGGTACGTGAAGAATTCACTGATGCTGGTCACGGCGCTCGCTCCGAAAGTGGGATACGACAAGGCGGCGCACATCGCACACACGGCGCACGTCGACAAAACCAGCTTGCTCGATGCGGCATTGAAGCTGGGATATCTTACGCGCGAGGAATTTGAGTTGCTGATGAAGCCGGAGAAGATGACGCGGCCGTAAATACGTTTAGAAATTGTCATCCCGAGCGAAGCGAGGGATCCGCATTTTGCGGCCAGTTGCAGATCCCTCGCTCCGCTCGGGATGACAAATCCTTTAAGATTAGAACGCAAGAGAGGATCTTTCCTTCGAAGAACGGCGTCACTCAGTTCTTCTTCAGGAAGCGGCGCCTATTGAGGTGCGTCGAGGCGGTCGGCTCGATGTCGTCGTACTTCAGCACGCTGATGGAGCCATCCACTTCGAGCACTGCGAGCGCCGCTTCCTTGCAGGTGGCGACACCGTGCTCACGAAGCGCGCGCTGGAGTTCGTCCATGCTGACGTGCTCTTTGGCCATGTGCGCTTCGATCACCTGGCCGTCGTGCACCAGCAAACTTGGCTGTCCTTGAATGCATTTTCGGAAGCGGCGATTGACACCGGAAACTTCAGCCACCAAATAGTTCAGGATGAGCAGCGTGGCAGCGGCGACCGCGCCTCCGGCCAGCGAAGTGTCAGGACCGGTCATGGCATTTTGCACGGAATTCGACAGCAACAACAGAAGAGTGAGATCGAACGGAGTCATCTGGCCGACTTCCCTCTTGCCACTGATGCGAATTCCGATGAGCACGAGGCAGTAGATGACTCCGGTGCGGAGTGCGATTTCGAGGAGCGTATGCGCGTTCGGTGGCAGCATTGCCGTCGTTTGCTGTTGTCGTTGCTGCTACTGCGCCGTAGCGCTAATCGGCACTGGAGCATTCTTCGGAGTGCTCAGGTAGCCGGTAATCTTGTTTTTGTCCACCGTCCAAGCCACGAGTTCATACAGCATGTGATCGCGTCCAGTGTAGAACTGCACCGGCTCGCTCTGGTTCCGGTCTTTTTTCTCGATGGTTTTGTCGTCGGCGGTGACATTCAGCGTGTACTTGCCGCGTTTCGGATCGGTCTTTTTAAGTTGCAAGGCCACGGTCGAGAACGCCTGCGGCTTCGCCCCCTTCAATAACGAGAATTCGTAGTACTGCCGGTCGCCTTTGTGTTTGAGGGCTTCGAGGTCGCTGCGCGTGTTGGCGATCAGCCCGCTCTGCACGCCGAGATCGCCGATGGTGTGCTGCAGTTGCGCTACGGTCGCCTCAAGCGATGCCTTGGTCGCGGCCACGTCGCTCTTCACGCCGCCGACGTCGGTCTTCACGGATCCAACTTCTCCGGCGACGGCGCTGACATCTTTCTTCTCTTCTTCCATTTGTGCCGCGATGCGCGCCGATGCCGCCTGTTGCTGATGCTGCAACATGTCCGCGCGCGATGCCAATTCTTTCTTGGTCATGCCCAGCTGATGGGCCAGAGTCTCCGAATCGGCTTCGGAGGATTGCATGCGCTTGGTCAGATCGCCAACTTGCTTTTGGCTGGCGGCTTGATCCTGCGTGACTTTTCCGAGCTTGCTGTGCAGGTCGTAAATAAAAAACACCGATCCGCCAACGTAGACGACGGCCAGCGCTATTAGAATCCATTTGCCGATATTGCTCTGCGGCTCGGCGTGGTAAACGTTCGGTTGCTCGCCTTCAGACATTAGAAGTTGGTCTCCGGTTGAAGTGGACTGTACAGCTTATTGTTTGTGAGATGCGCGTTGCTGTCAAATGCTTCAGGTTTTTCGGGGCCGGGAGCAATACCCATGTATCAAAAACCGCGAGACGTGAAGGATGGTTAGAATGTAGGCGTGAAGAACTGGGACGCGATTGTGGTTGGGGCAGGCATCATCGGGCTTTCGGTGGCAATTGAACTGGACAAGCAAGGGTTGCGGGTGCTGGTGGTGGAGAAAGGCGAACCGGGGCACGAGGCGTCCTGGGCCGCGGGTGGGATGCTTTGCGATTTCCCGGATGAAACGGCGCCCGGGCTGCGGGAACTTGCGACTGCGAGCGCCCGGATGTATCCCGAGTTCGTGCATGAGCTTGAGGATGAGTCGGGCCTGAAGATTGATCTGCGGTCGGTGGGGACGCTCGTGCTTTCTCGTGTGGAGGCGGGGGTGCGCTCGGTTTCAGCGGGGCAGAGCCCGGCCACTACACAAGCCCATGCTCTGCCCGAACCGCTAGCGAGATTGGAACGAGAGCTTCGAATTCGGAACGTAACTGAGCTGTCCTTGACTGCTCTTTTTTTAAAGGAACGCTCCGTTGATCCCCGTCACCTGAGCGTCGCCGCGCTCGCCGCCGCTCGACATCGCGGCATTGATTTTTCGTCGGGCGACCACGTGCTGGCCGTGGAAGTGGCGGACGGCAAAGCATCTGGCGTCCGCACCAATAAGACGCGGTTTGCCGCAGGCATGGTGGTGAATTGCGCCGGAGCGTGGGCCGGGCAGATTGGACCGCATCCGTTTCCGACGCGGCCTGTCAAAGGACAAATGTTGTGCGTCGGCATGCCGGAGAAAGAAATGGTGCGCCATGTGTTGCGCGCGCCGAACGTCTACCTGATCCCGCGCAGCGACGGACGCATGCTGATCGGCGCGACGGTGGAGGAAGCGGGATTCGATAAGCGGACGGTGCCGGAGACGATCCTGAAGTTGCGGCAGGCGGCACTCGATCTGGTTCCGAAATTGGCTGACGCGCGCATTTTGGAAGCGTGGGCAGGCCTCCGTCCGGGAACACCGGACGGGCTGCCGATCATGGGCGCAACGCCGACGCCTGGATATTTTGTGGCGACGGGGCATTTTCGGGATGGAATTCTGCTGGCGCCGGTGACCGCAAGAATGATGGCACAGATGATGACGGGTCAGACCCAGATGATGACCGTCTCCGGGTCAGAGATGGATCTGTCGAACTTTTCGGCTGCCCGGTTTGCCGCCTAAGCGCGGGCGCCCCCCTTGCAACACAGAGCAACTGCGCGTCTTCCGGTATACTAAATCGTTTTCGCGATCATCTTACATATCCGCGCCCGGCGCACCAGAGAGGCAACAGAACATGGCTTCCCCCGCAGTCGATTTCGCCCGTAACAATCAGCCACGTTTTCTTGACGAGTTGAAGACGCTCCTCCGCATCCCCAGCATCAGCACGCTTGATGAGCATAAAAGCGATGTGCAGAAGGCGGCGGAATTTGTGGCAGCTGAGCTGCGCCGCATTGGGATGGACAACGTCGAGATTATCCCGACCAAGGGACATCCCCTGCTCTATGCCGACTGGCTGCGGGCCCCGGGCAAGCCGACCGTTTTGATGTATGCACATTATGACGTGCAGCCGCCCGATCCCCTGGACGAATGGAAGACTCCTCCATTTGATCCAACCGAGCGGAACAACAACCTTTACGCGCGCGGTGCGGTTGACGACAAAGGACAACTCTGGATGGAAGTGAAGGCGCTAGAGTCCCTGATGCAGGCTCATGGCGGGAAACTGCCAATCAACGTCAAGGTTATTTTTGAAGGCGAAGAAGAAGTGGGCGGCGAATCGATTGCCGAGTACGTCCGTAAACAGAAGGCGAAGTTGAAGGCGGATTTCGCGCTGGTCTGCGATACGGAACTGTTCGCGCCGAACCTTCCAACTCTGTGCGTTGGCCTGCGCGGCTTGGTGTACACCGAGATTGAAGCATTCGGGGCAAAGACCGATCTACACTCGGGCATGTATGGCGGCGCGGCGCCGAATCCGCTGTTTGCGCTGGTTGAGATCATCAGCAAGCTGAAAGATTCGAAGGGGAAGGTATTGATCCCGGGCTTTTATAAAAACGTCAAAGCGCCTAGTAAAGATGAGTTGAAGGCCTGGAAGCGTCTGCCGTTCAGTGAAGAGCATTATCGCAAAACCGAGGTCGGCTCCAAGGTGCTGACCGGTGAGCCGGGATATTCGGTGCTCTACCGCACGTGGGCGCGTCCGACGCTCGAGGTGCACGGCATGCCGGGTGGGTTTGTGGCTCCGGGGGCGAAGACGGTGATTCCGGCGAAAGCGTCGGCAAAGGTTTCCATGCGGTTGGTGCCGAACCAGGATCCGGACGACATCCTTAAGCGTTACACGGCGTTCGTCAAGAAGCACACGCCCAAGGGGATCGACATCAAGATTAAGGTTTGGAGCAAGGGCCCGGCATGCGTGGTTGGTACCGATAACCGGTTCGTAAAGGCGGCGACGGAAGCTTTGGGTGACACGTTCAAAAAGGATACGGTGTTTATTCGCTCCGGCGGGTCCATTCCGATTGTGACCGATTTCCAGGACGTCTTGAGGATTCCGTCGGTGATGATGGGCTTTGGACTTCCTGACGACAACCTGCATGCTCCTAACGAAAAGTTCCACATTCCGAATTTCCATCGCGGGATTGAGACGATCTGTTTGTTCTTTGAGAAGCTGGGGTAGAGACGGGGCTTGCCCCGTCTCGCTTGGCCCGCGCCGTTGCTAGCGTACGCAAGACGCGGCAAGCCGCGTCTCTACCGGAGATATTAAACGCCCCCTTGCCTGCTCGGCGCGGTCGCCCCGAACCCGGCCGGTAATCCCCAATCCCGCGCCTTCAGGTAAAATAAAGGATCGAGGTCAAGTGGCATGCGTACACGGGTTTTCGCGTCGGCGGTGCTGTTTTTGATGGTCACGATGGTTTCGGCGCCGTGGCTTCAATCCGAAGCCGATCAGGGAGTTCCGCATTTCAACGCGGTTCCTCCGGCCGCGGGCAGCAAGCTTCCGCCGATCCTGACCAAGGATGAGCTTTGGGGCGACAACGCGCAGTTTCCCTACCAGACGCATGCCTACGAACTGGCGGCGAAGATTCCGAAGGTGATCTACCAGCAGCCGTGTTATTGCTATTGTGACCGCGGTATGGGACACACCAGTCTGCACAGCTGTTTTTCGGGCACGCACGGCGCGCAGTGCGGCACCTGCCTCAAAGAGCTTTATTACTCTTACACCATGCACAAGCAGGGCAAGACGGCGCGGCAGATTCGCGCAGGAATTATCGAAGGTGATTGGAAGCTGGTCGATCTGAACACGGCAGCCAGCATTGACTAAGCGTGCGAATTAAGAGCGTGCTTGAAATTTCAACATTTCAATTGCAAGTTTTTCGATTTCAATCCTGAACTAAATTTTGAACTAGAGGCGGTTTGATGGCACTGAAAATAGCCCCCAAGAAACAAATGACCGAAGATCCAAGACACACACAGGCGGTGCAGAGCTACGAGTCAGGGCTTCGCGCGTTGCAGGAGCATAAATTCGAGAAGGCTAAAGGACACCTTCAAAAGGTGCTGATTGGGCCGAACAAGTCTCTGGTCGACCGGGCGCAGGTGCATATCATCACCTGCGACAAGCACATGGAAAAGCCGACCTTGCAGTTCAAAACCACGGAAGAACATTACGACTACGCCGTGTCCCTGATCAATGTAGGTGACTATGTGACGGCGCGCGAGCACCTCGACAAACTCTTGAAACAGAATCCGAAGGCGGAATACGTTCTTTATGGGTTGGCCGCGTTGCATTGCCTGACCGGTCACGTCGAAGAATCGCTCAAAACGCTCAACGAGGCGGTTCAGGCGAAACCCTCGCTGCGCTTCCAGGCGCGGAATGATGGCGACTTCCAAAATCTGGCGGAGGATCCGCGCTTTACTGAACTGCTCTATCCAGATCCGGGCGCGGGAGAATCCGAGCCACAGGAAGAAGAAGCGAGCGCGTACTAGCGGCCCGCACTAGCTGCTGGCACTAGCGGCCATTGAGGCTGAATGCTTCCCCAGTTGCACACGAACTCATCCGACACCGGCAAGCCTGACCCGGAACTGCGCGTTGTCGCAATCGGGGGCGGCACGGGCCTCTCCACCCTGTTGAAGGGGCTGAAGGGTTACGTCATGACGCCGGCACTCGCCACCCCCGGTCAGCCAACTATTCGCGAATTGTCTGGCATAGTGACGGTGAGCGACGATGGCGGTTCGAGCGGCCGTCTGCGCAAAGAGTTCAATATGCTTCCGCCGGGCGATGTGCGCAATTGCATCGTCGCACTTTCCGAAGATGAAGCCCTGCTCTCGAGACTGTTTCAGCATCGCTTTCAGAAGGGTTCCGGACTAGAAGGCCACAGCTTCGGTAATCTTTTTCTGGCGGCGCTGACTTCGATCACCGGAGACTTTGCGGAAGCGGTGCGCCTCTCTTCGGAAATTCTGCTCACGCGTGGACACATCTATCCGGCAACCATGTCGAGCGTGGAACTGGAAGCATTATTCGAGGACGGAACGCGGGTGCGCGGCGAGACGCGAATTACGGCGAGCAACGGCAAGATTCGCGAGCTGGTCCTGGTGCCTTCCGACGTTGAGCCGCTTCCCCAGACGCTGCAGGCAATCGCGAGCGCCGACCTGATCACGATTGGCCCCGGTTCGCTCTTCACCAGCCTGATTCCGAACTTGCTGGTGCGCGGGATCCCCGAGGCGATTCTAGAATCTCGTGCCGTCAAAGTATTTGTTTGTAATCTGATGACACAGGCAAACGAAAGTCTTAGTTTAACGGCGGCGGATCACATCCGCGCTCTCAATGATCACGCCGGCGTCCGATTGTTCGACTACGCTCTGATCAATCGCAAGCCGGCATCGCCAGAGATGACGGCCAAGTACGCGCTGGAGGGAGCTTCACAAATCGTGGTGGATCTGGAAGCAATCGAGGCGCTTGGCGTGTGCCCGGTGCTGGGAGATTATCTGGACGAAGGCGAGGTAGCGCGGCATGCTACCGGCCGAGTTGCGCACGACCTCATGGCGCTGATGGCGCAAGCGCCGGATCGGCAGACGATCCGTAGCTGATATCTTTTGTTTCGTATCAGGGCATCGCTTTAGCGATGCCTATAGTTCTCTCAAACGATGCCCCATTAGGGGCTGGCAGTTCAAATGCCGGCAGTGTGAGACGCGGTAAGCCGCTTCTCTACGGCGGGTTTATATTGGCTGAGCATGGTAAAAAAGCCAGACGGCAAGTCCCGATCAAATTCGCAGCCCGCGCGTATCGCCATCGTGATCATGGCGGCGGGCAAGGGCACGCGACTCAAATCGAAATATCCCAAAGTTCTGCATGAGGTCGGGGGCAAGCCGATCCTGGCGCACGTCATTGCCACTGCGCAAAAAGTCGCGCCCGCGCAGAACATCTTCGTCATCATCGGTCACGAATCAGAGCGCGTTCGTGAGGCGGTCGCCGGAACCGGCGTGAACTTCGTGCTGCAGGCAGCGCAGCGCGGCACCGGGCACGCGCTCATGGTGGCGCGCGACGCGCTCTTTGGAAGTGGCAGCGGCAATGGCAATAAAAGTAGATATGACCAGGTCATTGTGCTTTCCGGCGACGCTCCGCTGATTACTGCAGAAACCATTCAGAAGCTCAGCGCCTTCCACATCGCCCAGAACGCGACTATGACTTTGCTTACTGCCGATCTCGATGATCCTTATGGATACGGGCGAGTGATTCGCAAGGGCGGCCGAGTCGACGTGCAGGCCATTGTGGAAGAAAAGTCAACGACTCCGCAGCAGAAGAAAATCCACGAGATCAACTCTGGGTTCTATGCCTTCGATGCGCCCGCTCTGTATGAGCACATTGACCGTCTTTCAACCGAGAATGCGCACGGCGAATACTACCTCACCGATATGGCGGAAGTGTTTCATCGCGCGCGCAAAAAGGTGGTCGCGATCAAGACTTTGGATGCGGGCGAAGTGCTGGGCAGCAACACGCGAACGGAGATGATGGTTTTGGACGCGCGGCTGCGGCTGGCGAAGTGCCGCGAGTTACTGGAGCAAGGCGTTACGATTTTTTATCCACACACTTGCGTGATTGACAGCGATGTGGAAGTTGGCGCTGACACCGTCATCGAGCCTTTCGTGCAGTTGCTGGGTTCTACCAAGATTGGCGCGGATTGCCGCATCCGCTCGTACAGCGTGATCGGAAATTCAGTTGTTGGCGACGGCGTCACCGTGAAGCCGGGCACAATTATGGAAGATTCGCGCGTGGGAGCTGGAGCGGTGCTTGGCCCGTACTCTAATCTGCGTGCGGGGAGTGAGGTCGGCGAGGGTGCTCATGTCGGGAACTTCGTCGAGACGAAGAAGATCAAGCTGGGCAAAGGTTCGAAGGCGAATCACCTCAGCTATCTGGGCGACGCGGAAATCGGTGAAGGCGTAAACATTGGCGCGGGCACCATCACCTGCAATTACGACGGCATCAACAAACACAAGACCGTAATCGAAGATGGCGTGTTCATCGGCAGCGACTCGACGCTGGTGGCGCCGGTAAAGATTGGACGCGGCGCTTACGTCGCCGCTGCCAGCTGCATCACTGAAGATGTGCCGGCGGATGCGCTGGCTCTCGGGCGTTCGCGACAGAGTGTGAAAGAGGGTTGGGCGCGGGCAAAACGCGAGGTTCAGAAGGAAAAAAATCGTTAGTGGAGAGCCGGGCGCCCCCGCCTGGCTGCCGGAGGACGGGCGAGGCGCCCGTCCCTCCACCGGCGATTTTGGAATACACTAATCCCGAAGCGAAACCGCCATGCCGAAACCTCCAACGCAGGAAGCATCTCCGGTCCGTTACGACGTTTCCCTGCTGACCGCTGAAGATTTTTATTTATTCAACGAAGGCAGCCACTACCGGATTTACGAGAAGATGGGCGCGCACCTCGTGGAATCCAAGGGAACCAAAGGAGCTGTCTTCGGCATCTGGGCCCCTAACGCTCGTCGAGTGTCTGTCATTGGCAGCTTCAACGGTTGGAATCCACAATCTCATCAACTCCAGACTCGGGGATCGTCGGGAATCTGGGAAGGCTTTATTCCCGGCGTCGAAAAGGGCGCGTTATACAAGTTCCACATCGACTCCACCCATCACACCCACGAGACTGAAAAAGCCGACCCGGTCGGCCTTTTCACAGAGAAACCGCCGCGCACGGCTTCCGTGGTCTGGGATCTGAACTACGCCTGGAACGACGCGGCTTTCCTCGAAAAACGCGCTGCCGCCAACTCGCTGCACGCACCCATGTCCATCTACGAGGTTCACCTCGGCTCGTGGATGCGCGTTCCCGAAGAGCACAACCGGTCGCTCACCTATCGCGAGATCGCGCCTCGCCTTGCCGATTACGTCAATAAGCTCGGCTTTACCCACGTCGAACTGCTCCCCATCATGGAGCATCCTTTCTATGGTTCCTGGGGATATCAGACGACGGGTTACTTCGCTCCGACCGCTCGTTACGGCACGCCACAGGATTTCATGTACTTCGTCGACTACCTGCACCAGCACAACATCGCGGTCATTCTCGATTGGGTGCCGTCGCACTTCCCTTCCGACGGGCACGGCCTCGCCTTCTTCGACGGCACGCATCTATTCGAGCACGCCGACTCCCGCCAGGGCTTTCATCCTGATTGGAAGACTTTCATCTTTAACTACGGCCGGAGCGAAGTGCGCAGCTTCCTGATGTCGAGCGCCATGTTCTGGCTGGACAGATATCATGCCGACGGCCTGCGCGTGGACGCCGTTGCTTCCATGCTGTATCTCGATTACTCGCGCAAGCAGGGTGAATGGATTCCGAACAAATTCGGTGGGCGCGAGAACCTCGAAGCCATCGACTTCCTGCGCCGCTTCAACCTCGAAGCCTACAAAGAGCATCCGGATATTCAAACCTTTGCCGAAGAGTCCACCTCCTATCCCATGGTTTCGCGGCCCACTCATCTCGGTGGACTCGGGTTCGGCCTGAAGTGGGATATGGGGTGGATGCATGACACGCTCAACTATTTCAGTAATGATCCGATTCATCGCAAGTATCAGCACAACCTGCTTACCTTTCGCATGCTTTATTCGTTCCACGAAAATTTCGTTTTGCCGCTGAGCCATGACGAGGTGGTGCACGGAAAAGGTTCGCTGATCGGCAAGATGCCCGGTGACGAATGGCAGAAATTTGCCAACCTGCGCCTGCTCTTTGCCTATATGTTCGCGCAGCCCGGCAAAAAGCTGCTCTTTATGGGCTGCGAGTTCGGCCAAGTCAGCGAGTGGTCGCACGATCGCAGTCTCGACTGGAATGTGCTGGAATATCCGCTGCATCGCGGGCTCATGAACTGGGTCGAACAGCTCAACCGCGTCTATCGCAGCGAATCTCCGCTGCACTGGTTCGATAACGATCCCAACGGCTTTGAGTGGGTGGACTGCAACGATGCGCCCGCCAGCATCGTCTCACTGCTACGAAAAAGCAAGGCCGACGAGAACCCGGTGCTCGTCGTGTGCAATTTCACCCCCGTGCCCCGAGTGGGATATCTAGTTGGCGTGCCGGCGGGCGGCTACTGGAAAGAACTCCTCAACAGTGATGCCCGCGAATATGGAGGCAGCGGCTCGGGCAACATGGGAGGTACCGAGGCGCTTGCTGAAAAGACTCATGGACGGCCGTATTCGCTGCGGCTGACTCTGCCTCCGCTGGGCGCGCTGTTTCTGCGAAAGGCGTAGCCCCCGATAGGAGATCCCGCGGAGCTTCCGACAAGCGGACAGACATGAAGTGATTTTTCTACGGATGGTTCTCCGAGGTCGATCAAGCTTCGTTCAGCCGTCCCGTGTCATTCCTGCGTCCCGGCTCGGTGGGTAGGGTGAAACAAAAATTTGCGCCGCGCGGATAGTTGTCGGCAGCCCACAAGCGGCCCACCATGCGATTCGATAATGGAGCGGCTGATCCGAAGTCCCATGCCCGTGCCTTGAGGCTTGGTCGTAAAAAAGGCATTGAAGATGTGCTCCGCCTGTTCTGGCTCTAGTCCCACACCGGTATCGCCGACCGTTTAGCGGCGGCGTCTTTTGTGCCCAATCGCCCAACCAACTCCTTCGAGCGTGCAGAATCAGAGTGCGTTCGGAGTCCCGCAGAGTAGTTGCAGGCGGAGATATGATGATTGTGCCTAAGGCAAAAGCCGTCGGATCATGGAAGAGTAGCCGACAATCCGTCCCGAATAGTAGGGCACTCCGAGACCCGTTCTTGGGACTATAATGCCGCGGATGGCTCTCGCCTCTGGCTCTAAACTCGGCCCGTATGAAATTGTGTCTCCACTCGGCGCGGGCGGTATGGGAGAGGTGTATCGCGCCCGCGATACTCGGCTGGAACGGGATGTAGCTGTCAAGGTTCTACGCACCAGTCTGTCTTCGGATGTTTCGTTGCGGCAACGGCTGGAGCGCGAAGCCAAAGCGGCTTCGAAGCTCTCTCACCCTCACATCTGCACATTGCATGACATCGGTCATCAGGATGGCGTGGACTTCCTGGTCATGGAACTGGTCGAGGGGGAGACGCTTGAGCACCGGCTGGTTAAGGGACCTTTGCCGCCGGAGCAAACCGTCCGCGTTGCCGCGCAAATAGCTGATGCGCTAGCTAAGGCGCACAAGATGGGCTTCACGCATCGAGATCTGAAGCCGCCAAACATCATGCTGACCAAGACCGGAGCCAAGCTGATGGATTTCGGGTTGGCGAAAGCATCCGGCACGGCGGCTTTGTCAGATGTGCTGAGTGAAATGACGGCGGAGCAGGCGAAGTTGACGGCCGAGGGAACGATCATCGGGACGTTCCAATATATGGCGCCCGAGCAACTGGAAGGGAAAGAGGCAGACGCGCGCACCGACATTTTCGCGCTGGGAGAAGTGATCTACGAAATGGGGACGGGGAAGCCGGCGTTTGCCGGGAAGAGCCGGGCCAGCTTGATCGCAGCGATTCTTTCGTCCGAGCCGCAGCCCATAACGGCTTTGCAGGCGATGACGTCGCCAGCGCTGGAGCGGGTGGTGAAGAAATGCCTGGCGAAAGATCCTGACGAACGTTGGCAGAGTGCGAGCGATCTGGCGGCCGAGCTCCACTGGATCTCGGAATCGGGTTCGCAGGCGGGCGTGGCCGTCCCAGTTCCTGAGAGGCGCAAGGGTTGGGAGCGCGCCGGTTGGTTAGTTGCGCCTCTCTTGTTGTTAATCGTGCTGGGCGGAGGAGCGGTGTGGTGGCTGGGGACGCAGCAATCTCCGCGGGCGATGTATTTCAATAGTCCTGTCACTCGCCCCGCCAATGACATCGCTTTGTCGCCCGATGGGCGGACCCTGGCGATGGTGGCGTATTGGGATCAGACCAGCAAGTACATGCTCTGGACACACCAAGTGGGAGGCCGGGGCGCGACCCCTGTGCCGGGAACGGAAGATGCCTCGCATCCTTTCTGGTCACCGGACGGTCGATCCATCGCGTTCTTCGCTCAGGGGAAGCTTAAGAAAGTGGATCTGTCCTCGGGAGGATCAGCGCAGGTGTTGTGCGATGCTCCTCACGGCCGTGGCGGAACCTGGAACAGAGAGGGAACGATTCTCTTCACCCCTGACTTTTTCGGCGGACTATATCGGTTGTCATTAGCGGGCGGTGCGCCGGTGCAAGTGACCAAGCCGGATGCCGCTCGCTTCGAAGCCAGTCACCGTTGGCCCGTTTTCATGTCTGACGGACGGCACTTCCTGTATCTGGCAGCAAACTTCTCGGGGCACTTTGAAACGAACGAGATTTTTCAAGGCTCGCTGGATTCGGGCGAGAGGCGGCCCATTGTCAGCGCCAGCTCGAACTTCGCCTATGCCGACCCGGGCTACCTGTTGTATATGCGGGACAATGCTTTGGTGGCTCAGCGATTTGATTCCAAGAAATACGTGCTGAGCGGTGAACCCCGCACAATCAGCGATGAAGTGCAGTACTTTCCCCAGACCGACCTTGCCCTGTTCGATGTTGCGGGCACGGCGACTCTGGTTACGCAAACCGGAAAAGGCGCGGACAAGTCGCAATTGACATGGTTCAGCAGA
>Ga0210400_10003405_pt1 | contig 14094 bp, 15 predicted proteins | sample IncBWH26MmetaG_FD_155456 | JGI IMG/M metagenome (GOLD analysis project Ga0210400, IMG submission 155456) | Forest soil microbial communities from Barre Woods Harvard Forest LTER site, Petersham, Massachusetts, United States - Inc-BW-H-26-M | ecosystem: Environmental > Terrestrial > Soil >...
AAGCAGCTCATCGACCAGATTCGCGCCAAGGCGGTCGGCCAGGAAGTAATGACGGCGCTGTCGCCGGGCGAACAGGTCATCAAGATTCTGCGTGACGAACTGGTCGAGATTCTCGGCAAAGACACGGCGCGCATGAAGTTCGCGTCGCAACCGCCGACGGTCGTGCTCATGGCTGGACTGCAGGGGTCCGGCAAGACCACCACTTCCGGCAAGCTGGCCAACTGGTTCAAGGTTGGCGGGCACCGTCCGCTGCTGGTTTCGGTCGACGTGTACCGCCCGGCGGCGCGCGAGCAGTTGAAAGTTGTCGCGCAGGCGGTGAAGAGCCACATTTACGAAGGGCAAGTCGGCGAGGCGAATACGGCGACGGTTGAACGGCTCGTGAAAGAAGCCCGTCGCGAAGCGATCGTTTCCGGCTGCGACGTGTTGATCGTCGATACCGCGGGCCGCTTGCACATTGACGATCAACTCATGGACGAGATGCAGTCGCTGAAGAAGCTGCTGAATCCGTCGGAGATTCTGTTCGTGGCCGACGCCATGACCGGACAAGACGCGGTGCGTTCCGCCGAAGAGTTTCACAAAAAGTTGTCGCTGACCGGAGTTGTGTTAACCAAGATGGACGGCGACGCCCGTGGCGGCGCGGCGCTGTCGATTCGGCAAGTTACGGGACAGCCCATCAAGTTCATCGGCGTGGGCGAAAAATACGACGCGCTGGAGCCGTTTCATCCCGACCGCATCGTGTCGCGCATTCTCGGCATGGGCGACATCCTCTCGCTGATTGAGCGCGCGGAATCGCAGATTGACAAGAAGAAGGCGCAGGAAATGGCCACCAAGGCCCTGACCGGCGACGGCTTCTCGCTGGAAGATTTCCGCGACCAGTTGCGGCAAGTGAAAAAGATGGGATCGATGAAGAGCCTGATGGGCATGCTGCCCTCGATCGGCCCGTTCTCCGGTCTGCAGAAGGCAGCCGATAATATTGACGAGAAGCAGATCAACCGCGTCGAGGCCATCATCAATTCGATGACGTCGCACGAGCGCAATCATCACGAGGTGATCAACGGCAACCGCCGCAAGCGGATCGCCCGCGGCTCGGGCACCACCGTGCAGGAAGTGAATAACCTGCTTCGCCAGTACGCGCAGATGAAAAAGATGTTCAAGCAGATGGGGAAACCCAGCTTCGCGAGAAGGCTGGCGGGGATGAAGATGCCGGGGATGTAGGGAGAATTCGAATAAGCTGAGACATTTCTAGCGGGAAGGCGCTGATGGGCTTTTTTCTCGATATTTATGTCGAGTACTTCATCAGAATTATCTTTCGCTTTTTCAAAGCGCTCGGCTCTCATGAGTGGCCCCTCGAAGCAGCGAGCATTACGGGGACCAACTACCGTCCAGGCGGGTTCGGTTGCGCTGTAGCGGAGATTCGGTACGAGTACAAACTGGACGGCAAGCTATACACCGGCGTCAACGGCAAACCTTTCGTGATAAACAGGTCGGCAGAAACATACGTCGAGCAGTATTCCCCAGCAAGCCAGTTGCGGGTGCGCGTGAAGCCTGGAACGCCGGGGCTGTCAGTCGTGCGCGACAAAGATCAATATGCACTCGCGCAGGGTCTTCGCTTGGACAACTGACCTTATGAAGTGGCGATCGCTGCAAGAGTCCGACGAGAGCACCGATGCTCGGCCGCTGCGTGAAATCCTTGCCGAGCGCAAGGAACTCATCGCGAAGTATGTTCCGGCGGACACGCAGGCGATTCACGCACAGGCTGTTGCTGCGTTGAAGCAGAGGCGCCTTGCGGCGAATGCTCTGTCGGTCGGAGCACGGGCGCCTGTGTTTGAACTTCCCGACCACGACGATAAGATTGTTTCTTCTTCTGATCTGCTGGCCATAGGACGGATGGTAGTGTGTTTCATCCGCGGTCGGTGGTGCCCGTTTTGCGTGGGGCAGATGGAGGCTATGAATCTGGTTCTGCCGCAGATCGAGCAGGCCGGAGCGAGTCTCGTCGCTATTTCGCCGCAGACGGTGAAGCAGGCGTTCTTCATGCACGATCAGCACAAGCTGCGCTTTCCTCTCCTCGCGGACGCGGGCAACAAAGTCGCGCGGCAGTTTGGGCTGACTTACCGCGTGCCGGAGGCGCAGGAATCGATTTACCGGCGTGCATTCGTCAATCTGCCGTTCACGAATGGCGATGAGAGTTGGGAGTTGCCGATTCCGGCGACTTACATTCTCGGCCGCGACGGCACCATTTTATACGCGTCGGCGAATGAGGATTACACGGAGCGGCCGGAGCCGGTTGACATCACGCTCGCCCTCAGGGGCTAAAGCCCATTCTCCTTGATCCCCTTAACGCACGGCTAAAGCCGTGCTCTTCCACAAAATGCGGCGCTGAAGCTCCGCTCTTCCACGTTTTCGGTACACTGAATACTCATGCACTACATCTATGGCATCAACTCGGTGACTGAGGCGCTGAAGGCGCGCGGGCGGGCGTTTGAGTGGGTTGGGATGGCGAAGGAACGGCACGACATTCGCTTGCAGCGGTTGATCGAAGACTGCCGCCGGCTGGGCGTGACTGTGCGCTTTCTGGAACGCACCGAGCTCGATAAGCTGGCAGGCAATGCGGCGCATCAGGGCGTGGTGGCCGTCACGTCGGCCAAGCAATACAACGATCTTGAGGATGTCATCAACGCCAAGCGCGCGGAATATTCGCTGGTAGTGGTGCTCGATGGGGTGGAAGATCCGCACAATCTCGGCGCCATTTTGCGCACGGCCGACGCGGCTGGGGCGAACGGCCTGGTAATTCCGGAGCGGCGCTCTGCCAGCGTGACCGGCACCGTCACGAAAGTTTCGGCGGGAGCCAGCGAGCACATGCCCATCGCCAAGGTGACGAACATTGCTCGCACGATCGAGGATCTGAAAGCGCACAACGTGTGGACCGTCGGCCTTGACGAGCGCGGCAGGCAGCCTTATTACGAACTCGACTACAACATGGACTGCGCGCTGGTGCTGGGTGGAGAAGGCAAGGGGCTGCACGATCTGGTGAAGCGCAAATGCGACTTCCTGGTTTCGATTCCGATGCTGGGCAAAGTTCCGTCGCTGAATGTTTCGGTGGCCGCCGCAGTGGTGTTGTATGAAATCGTGAGGCAGCGGCGAATGCGAGAAGGCGCATCGAACCCGGAATGACGCCCTGGTTCAAGAGCTTGAGTTTTCTTTGTGTCCTCTGTGCCTCTGTGGTAAATGGTCTCGCTCTCGACCGCGAGGCCTTCAGCATTACCAATTACGATTTGAATCTTCAGATTGAGCCGGAGCAGCATCGCCTCGGTGTGCGCGGCAAGATCACGCTGCGCAACGATTCGCAGACGGCGCAGAAGATTGCTGTGCTGCAGATTTCGTCGTCGCTCGACTGGCGATCGGTGAAGGCCGGCGACAAGGCGGTGCAGTTCGTCACGCAGCCTTACACCTCCGACATCGACCATACCGGCGCGCTTTCCGAAGCCATTATTACTTTGCCGCAGGCGATCCCGCCCGGGGGAACGATCGAATTGGAGATTGGTTACGAAGGCGTGATTTTGCGGGATGCAACGCGGCTGACGCGCATTGACACGCCGGAGGAAGCGGCCAGCAGCACGGACTGGGACCAGATTGACCCGAAGTTCACGGCGGTGCGGGGCGCGGGTTACGTGGCGTGGTATCCGATTGCGACCGAGGTGGCGAATCTTTCGGAGGGGAACAGTTTATTTGAGGTTCTGAGCAGATGGAAGAACCGCGAAGCGGGATCGAAGATGCACTTGACGATGCATTTGCAGTCAACGATCCCTGGGAATTACCCGGCAATCCCACAAATACTGTTCAACGGGGTCGGTTGCCAAGCGACTGACCTCGAGGCGATGGCCTCAACCCAACGTGTTTCATCCGATTGCGTCACCCAACCGCTGCGTCGAGACGTCCCAACCCTTGTGGTTGCGGACTATCAAGTCCTGGAGCGGCCTGCGGTCGAAGTGCGCTACCTGCCCGGGCATGATGTAGCAGCCACGGATTTCGCAGACGCCTCAGACAAGATCGTTCCGTTCATCACCGATTGGTTTGGGAATCCGCGCGAGAAGGCGAAGACTGCCGATCTTCCTGATCCCAAGGCCGCCGCGTTTGAAAGCGGCGCGCTGCTGCTCACGCCGCTGGCCAGCGACGACTCCAAGATCGCCGGACTCGCGGCCGCCCATCAGCTTACGCATGCTGCGCTCCTGTCGTTCCGTCCGTGGATTGAAGAAGGGCTTGCGCACTTCGCGCAGGCGCTCTATCTCGAACACGAAAAGGGCCGGCCCGCCGCACTCGATTACATGGGATTGCACCGGTTCGCGCTCGGCGAAATCGAAAACCCGAGCGCGATGCCGCGATCGGAAGATGAAGTAAACCACTCGCTGGTGAACACGACCAGCGAAGAACTGTATCGCAGCAAGGCGATGTATGTCTGGTGGATGCTGCGCGACATAATCGGCGAACCGGCCCTGAAGAAGGCGTTCGCGGCCTATCGCCCCGAGCAGGACAAAGATGCTTCCTACATGCCGCGGCTCATCGCGGCGCAAACCCAGCGCGATCTGGCTTGGTTCTTCGATGATTGGGTCTACCGCGACCGCGGGCTGCCCGATTTCAAAGTCGAATCTGCTTTCTCGAGTAAAACCCCGACCGGATCGTTCATGCTGACCATCACGCTGGATAATCTGGGAACGGCCGGAGCCGAGGTTCCGGTCGTTGTTAAATTTAATGGTGGCGAGGTCATGCGGAGGATGGAGGTTCACGCCAAGAGCAAGGCGGTGACTCGCGTGGAGGTTCCTGCAGCGCCGCAGGAGATCGTGGTCAACGATGGCAGCGTGCCGGAGCGCAACGTGGCGAACAATGTGTTCAAGGTTGCACCGGCGGAAAAGTAACTCCCTCGCGAAGACGCGAGCGCTGCCGGCGATTACATAGGTCCTTCGCTTCGCTCAGGATGACAAGACGTTTTTGGCGTGATCAGATAGCTGACGTAAAACGCGCAAGAGCTGCGAGTTTTTCCGCGGCTGCGCCGGAGTCGATTGATTTCGTGGCCAGCGGGAGCGCGGCGGCGATATGATCCGCGCGGCCCGCGGCTACCAGCGCGGCGGCGGCGTTGAGCAGTACAACGTCGCGGCGGGGGGATTTTTCTCCGCCTACAATCGCGCGAATGATCGCGGCATTTTCCGGGGCGTCGCCGCCGGAAATTTCGTGCAGGGTTGCGCGGGTCATGCCGAACTCTTCCGGTTCAACTTCATAAGATCGCACCGAACCCTCGCGAGCTTCGGCGATGCGAGTTGGGCCGGTGATCGTGATCTCATCCAGGCCATCGAGTCCGTGCACAACCAGCGCGCGATGCAGACCCAGCATGCTGAGCGCCTCCGCCAACTTCTCGACGAGATCGAGCGAATACACGCCCACCACCTGGCCGGAGGCGCGCGCGGGATTGGTCAGCGGACCGAGCAGATTAAACATGGTGCGCATGCGCAGTTCCCGGCGCACGGTCTGCACCTGCTTCATGGCGGGATGCAGATTCGGGGCGTAGAGAAAACAGATTCCTACTTCGCGCAGGCATTGCGCGGCGCGCTCCGGGGAAAGCTGGATGTTGATCCCGAGAGCCTCGACCACATCGGCGGAACCGCACTTGGAGCTGATGCTGCGATTGCCGTGCTTGGCCACGCGAACGCCGGCTCCGGCGGTGACGAGCGCGGTGACCGTGGAAATGTTGAAGGTGCCACTTGCGTCGCCACCCGTGCCGCTGGTATCGACCAAGGACGAGTCGACCAAAGACGAGTCGACCGATGTTTCTTCCGCCAGAGCATCGCGGCCCGTGCCGGTGACCGCCAGCGGGCCGGAGCTTTCGTCCGAACTTGCCGATCGAATCGGCAACGGCGCCGCGGCGGCGCGGATCGCCTCGGCAAAGCCTACGATCTCCTCGACCGTTTCCCCCTTCATGCGCAACGCGATGAGCAGCGCGGCGATCTGCGCGTCCGTACATTTCCCGGCCAGCACTTCCGCCATCACTTCTCGAGCCTCGGCACGAGCCAGCGACTGGCTGTGGTTGGCGATGCGATGGAGAGCGTCGAGGATCATAGTAAGAAGATCATGTGAGAGGAGGGCCGATGTGGTCAGGCGGAATTGTACGGCATGACTCGACCCGGACGCGATCCGGTTCGTTTCTCAGGTTTACTGCGCCAGCGTCCGGTGCAATCGCTCCGACAAATATTCGCGCCAGTCTTCCGGCAGCGCCGGGGTACGAACCGCTTTACGCAGCAGGTCCTGATTGTATTTTTCCCGCACGAACAGCCGGTTCATTTCGGAGATCGTAATTCCGTCGCGCTCCTGCGTGAGCAGTTCGAAGGTATCGCCTGCCGCGACCGTCCCTTCCTGCTCGACCGAAAAGTAAACGCCGCTGCGGCCGCTGAGCAGAAATCTTTCCAGAATGTCATCGCGCTGAAATCTGGCGGCCAACTTGTAGCACGGAGTGCGCGGCTGGCGGGCCACCACGATCGCCGAACCAATCTGGAAGCGATCGCCGACGCGAAGGTCGTCTTCGAGCAGGCCCGACGTGGTGAAATTCTCGCCGAACATGCCCCACGGTAAATCGACACCCGGCAGATCGAGGCGCCAGTCCGGATAATGTTCCGAAGGGTACGCGTAGACCGCCTTGTTAGGGCCGCCGTGCACGGCGAGATTGGCCTGGCGGTCGCCGTCCAGATTCAAGGTGCGCAGTTGCACCGGACCCGACACCGGCTTCTTGACGATTCCAGTGTTGATGGTCTTTCCCTGGTACACCAAGAGCTGCGGACGCGCAACGTTCAGGGACTCGATCTTCACGATGGGGACCTCCGGTGCAATCCTTGGCGTTGGATGTTCGCATTGGGCAGAAAGTCGCAGGTTTGCCGTGTCGGGCAGCCAAGGTTTGCCCTAATTCCCCGGCCTTCTATAGAATTAAAAGTTTGCTGCCCGCAGTGCGACGCCGCAAGCTCGGTCCTTCCGATTCTTAACTAACGTTCTTGACTGACGAGCTTAATTCTTAATTGACGAGCGCATTATGAAAATCCACGAGTATCAGGCGAAGGCAATTCTCAAGAAGTATGGCGTGAGTGTGCCGCGCGGGGCGATGGCGGCTTCGCAGGTGGAGGCCGAGGCGGTCGCCAGAGAATTGCTCGATGAGGGCGCAAGCGGAGTCGTGGTCAAGGCGCAGATTCATGCCGGGGGCCGCGGCAAGGGTGGCGGCGTGAAGATCGCCAAGTCGGTGGAAGAAGCCGGCGAGCTGGCGTCGAAAATGCTGGGCATGAAGTTGGTGACGCATCAGACCGGGCCTGAGGGCCGCATCGTGCGCCGGTTGCTGATCGAAGAAACGCTGCCCATCGGGAAGGAACTCTACCTGGGCATTCTGGTGGACCGCGCCGAGGGCAAGCCGGTGTTCATGGCTTCGGCCGCTGGCGGCATGGACATCGAACAAGTCGCGGCGGAGACTCCGGATGCGATTCTGAAGCAGCACATCGATCCCGGCATGGGCCTCGAAGCGTTTCAGGCGCGGAAGATTGCGTTCATGCTCGGCCTGAAGGCGCAGCAGATCAATCCGGCGGTGCAGTTCTTGTCGAGCCTGTACAAGGCGTTCCTCGACACCGACGCGTCGCTGCTCGAGATCAATCCTTTCATCACCACTACGGACGGGCGCTTGTTCGCGCTCGATGCCAAGGTCACGTTCGATGACAACGCGCTGTTCCGTCATCCTGACCTGCGCGAGCTGCGCGATATTACGGAAGAAGATCCGCTCGAAGTGGAGGCCTCGAAGTATAGCCTCAACTACATCAAACTCGAGGGCAGCGTGGGCTGCATGGTCAACGGCGCGGGCCTGGCCATGGCGACCATGGACATCATCAAGTATGCCGGAGGGATGCCGGCGAATTTTCTCGACGTGGGCGGGGGCGCAAGTTCTGAGCAGGTGGCGCACGCGTTTGAAATCCTGTTGAGCGACAAGAGCGTGAAAGCGGTGCTGATCAATATTTTTGGCGGCATCCTGCGCGTGGACACGCTGGCCAATGGCGTGGTCGAAGCGGCGCGCAAGACGAACATCAAGCTGCCAGTTGTTTTGCGCCTCGAAGGAACCAACGTCAACGAGGGCAAGAAGATTCTGATGGACTCGGGACTGAACTTCGTCGTCACCGACACCATGAAAGATGCGGCCGACAAAGTGGTTGCGGCGGCGCGGGGCACTCTCGGCGTAACCGAATGGCGATAAACACGTAGCTCCGGACGCATTCGTCCGGAGCAATGAGGTTTCTTAATATATGTCGATCCTAGTCGATAAGAACACGCGCGTAATCGTCCAAGGCCTGACCGGCCGCGAAGGCACGTTTCACGCCAAGGCCAGCGCCGCTTACGGCACGCAGATCGTTGGCGGCGTAACTCCGGGCAAGGGCGGGACGACGCATGAGGGCTGGGCGATTTTCAATACCGTGCGCGAGGCCGCGGACAAGACCGGCGCCAATGCCACCGTCATTTTTGTGCCTCCACCGTTCGCCGCCGATGCCATCATGGAAGCGGCTGACGCGGAAATCGATTTGATCGTCTGCATCACCGAGGGGATTCCGACGCTGGATATGGTGAAGGCGTGGGAGTTTCTGCAGGACCGCAAGTCGCGGCTGATCGGGCCGAACTGTCCGGGGATTATTTCTCCGGGCAAGTGCAAGATCGGCATCATGCCGGCTTCGATTCACAAAGAGGGCTCGATCGGAATCGTCTCGCGCTCGGGCACGCTGACTTACGAGGCGGTGCATCAGCTCACGCAGCGCGGCATTGGACAGTCGACGGCGATCGGCATTGGCGGCGATCCCATTATTGGCACGAATTTTATCGACGCGCTGGACTTGTTCAATCGCGATCCGGAGACCGAGGCCGTGATCATGATCGGTGAAATCGGCGGCAACGCCGAGGAAGCCGCCGCCGAGTTTGTGAAGACGCACATGAAGAAGCCGGTGGTGGGATTTATCGCCGGACAGACTGCGCCTCCGGGGCGCCGCATGGGCCACGCGGGAGCAATCATCTCTGGCGGCAAGGGCACGGCCGCGGAAAAGATCAAAGCGCTCGAGGCTTCCGGGATTCGCGTGGCTAAGTCACCGGCAGCGATTGGCGAAACGCTGGCGGCGGCGATCGGGGTAAGCGTTTAACACTCTGGAACTGCGGCGGACTTCGGGACATTTTCCTCTGGAAGAACCATGGACTTCGCAAAGGACTCTAGAACAACCGTGGAAGAGCGGCCCTTCAAGGGCCGCGTAAGCACGCAAGAGATAGCGGGGCTTTAGCCCCTGTGGGCCTTATATCTAAACGCGACCAAGGATTATCAACCGAGCCTATGAAAACACTGCAGCGCACTTTCACAATCGTTAAGCCCGACGCCGTCCGCAAAAATGCCGTGGGCGACATCATCGAACAATTCGAGAAAAACGGCTTCCGCATCCTCGCCATGAAGATGCTGGAAATCTCGAAGTATCAAGCCGAGCAATTTTATGCGGTGCATGCCAGCCGGCCATTTTTCAACACGCTCACCAACTTCATGTCCAGCGGACCGATCGTGGTGCTGGCGCTGGAGAAAGAAAATGCCATCGCCGATCTGCGCAAGCTGATGGGCGCCACCAATCCTGCTCAGGCGGAGGAAGGGACCATCCGCAAGAAGTGGGCGAGCAACATCGAGCACAATGCGATTCACGGGTCAGACGCGGAAGACACGGCTCGGTTCGAGCTGAGCTTTTTCTTTGCGGGATACGAACTGGCAAAGTAGCGCCGCCGTCTCGGCGGCTGTCGCGGGGGCATCCTGCCCGCGCGCTCGTGGAGTTCATCATGCCTATGGTTCAAATCACGATGTTGCAGGGCCGTACCGCCGATCAGAAGCGCAAGATCGCGAAGCGCATTACCGATGCTCTCGTCGAAGAAGCCGGGGCGCGCCGCGAAGGAATCATTGTCGCGTTCAACGAAGTGTCGAAAGAAAGCTACGCTTCGGGCGGTGAGTTGATGATCGACAAGAAGTAAGCCGAAACAGCATTAGGTCACATATTGCAAAGCAGGAATCGTGCAATGGCCGGGCAGACTCCCGATCTTCGTCCAGGAATCGTTCATGTCCTGCGATTACTTTCTTCGCCAGAGATGCAGCTAGAATACGAGCAGAGAGCCCCCAGTATATCGATCCCGTCTGAATTGCTGTGTCAGTGGTTTGATGACTCTTATCTTCCCGACAGTCCTGTCTTTCGGCGGTGTTTCTCTTCGCACGAGCTTGAAGCCCTCGCTCATTTCCACAACTACTTCGCCGATCACGAAAAGCTCTTGCCCGCTCCTCAGATCGGAATCAGGAACTGGCTGGAAGACAATACCTGGAAAGGAATCATGAGCGAGGCACGGCAAACGATTGCCGTCTTCGAATCTACGAATCAGAAATAAGGCGCGCACTACCCCAGCGGCTCAAACAAATGCCCTTCCACGCGATCGGCGATCTTGGGCAGGTCCTTCTTGGCGTGTTGCAAAAAATGGGGCGCTGCGCGATGGGCTTCGAGCGCGGCGTCGTCTTTGTATTGTTCGTAGATGAAGTAGCGGCGCGGCTCAGTCTTGTGCCGATGCACCTGGTACATGGCACATCCCGGTTCCTTGCGGGATTGTTCGGTCAGCTTTTCGAAGAGTGCCGTGACTTCGGCTTCGTGCCCTACTTTCGCCATCCACGTAACGGCCAACACCACCATCGTTTCGCTCCTTCCCCGCATGCTGGTAGGGCGGGGAAGCGATTCTAAGCTTTTTTCGCTGCCGTCTTCAACTCCGTAACGAATTCGTTCATCAAAATCGTATGGTTACGGTCCGGACCGGTGGAGATCATGCCAACCTTCGCTCCCGCTTCCTTGCCAACGAACGCCAGATAGTCGCGCGCCGCCGCGGGCAGTTTTTCGTAATCGGTGATGCCCTCAGTGGAAGTCTGCCAGCCCGGCAGCTTCTGGTAGACGCATTCGATTTTGTCGTAGCCGCTGGCGTGGGCGGGTGCTTCGGCGGTGGGCTTGCCGTCGATCTTGTAGCCGACGCACACCGGAACCTCGTCCAACTCGTCGAGCACGTCGAGCTTGGTGACCACCAGCCACGACGTGCCGTTGATCATTCCCGAGTAGCGCAGCAGCGGCAGGTCGAGCCATCCCGTGCGTCGCGGACGCCCGGTCACTGCGCCGTACTCGTTGCCCCGTTTGCGCAGATTGTCGCCGACATCGGTCTTGTCTTCGGTGGGAAATGGTCCCTCGCCCACGCGGGTGCAGTAGGCCTTGCTGATTCCGATCACAGAATTGATCGCGGTGGGAGCGACGCCCGTACCGATAACGGCGCCGCCGGAAGTCGCGCTCGAAGACGTCACAAACGGATAAGTCCCGTGGTCGATGTCGAGCATAGTGCCCTGCGCGCCCTCGAACAGAATCGATTCGCCATCGTTCAACGCCTGGTTCAGCAGCATCCCTGTGTCGCAGACAAACGGGGCGATTTTCTCGGCCGCTTGCGCATACTCGGTGTACATTTTGTCGGCGTCGAGTGGCTCGGTGTTGAAAAGGGCGTGCGCAATCATGTTCTTCTCGCGTACGGCGTTCTCAATGTGTTTCTTGAGGAGCGGCAGGTCGAGCAAATCCGCGACCCGCAGTCCGCGGCGGCCCATTTTATCTTCGTAGGCCGGACCGATGCCGCGAGAAGTTGTGCCAATCTTCACGCGCCCTGGCGCGTTCTCCGCCGCCAGTTCGATCATGCGGTGATAAGGCAGGATCACGTGGGCGCGGTTGGAAACAAAAAGGTGGCCGTCGATCTGAACCCCAGCCTCGCGCAGAGAGGCAGCCTCTTTCAGAAAGGCGATGGGATCGAGTACTACACCGTTGCCAATCACGCTGCGGCACCCTGCGCGCAGCACGCCGCACGGCACCAGCTGCAGAACAAATTTCTTGCCGTTGATGATGACGGTGTGGCCGGCGTTGTGTCCGCCGGCATAGCGGGCCACGACCGAGAAGTTCTCCGACAATACGTCGACGATTTTCCCCTTGCCCTCATCGCCCCACTGGGCGCCTACAATCACCGCAGTCTTGCCTTTTTTCAATGGCAGCTCCGTCAGAAAATTTCGAGCAGGCAGAGGTCTGCGCTGCGCCCGGGTTCGCACACTCCTTGCCCGCAGGGAATGCCTTCACAAAAAATTACTGGGATAAGAGCGGAGAAGACGTGTACGGATTATCTTATCGTGTCCGCGAGCCGAATAGCAACGCGTGGCAGGAAGTTCTCGGTTCTCAGTTCTCGGTTCACAGACGAAACGCGCAGAGACTCTACCTGCTGAACGCCGCCCTGCTGTCAGGTAAGATGGTTGTGGGGCTTCGTCGAGGAGGGCCCATGAAAAAAGTGTTTCATTTCGACGCTCCGCGTGAGAAATATCATTGCGACGCGGCCATCCTATGGTGCTTCGACAACCGCTTCGAGTTGGGATTCCGGAAGTTCCTGAAGCGCATCGGCGTGGTGAATTCCGATCCCATCAAGATCGCGGGCGGGGCGAAGTGCATGGCCTCTCCGGAACATGAGAGCGACCGCGCGTTCGTGCTGGACCAGATCCGCAAATCCATGCGGCTGCACGGCACGCGACGCGTGATCCTGATGCTGCACTCCGATTGCGGCGCGTATGGCGGGCTCGCCGGAGGATTCGGGGGAGATGTGGCGGCCGAGGCCGAACATCATCATCGCGAACTGGAACTTGCTGCCGCGAACCTGCGGGCCACGATTCCCGGCATCGAAGTGCAGGGATATTTCGTCGCCTTCGACGGAATCTGGGACGCGGAGGTCGGTGCGACGGACGAAATTCAAGTGACGACAGTAGCCTGATGCCGAAGTTTGAAAAACACATCTTCGTGTGCGGAAACCAGCGCCCAGCGGGCCATCCGCGGGGATGCTGTGATCCAGTGGCCGAGGCGAAGCTGCAAAAACTCTTCAAACAAAAGCTGGCCGAGCGTGGATTGAAAGGTAAAGTGCGCGCGAACCAGTCGGGCTGCCTCGACCAGTGCGAGCACGGCCCTAATATAGTGGTCTACCCGGACGCCGTGTGGTACGGGCATGTGACCGAGGCCGATGTTGAGGAGATAATCGAATCGCACATCGTCGGCGGCAAGCCGGTGGAACGACTGCGGCTAGCGGATGCCTGCCTGAACACGGCGACCTGCGAGCACCGCAAGCCCAAACCCTAGCGCCTCGGCAGTCGGATCGACTGCCGATGAGGCCGCCATTTGAGGGGACTTGAGGTTGGTAGGCGCGGCAGGATTCGAACCTGCAACCGCCGGATTAGAAATCCGATGCTCTATCCGTTTGAGCTACGCGCCCGCATGAAGCAACACTCGTTCATTCTACAATGTTGCTCAACCGCGGCTTTCGGACAATCGATCTGGCTGCGTTAGGGGCGCGAGTGGCAAACCGGTTCTACACGTACTCCCGCTCCGCCCGCCGAATTTCCCGATACCGCTCGAACACTTTCTTCTCGCTTTCCAGTCCCAGCGCGGAGCGGATCGAACTTCCGCGAAACGTATGGAACAGCATTTTCCAGCCACGGAACAGGACGAATCCCGGGTCATGCCGCAAGGCCGCCGGGATGTGGTGAACTTTCATCCAGCGTTCGGCTCTCCAGCGCATGAATTCCACTTCTTCGGCAGGCAGGTGCTCGGTGCGCACGACGGCCGTGGTGCCATCGTATTCTTCGAGCCGCTCATTCATGATCAGCCCCTGATCGCGGAAGGCTTTCGTCATCGGCGTGCGCGGGTAGGGGGTGGGGTGCTGAATATAGGGCCAGTCCACATAGCGGCGCGCGAATTCCAGATTGGCTTCGATGGACTCGCGCGTATCGCCGGGACTGCCGACGATCAATCCTCCCACCACATACATCTGATTGCGATGCAGGTAGTCGATAGCTTTGAGCGTGGCGTTGCCGGTATCTTGGCCGTTGGTGCGTTCCGTGTTCTTGGCGGAAGCCTTTAGAAATTCGAGGTCCCCTTCCAGAATGTTCTCGATGCCGAGAAAGACGTAGCGGAACCCGGCCCGCCG
>Ga0210400_10003406_pt1 | contig 14094 bp, 10 predicted proteins | sample IncBWH26MmetaG_FD_155456 | JGI IMG/M metagenome (GOLD analysis project Ga0210400, IMG submission 155456) | Forest soil microbial communities from Barre Woods Harvard Forest LTER site, Petersham, Massachusetts, United States - Inc-BW-H-26-M | ecosystem: Environmental > Terrestrial > Soil >...
TATCTTATAGATAACCAGTTTGTTGTTATGTTATCGGAAGAGCTGGACGAAGAGCAAGAACAAAATGGACGGTGGCGTGGCTCGTTCCCAAATTGGGAATCCCGCATCGCAGAACGAAGTGGGTGTCAGGGGGTGATTTCGAAGACTACGCCGACGCTGTGGCCGCCTCCGCCCAACTCCGTCGTGCCGTAGAGGTTCCCCTTCTTATCGAGGATTACGCCCGCGTCAGGATAGGCTCCGTCGTTGCCCGTGAAATGGTGCAGCACGCTATAATTCCATTTGCCGCCTGAGCCAGGTGTTAATTTGAACGCGACACCGCAGCCGGCTTCGCATTGGCCCGTGCCGCCGCCTGCGGTGCCGTACAGATTTCCGGCTTGATCGAAGGTGAGGACGCTCGGCCCGCAGCCGCTCGTGGGTTGGGTGAAATCGTGGACCACACTTTCCTTCCACCCGTTGGTGGTGTGGGTCAGCTTGAAGAGCATGCCACAACCAGTGCTGCCCCCTTGGATGGTTGCGCCATAAAGATTGCCTGATTTATCCAAGACCAGCCCTTCCAGCAAGTGAAAACCATCGCCCTGGAAGGCGGGGAAGTTGTGCAGGACCGAGTGCTCCCAAGTGCCATCGGACTTACGCTTCAGTTGGTACGCGGTCCCTCCTCCAAGGCCCCCGAGTTGGCCCATCCCCCCGTACTCGGTGGTGCCATAAAGGTTCCCGGCGGCGTCGAAGATGACCCCGGAAACCGGAATGGCCCCGTCCGGACAACCGGACTTGGCGCAAAAGCTGTACAGGTAGCTCTGCGTCCAGACTCCGGAGCTGTACACCAACTCGGTGACTGCGCCGTTATAGTCGTAGTCGCCCGGACCTATATTCCCATAAAGGTTGCCGGCCTTATCGAGGACCACGCCTCCACGCGAACCGTAGCTATCAATTACCTCAAATGTCCAGCCTCCAGAAGTACGCGTCATCTCGAAGACCGTACCCCCGTGCTCGCCGCCAGCACTCGTCGTCCCATAGAGAGTCGCATCGCCGTCGAGGAGTAGCGCGCCCGAGGGAGAGTCGCCGTCTATACTCGGATCGAAGCTATGCAGGACTTTTATTCTCCAGTTGCCGCTGACGGTAGGTACCAATTCGAAAAGAGTACCATTCGCATAAACGCCACCGCCCCAAGTCGTTCCGTATAGCTTGCCTTTTGCGCCCAGAGTCAGGGGGGCATACACGCCGCCGTTGTTGTTCTTGCCAGCGTAAAAGCGGTGCAGCACTTTGAATTTGGGACTGGCCCAGGCAGTTGGTAGCAGCGCAAGGAAGGTCGCTACGGCGAGAGCCACGCGATTCCGAATCGGCATTTGCTTGCGTAGTCTCATTCTACAACTCACAATCTAGGACCGAGGAGTGGGTGTCAGGGGGTGATTTCGAAGACTACGCCGACGCTGTGGCCGCCGCCGCCTAGCCCAGTGGTGCCATAGAGGTTTCCCTTTTTGTCGAAAATTACGCTGGCGGATGGCAAGGCGCCGTCGTAGTCCTGGAAGCTGTGCAGCACGCTGTACTTCCATTGCCCGCGTGCGGCACGGCTAAGCTTGAACACCACGCCGCATCCGCCGTTGCAATCGCCGATTCCGCCGCCGGCGGTTCCGTAAAGATTCCCGGCGGCGTCGAATGTCAGCGAACTGGCCGGTCCGCAGCCATCCTTGCGCTGAGGAAAATCGTAGAGCAAGGTCTCGCTCCATCCCGTTGCACTGGGCGTCAGCTTGAATATCGTTCCACAGGTAGCGGCTCCCCCTTGGGCTGTTGCCCCGTAGAGATTTCCCTGCTTATCCATTACCAGGCCCGCATAAACCAGCATGCCGTCGCCGTTAAAGGCGGGGAAGCTGTGTAGGACTTGATGTTCCCAAGTGCCGTCGGGCTTACGCTGTAGCTCGTAGGCTGTACCGCCTCCAAGACCACCGGCCTTTCCCGTCCCACCGTATTCCGTAGTGCCATAGAGATTCCCGGCGCCGTCGAAAACTACTCCGGAAACCGGAATGGCCCCGTCCGGACAACCGGACTTCGCGCAAAAGCTGTACAGATAGTTTTGTGTCCAGCCTCCAGCGCTGTGCACCAATTCGGCGACCGCGCCATTATCGTATTCGCCTGGACGTATACTCCCGTAAAGATTGCCTACTTGATCGGGGACTACGCCAGCATACGAGCCGTAGTCATCGATGACCTGAAAGGTCCAGCCTCCGGACGTACGCGTCATTTGGAAGACCGTACCGCTAACATTGGGACCGTTGAGACTCGTCGTCCCATAAAGAGCGGTGTCGCCGTCGAAGAGCAGCGTACCCCCAGGATCATTGCCCTCAGTGCGAGGATCAAAGCTATGCAGCACCTTCTTTCTCCACGTGCCCTTGTCTGAGCGGACTATTTCAAAGACGGTACCTTCCCCATTAGCGCCTCCGCCCCAAGTCGTTCCGTAAAGATTACCTTTCCGATCAAAGGCCAGGCCGCTCCACACCCCGCCGTCGTTGTACTTTCCCGCATAGAAGCGGTACAGCACTTTGAATTTGGGATTGGCCCAGGCAGTTGGTAGCAGCGCAAGGAAGGTCGCTACGGCGAGAGCCACGCGATTCCGAATCGGCATTTGCTTGCGTAGTCTCATTCTACAACTCACAATTTAGAACAGAGGAGTGGGCGTCAGGGGGTGATTTCGAAGACCACGCCGACGCTGTGGCCGCCGCCGCCTAGCTCTGTCGTGCCGTAGAGGTTCCCCTTCTGGTCGAAGATCACGCCGGCGTCAGGTAAGGCCCCATCGTAATCATTGAACCTGTGCAGCAGGCTGTAATTCCATTTGCCGCCTGAGTTGGGCGTCAGTTTGAAGACCACGCCACAACCGCCGCTGCAGTCGCCCGCTCCACCGCTTACTGTCGTCCCGTACAGATTTCCAGCCTGATCGAAGGTGACGCCGTTCGGGCCGCAGCCGTCCTTGGGGTGCGTGAAATCGTGGACCAAAGTCTCTTTCCAGCCCTTAGCACCGTGGGTCAGCTTGAACACAGTGCCACAATCCCCGCTACCCCCCTGTGCCGTCGCCCCATATAGATTCCCCGACCTATCCAACACCAGCCCGGCATACAGGTACACGCCATCGCCACGGAAGGCGGGGAAACTATGCAGCGTCACGTGCTGCCATGTGCCATCAGAGTTATACTTCAGTTGGTACGCGGTCCCCCCTCCAAGGCCACCGAGTTGGCCCGTCCCGCCGTACTCGGTCGTGCCGTAGAGGTTCCCCGAGCCGTCGAAGACGACCCCGGAAACCGGAATGGCCCCGTCCGGACAACCGGACTTGGCGCAAAAGCTGTACAGGTAGTTCTGTGTCCCCCTCCGGCGCCCGGCACTAACTCAGTAACCGCGCCGTTATCGTACTCGCCCGGACCTATATTCCCATAAACTTTGCCGGCATCGTCCAAGGTTAAGCCTGCACGCGAGCCCTGATTATCGAGCACGTTGAAGCTCCAGCCATTTGAGCCGGGAGTCATCTCGAAGGCTTCAAAGGTCGTAGTGCCGTAGAGGTCGCCTCTATCGTCGAGGACGACATTGCTGAAGGGTAGCGACCCATCGGCGCAATGGGGAAGCGAGCAAAAGTTATGAAGGATAGCTTCGGTCCAGCGGCCGTCGGAGTGCGGCATCAGTTCAAAAACCGTGCCGGCATTGTGCGTACCGCCACCAGCGGCAGTACCGTAGAGGTCGCCTTTCTTGTCGAATGCCAAGCTGCCCCAGAGACCGGCTCCGTCCGTGCCCCCGAAGCGGTGCAGCACTTTGAATTTGGGACTGGCCGAGCCGCCTGGCGGCAGCACAAAAACTATAGCCAATACCATGGCGACTCGTGTCCCGCGGGATATTATCTGGACAAGTTTCATGCGGCACCTTCTAGTCAAGGCAGCCGGGGGAAGCGAAGGGAGCGCGCCTTGGGGTCGTCGGGAATCACCCTAAAATTCCCACGAGTGGGTACGGGCTCAAGTGCGGGCTCAAGCCCACACCCACTCAATGCTAACATGCTGGGCAAATCTCAGTCATCCGCGTCCGGGCCATCCGGCGTATCGCCGGGGTTGTTGACAAAGTAATTCTGGAAGTAACTCGGGTCGAAGTCGGCAGGTACCGTGATCGGCGCGAAGGTCGTTGGTTGTGCGAGCGGGAAGAAATCGGCTAGCGGAATGCCCCCTGCGCCCAGTTCCGGGGCGAAGCGATCCGCGAAAGGGTACGGCGGATCAATCGCCCCGATCCCGTTTTGTCCCAGGAAGTTGTTTTCGATGAACGCCAAAATGCTGCCGAAGTCATGCGTGTGGATGGCATCTTCACCATTGCCGTTAGGAGGGAGTGCCCCGGAGACATAGCCCGCCAGCGTATAGGCCGAGACTACCAGCAGCGGCACGCGGAAACCATAAGTATAGAAAGCACCCCAGCCACTAGCGTTGGTCTTAAAGGGTGGAACGTGGTCGGCGAAGCCGCCCCAGTCGTCCCAAGTGATGAAGATGGCGGTGTTCTTCCAGTATCCGGCTCCGCCGTCACAATTGGTGCTATTGCCGACCGCATTCACGATGTTCGCCACATAAGCGGGTCCCGATCCATTGCTCTCCCCGCCGTGGTCGGACCACCTCTTATCGGGGATCGCCCAACTGACGGCGGCAAGGTGGCACCCGTTGATATCATCCATGAGTGGATAGGGATTTGACGTGGTTTCGTACCTCATATTGCCGTAATACTGGCCGCCGGGGAGCAGTCCGAGGCACTCTGTCCAATTCGTAGACACAAACGCGAGGGCCAGCCTTCGCGATGTCGCCAGGTTCCTTGAGTTACTTTCGGGTTTTAGTTTGCTTTTTTGGCAGTGTGCTTGCCGTTCGTGTGGGGCAGAATTCCTTAAGAATGAATTTCAGGACCTGCTCTCGGCTTGCGATCCTTTCGGTGCTTGGCCTTGTGCCCGCGGCCCAACCAAGGTCGAGCCAGCCGGACTGGCATGTCAGCAGTTTAAAGGCGAGGATCGTGGTCAATCCGGATTCGTCCCTGCTGGTGGATGAGACTCAAGTCATCCCGGCAAATGGCGATCGCAATTTCGGCTTGCGCTGCGCGATTCCGATTGGCGTCAGCGACCGGTGGGATCGCAACTACGAGCGTAGTCGCACGGACGACAACGGCCTCCGGGTGAAGGTACAGCGTGTCACGGTGGACGGACAACCGGCTGCGTTCCATCTTGACCATTACCGACACAGCAGCTATCAGGTCATCGTCGATGATCGAGCGGACCCGCTTGAGACGCATGAATTGAACGTGGTTTATCGAGTGACGGGGGCGGTCCGTCCGGTGGGGAAGGGCGACGAGCTTTACTGGAACGTCGTGGGAAACGTGCTAGCGATTGCCTATGACTCTTTAAGCGTGCGCGTCGTTCTACCCCCTGGGGTTCCTGCGGAGGCCGTGCAAACGTCAGCTTATGGAGCGGGCCGGGGAGTGTCGAATCCGCGAGGCAATTCTGATCCCGGGATTGAGACTACGAAATTCTCCGATGGCGCGGAGTTCAGCGTTCTTGGTGTCCCCCGGCACCAGAGTTTGTCGATCGTAATGCGGTGGCCGCAAGGCTATATCCACCGGAGCACTTTCGAGGGGCGCTATGGTTCACCTTATTTTTTGGCGCCGGTGTTGCTGCTGACTATCTACCTTTCAGCCCGGTGGTATCTGCGCCGGAACATTGAAAAATATTCGGTCGCTCCGCAATATGAGCCACCGGCAGGCCTTTCACCCGCTGCATTGCGATACGTTGTGCGCGGAGCTGTCGACGGCACGTCGGTAGCGGCCAGTCTGGCCAGCCTGGCGGTGCGTGGCTACATCGAGGTGCAAGCCAAGGGCGCGTCGTACGCCTTCTGGCGAACGCAAAAGTGCGATACCGAGCTCGACCGGTTGCCGCCGGAAGAGGCCGCGATCGCGCAGGTGCTGTTCGACGCGCGTGCGAACGTGGCTGATCCAGCATGCGGCAGATCCAATGAATTTCAAGATCTGTTTGCGTCGAATGCCCAGCCGTCAAGCTCCGGCGGGAGATGCGCCGGGCCGGTTGCTTTCGGTCCACGCGATCCTCGCATCAGCGTGCTGGTTGGGACGATCTATATGCGACTCAAGCCGAAGCTCGATGGGAAGTACTTTAACTGGAATGCCTGGATCGTGCTGCTGGGGATGCTGGCCACGCTCATTTTTGGCCTGACCGTAACCCTGGCTAGCGGGCAGGAAAGCAGTTCGCTGTTTCTCACGGTTTGGAGTTTCTTTTTCTTTCAAGGCTTCAGCGCAATCATGGGAGTGACATTGCTCGGCGGACAAAGGAAGCCGGTAGCAGCGGCGGTGGTGTCGCTGTTGTTCGCGGGTGCGGTATTTTTGGTGGCACGCGAGCTGGCGCGAGATATATCCTGGGTTGCGGTCATCTCTTATCTTGCGATGATCGTCATCAATGGCATCTTCGTGCCGCTGTTGCGTACGCCTACCGCGCAGGGCCAGAAAGTGCTTTCCCAGATTCACGGTTACAAAGTCTTCCTGCAGGAGACCGAATTGGACCGCCTGAAAGCGCTAGGAAACATACCCGCGTCCATGCCGAAGTTCGCATCCCTGCCATATGCCATCGCCCTCGATTTGAAAGAGCCTTGGGGCGACGCCATGGCCGATACTTTCGCGTCGGCCACGACAACGGTCTAGGTTGAGATGACAAATTGGCGATTACGGCTGTCGGCTTAATTCCGTGATTCCAAACGATCAAGTCGAACGACCCGCTTAGCGAAGAAGCAAGCCTCACCTGCGCAAGGCGCAGCCTGGGCAACACCAGCATCGCCAAACCTCGGTAATATACCCCGCAACTCATGGGCCAGCCTGGGGTTCATAATGGTAGAAGCAGAGGTACTCAGTCACCTGCGCCTCGCCGCAGTAGCGTTGGCGTAAGTGGTTGAAGGAACACAGCAGTGACTGGCGGTGTTCCGGGGAGAATCGGGCATGAGGATTTTTCGGCACTTATTTCGAACCAGCTTTTTGGCCACATTGCTAGCTGTAACCGCGGCAACTGCCTCCCTGGCTCAGGACATTCCGCCGCCGCCGGAGCAGCAATTACCGTATCCCTCGGATCAGGCAGCGCCTCCGGCCGGGGATCAATCTGCATATCCTCTTGAGCAAGCTCCACCGTCGGCCGGAGATCAATCTGCGTATCCTCTGGACCAAGCTCCTCCTTCCGCCGGCTCTCCGCTGCCTTCGGATGGGGGCCAGACGGCTGATCCGTCGGGCCGCGTAGCTCGTTTGGGATACATGAGTGGATCGGTCTCTGTGCAACCGCAGGGGACTGGCGATTGGGTGCAAGGCTCGTTGAACCGTCCGCTGACCAATGCAGACAATGTTTGGGCTGACAAGGATTCCCGCGCGGAGCTGAATCTGGGCACCGGCGTGATGCGAATCAGCTCGGAAACCAGTTTGACCTTGACCAATGTCACGAACGATGCTGCTCAGGTGCAGTTGCACCAGGGCACTCTGAATGTGCATATCCGCAAACTTTACGGTGGGGAAGTTTATGAGATCGACACGCCGAACCAGGCATTCACCGTAACTAAACCCGGCGAGTATCGATTCGATGTCGATCCTAACGGGGACACAACTCTGGTGACGGTTTGGAAGGGCGAGGGTGAAGCCACCGGCCAGGGACAGGCGGTTCGAGTGCATGAAGGCCAGCAAGCCCGCTTCACCAATGGAAATTCTCTGGCGCACCAGATTAGCGATGCTCCGCGGCGTGATGGCTTCGACGATTGGTGCAGAGTTCGCGACAAGCATGAAGACGAATCGGTTTCGGCGCGCTATGTTGCTCCGGGTGTAGTGGGAGCCAGCGATCTCGATGAGTATGGAAGCTGGCGCGATACCTCTCAATATGGAAATGTTTGGGTTCCGAACGATGTGGCGCCGGGTTGGGCACCTTATAGTGCGGGACACTGGATCTGGCAGCCTCCGTACGGATGGACGTGGGTAGACGACGCTCCGTGGGGATTCGCTCCATTTCACTACGGGCGATGGGTAGATTTCGGCCCCTACTGGGGCTGGGCACCTGGGCCTTATTGGGCGCGGCCTTACTACGCTCCGGCGCTGGTGGCCTGGTTTGGTGGGCCACACTTCGGCATTGGCTTCGGCTGGGGCGGTGGTTTCGGCTTTGGCTGGTGCGCATTAGGATTCGGCGAGCCGTTCTTTCCCTGGTATGGCGGGAGCCGGGGTTATTTCCGCAACGTCAACATCAGCAACACGCGCATAACGAACATCACGAACATCACCAACAACTACTACAACAACCGGAATGGTGGGGCACCCTACGGGAGAAACGGGATTGGGATGCCGCGCTATGCCACCAAACCGGGAGCGCTGACGGCGGTATCAGGAAATACTTTGCAGCGCGGGTTGCCGGTTGCCGGGAACAGGGCCAACATACCGACCAGCGCCTTGCGAAATCTGACCAGCGCCAGTATCGGCAGGCCGAATGTGTCTCCGACGCGCGCGAGTGTGCTTGGACCGAAAGCCGGTCAGGCGGCGGCGCATCCGTCTGCTGCGACCGCTGCGCGGCCGACGGTCAGCCGGATGACTCCGCCGAGCAATTCGTTCAGGCCGTCCCCTGCGATTGCGGCCTCGCACAACACTGCGGCTCCGACGGCGCGCAACACCGCAACACCCGCGGCGCGGCAGGGTCTGGGCAATTCCAACCCGGCCGCGATGTCGAATCATGCTGCGGGTAATCCCGCGGCAAACCGCACCGCTCCCCAAGTGGCGATGAACAATAATGTTCCTCGGCCACCGCAGAGTGGCGTGCGGCCGTTTTCAGGACCTTCGGCCGGGGCAGGTGCAAGACCCGGCGGACCGATGCCTTCAAACTCACCTGGCATGCGTTCGGTGCCTCGTCCGCCCGCCGGATTGAGCGCTCGCAATGCGCCCCCGAGTATGTCTTCGTCGCCGCGCTCGTACGGAAACTCGAACATGGGACGAAGCATGCCTAACAGCGCGCCGCGTCCGTCGGGAGGGGTGCTGCCTGCGCCGCGCAACTACCCGTCCGCCCAGAGCAATGGAGGCTACTCGGCACGTTCGTATGGCGGTGGGTATGGCGGCGGTTATCGCGGCTACAGCGGATCGCCCTATGGCGGTTCGCCGTCCCGGGGATCGTACGGCGGAGGGCGAAGCTATTCGGCGCCCTCGTCGCATGGCTCGGGTTCCTTTGGAGGCGGCGGATCGCACGGGAGCTTTGGTGGAGGCTCGCACGGCGGCTCCGGCGGTGGTTCGCACGGCAGTTCCGGCGGCGGTTCGCATGGAGGCGGGGGTTCTCACGGAGGCCATCGCTGAAGCTGAACTCAATCTACTCTCTACCGAACGCCGCCTATCCGGGCGGCGTTTCTTTCTGCGCGTTTTCTTTGCAGGACTCTTCCCAAGAAAGCGTTCTGTGTATACTGCGAGATTCAGTTCCAGGAGAACATAGTGAAGACTTTTCTAATTGGCCTGGTCATTGGTTTGATTCTGGTACCGCTGTGCGTCTACATCTATTTCGTCACGGGGAGCGCCCCGGTGGCGACCTCTGCGCCTTCCATGCCATTTGAGAAGACGTTGGCGAATGGCGCGTTACACGCCCACCTCGACAAGGAAATGCCAAAAACTGTCCCGGTTCCTGCGGACGAGCCCAACTTTATCGCCGGCGCGAATGTCTATCGGGAGAATTGCGCTGTGTGCCACGGCATTCCCGGGGGCACGCCTACGGCGATCGCACGAGGCATGTTCCCGAAGCCGCCGAAACTGGTGGAGGGTAAGGGCGTGACCGACGACCCGCCGGGCGAAAGCTATTGGAAGGTGGCCAACGGCATCCGCATGACCGGAATGCCGGGCTTCAGCGAATCGCTCTCGCAAACCCAGATGTGGCAGGTCAGCCTGCTGGTGGCGCACGCCGATAAATTGCCGGATTCGGTAAAGACGGCGCTCTACCGGCCGACGCCGCTAACGCCTGCGGAGCCGGCGGTGCCCGCACCCAGCGCGCCAGCGACGAAGCCATAATTTTCAGGGAACTGGGATCACCAACGCCGCGTATCATCGTCTAACGCCGCAGTGAGGGTGTGTCCGGTCGGCCTTAGGAGAATCTATGAAACGCTTAGCCCTGGTCGCTTTGGGCGTTTGCCTGGCAGTTGCTCCATTCGCCCGCGCGGATGAATGGTCGAAAACCTACACGGTTACCGGAAACCCGGAACTCCGCGTTGAAACCTCTGACGCCAACATTCATGTGGACACGTGGGACCAGAAAACGATTGAAGCTCGCGTGATTTCCGACCATTACAAGATTGGCGGGCATGGCCTCAAGATTGAGGAACATCAATCGGGAGACTCGGTGAGCCTGGAAATCCATTTCCCCCATGATGTTCACATCATTAACTTCAATGTGCACGGCTATCGGGTAGATGTCGAGATTCACATGCCGCGCGAAGGGCGTGTGAACCTGCATACCGGAGACGGTTCTATCCGGCTGGCGAATTTCAAAGGTGAAATGGATCTGCAGACGGGCGATGGCCATCAGGACATTGACGCAGTGGATGGCACGCTGCGGGCGCGAGCCGGAGACGGCCGCATCACGGCTGCCGGACGATTTGATGTGCTCGAGCTTGGTACCGGAGATGGCCGCATTGAGGCTCGGGCGCAGTCCGGTTCGGCTGTGACTTCAAGCTGGACGCTGCATACCGGGGACGGGAGCGTAACCTTGGAACTCCCCGCCAACTTCGCTGCCGACCTGGACCTGCATACCAGCGACGGGCACATCACCGCGGATATTCCGGTCTCCGTCGACGGACGTCTTAGCGAGAAAAGCATTCACGGAAAGATCAACGGCGGCGGGAATTTGATTACGGTTCATACGGGAGACGGCTCGATCCGGCTGCAGAAGTCCTGAATTAGCCTCTAGCCCCTAAGATTCTACTTCGGCTTCGCTGGCGGCCTTGACAAGATTTACTCGATATCGTCGCTCGTACCTCTGCTTATGAGATGATTTCTGACGAGACCGCGCGTTCGCGATTTGGCCAGACGCGCGGCATGACGCGGAAAAGCTCTCAATTCCCCGATTGAGGAAACAGAATGCACCGTAGAAGTTCTGCACTGATCTTGGTTCTTGTTTTTCTTGCTACGATCGCGATGAGCTCGATGGTGTGCGCACAAATCGAGTCCGCCAAGCCCCAGCGCGTCGTCGATGTAACGTCGATGGACACGAGTGTGGATCCATGCGCGGATTTCTTCGCCTACTCCTGTGGCGCCTGGATCAAGAAAAATCCAATCCCGCCCGATCAAACCTCCTGGAGCGCTTACTCGAAGCTGGAGGATGACAACAAGGCGATCCTGCGCGAGATCCTGGAAAGCTCCGCCTTGCCGGCCGGTAAGCGCGATGCCCTGACGCGGAAGATTGGCGATTACTATGCCGCATGCATGGACGAGAAGGCGATCAACGATGCCGCAATCAAGCCATTGCAGGCAGCTCTGGATCAGATTCAGCAGATGCATACTAAGCAGGACATCGCCAGCGTTGCCGCAGCCATGGTTGCAAGCGATGCGCTGTTCCGTTTTCGCTCAGATCAGGATTTTAAGGATGCGACTCAAGTAATTGCCGAGGCGGATCAGGGTGGGCTGGGACTGCCGGACCGCGATTACTATCTCAAGAGCGATGCCAAGTCGGTAGAACTTCGCAAGGCCTATGTAAAACATTTGCAGAAGATGTTCGAGTTGCTTGGCGACAAGCCTCCAGCGGCCGCAGCGGAAGCCGGGACGGTGATGCGTATTGAAACCGCTCTGGCCAAAGGGTCGCTCACGCGGGTGGAACGGCGCGATCCGCAGAAGCTCTATCACAAGATGACCACCGAGCAATTGAGGGCGCTGAGCCCGTTGTTCCAGTGGAAGACATATTTAGACAAAGTCGGGCTGCCCTCGGTGGAGGCGCTCAATGTTCAAACTCCGGAATTTTTCAAGACGCTGAACACCGAACTCCAGAAAGAAACCCTGGCAAGCTGGAAGACTTATTTGCGCTGGCATCTTATCGATGTCAATGCGCCTTTTCTGTCATCCGATTTCGTGAACGCCGACTTTGAATTCTATGGCAAGACTTTGCGAGGAGCGCAGGAACTGCAGCCGCGATGGAAACGCTGCGTTGGGTATGTGGACAACGATCTTGGCGAAGATCTGGGGCAGGCTTACGTGGCCCGAAACTTCAGCCCGGACGCCAAGGAGCGCGCCCAGAAGATGGTGAAGGAGATCGAAGACGCCATGGCTCGCGATATCGATTCGCTCCCCTGGATGACGCCTCCTACGAAACAGCGTGCGCTGGAAAAACTGCATACCGTCGCGAACAAGATTGGCTATCCCGACAAGTGGCGGGATTACGGCGCGCTCACCATCGCACGGAATGACGAAATGGGTAACGTGCTTCGCGCCCGCGAGTTCGAGTTTAAGCGTCAACTGGCCAAGATCGGCAAGCCCGTGGACCGTGGGGAATGGCAGATGACGCCGCCCACGGTGAATGCGTACTACGACCCGCAAATGAACGATATTAATTTTCCCGCGGGCGTCTTGCAGCCTCCTTTGTTTGACGCTAGGTCTGACGCGGCTCCTAATTTCGGCGACACGGGCGCGACCATGGGCCATGAACTCACGCACGGCTTCGATGATGAAGGCCGCCAGTTCGATGCCCACGGCAACCTGCGTGACTGGTGGACCAAGGAAGATGCAAAAGCATTTGAGCAGCGTGCCAGCTGCATTTCAGATCAGTATTCGCAGTACGTGGTTGTGGATGACATCAAGATCAATGGAAAGCTTACTCTGGGCGAGGATATCGCCGACTTGGGCGGGCTGATTCTGGCTTACATGGCGTGGCAGGACGATACCAAGGGCCTGAAGTCCGAACCGCTCGAAGGGTTCACGCCAAAGCAGCGCTTCTTCATTGCTTATGGGCAGAGTTGGTGTGCCAGTACGCGCGACGAAACTAAACGCTTGCGCGCTACCGTCGACCCGCATTCTCCGGACAAGTATCGCACCAACGGCGTGGTTTCAAACATGCCGGAATTTCAGGAGGCATTTCATTGCAAGGCAGGTGCGCCCATGGTGACAGAGAATCGTTGCAGGGTGTGGTAGAACGTCGCTACTGCAAATCCGCTCTGTCGGGGTTGTAGTAGAAAGCGAATCGCAACGCGAGATACTGACCCCCAAACTCATTAGGCAATGGCGGAAAGGGGTTCGAACCCGTAATGCCGCCCCAGGCGCCGCGGTCGAGGGCCACATCGCCCGAGGTTGAAACTAATCTCATTCCGGCGACGGTACCATTCTTGAGAATAGCGAATTCGATCGTGACTTTGCCCTTCTTCATTAACGGCGCACGCGCGGATTCAGGAATCAGGTTATACCAATTCACTCTCACATCGTGCAGCACGCGTTGTAGATAAGGCCCGAAATCCACGCCCATGGTGTCAGACAGGACCTCAAGCGGTCCCATCGCGGCGGTGGGCTTTCTGCCTAAACCGAGACCGTAATCTCCGCCCTCACCACCGTATCCTCCGCGATTCGCCGCGGTGGCCCGAGCGGCTTGATCGATGGCAGAACCCGGCGACCGGGCGCCGCCGCCAAATGCTGCTTGAGGAGTCAAGGCAGGCGTCTGCAGTTTTGCAACCTGCTGCTGATCTGGAGGAGGAGGCGGAGGCGCTGATGGCTGGGGAGCAGGATTCTGGCTCGCGGCGGGGGCCGATGGTGCGGGCTGGGCTTGCGGCGCCTGCACTCCGCTTGCACCGGGCCTGCCGGGACGAGATGCGTCAAGAATCTTTTTCAGTTCCTTGCGGTCCACCTGAGGCGCGTGCGAGGTGGCAATGCGGTCCTTATCAGAGATAATATTTGTGTCCGGCCGCTTCGTCACCTTCTGCTCGTCGGGGGGCAGTTCCAGAAAAGTGGCATCCTTCTCGTTCGACAGCGAGGGGCTCACTGCGACCACGGTTTGTCTGGGCAGGAATCCCGCTAATTTTTGCGAGTTCCATAAGGCCAGCACAACGATCAAGTGCACGACGACAGAAATCCAGAAAG
>Ga0210400_10003407_pt1 | contig 14089 bp, 15 predicted proteins | sample IncBWH26MmetaG_FD_155456 | JGI IMG/M metagenome (GOLD analysis project Ga0210400, IMG submission 155456) | Forest soil microbial communities from Barre Woods Harvard Forest LTER site, Petersham, Massachusetts, United States - Inc-BW-H-26-M | ecosystem: Environmental > Terrestrial > Soil >...
CGAAACTAAGAGGAGCGAAATCCCCGGGGCGCGAGTACGCGCCAGGGTACAATGAGCGAGGAACAGTGACCAGTAAGAATTTACAACGCGCAAAACCGATGGCCGGCGTACGCGGCCGCCCAGCGGGAGGTTCGCCCGAGCTTGCACGAGAGATGTGTACGTGTGGGCACCGCGCCGGCAGCCACGCGGCGCTTAAATATTCCTGCCAGGCCCCGGGCGATCACAAAGGCTACTGCCCGTGCATGCGCTTCATTTCGGCCAAGGAATGGCGGGCAAGTAAAGCGCGGTCCACCTAGCGAAACCCCAGGGCCAGGAAGTGCAGCCCACCGCCAGAGACGATCGGGCGACTCGACAGGCGCACGAGCACAGAGAAATTCCTGCGCGCTCCGCGGTCCTCAAGCAGCGGATCGAATCCTCGTTGTTCTATGCTCTTGCAGACCTGGCGACCGGCCGCGCGGTCTTGGATTCCCAATTCTTGCGCAGCTCTTCGCGTTGTTTGAGCACGAAGGCCTTGGCCTCATCGAAGTTGGCATAAACGCGCGTGCCCTTGATGGTGTTACAGGGAGTGCAACAGGCTACCAGATTGCTCGGATTCTTTTTTCCTTTGCGAGCCCGCGGAACCACGAAATCTACGCGCATGGCGAGAGCGTTCTCGAAACTGGCCCTGCCGTCCAGCCCGCAGTACTGACACCGATAATCGTCGCGTTCCAGAATCTTCAGGCCTTCCTGCAGGGTCACCGGGGAATCCACCAGGGATAGCGTCGTAAGGCTTAATGGCATCGGATACCTCCAAAGCGGAAATCTTCGAGAGCAGGCGGGAGCTTGCGACTTCCACTTTCCTAGCGCAAGACCATAGGGCAGCGCGGGTTTGGTGTCAAGCCGGCCGGGAGGTGGTGTCCGGGAGGTGGTGGGAGGTGGGACCGGGAGGTGGGACCTTGGAGTTCGTGCTTGCGCATGTCGTCGGTCTCGGCGAACATGAGCATCGCTCCAACTTCACAAGGCACCGAGTTTGAGCTAGGTTGGCACAAAAATGACTAGACCTTATTTTTCCGCCTTGTTCGCACTATTGTTTTTACCGTCAGTTTTGGCCGTGGTAGAAACCGTCACATTTCCAAGTGGAGAGATTACTCTGCACGGAGTGCTCTATAAACCCGAAGGAACTGGGCCCTTTCCCGCAGTTATTTATAACCACGGAAGCGCGCCGGGCATGATGAGCGAGCAGGCATTTGCCGCGCTCGGCCCAGTGTTCGCAAGCCATGGATGGGTATTCTTTGGACCTTACCGGCGGGGGCAGGGATTGAGTGCCTCCGCAGGTCCGTATATTGGTGACCAGATCGCGGCTGCCGAGAAAGCCGGAGGCGTCTCTGCGGCTGCCGCAACGATGGTGCGGTTATTGGAGACGGATCACTTGGACGATCAGTTCGCAGCCCTGGCGTGGTTGCGAAAACAGAGTTTCGTTCAACGGAGTCGCATCGCCGTAGCGGGAAACTCGTTTGGCGGCATCGAAACCGTGCTGGGCGTAGAACGAGGAGGATATTGTGCGGGGATCGATTCTGCGGGGGGCGCTCAGAGTTGGGCGCAGGCTCCTGAGTTACAATCGCTTATGACTCGTGCAGTGCGAAATGCAAAAGCACCAATCTTCTTTTTTCAGGCCGCTAATGATTTTGATCTGTCACCAAGCAAGACACTTTCAGCAGAGATGAACAAGGTGGGCAAGACGTACGAACTAAAGATTTATCCCGCCTACGGCGACTCCTCTGGAGACGGGCATACCTTTGGCTACTTTGGATCCGACGTCTGGGCCAAAGACGTTTTCGGATTTCTGAACCAGCATTGCACCAAGTAGTTGTCGCCCCTGCGACTTTGTCGACCAATTTAGCGAAACTGGCAAAAATTCCAAAGTCCTGATTTACGACTTACCAGGAGTTGCGATTCTGCAAGGGATTCCACGGCACAATCTTGTCCTGCAGTCACTCAAGCGAAGGACCATCACGGGACTCGCAGCAGCGTTTCTGCTGTCATTCTTGCTTGTAATTGTCTTCTCCCCGCATTTCCACGACTCGCATGCTGGCCTCCGCCAGCCTCCGCAAGATTCGCGATTTGCAGAGTAAATAGCAGCCGCGCCGAGGGCTTCGCTCATGTCCGGTAACTAACCAGTTGACCGAGACACGCTCTTCCGTTCGTAAGTGCAAACGCCTGTTGTCGACAGTTCCTTGCGCAGGCGTCGAGTCGGCAAGATACTGACGTAATGAAAATATTGAGACGGAGTATCCCGATATCCGCCGCAATCGTTGTCATTATGGGGGTGATGTGGCTTGGCCTAAGGTATTTCCGGAGTCAAACTGATTGCAAGAGACTCAGTGCAGCGTTCGAACGCCAAGTCGAAAACATTAAGAAAGATGCCCACGAGCGACTGAAAATCGGCACAAAGAAGGCCGATGTTGTTCGGTTCTTTGCAGAACATAGCATTCCGTTCACCATCTCCGAGTCTGAGGCAAGGGGAACCCTTTGGACTTCCGGATGCGCACCAGTTGGCTGTGGCTCCGATTCGGCTCTAGTCGGAGTAAGCGTGAAGCTCGACTCGGGGGGTGCCGTGACGGAAGAGCCGACCGTAATTGGCACGTACACGGACTGTCTGTAAGCCGGGCCTTAGGAGTGCATGCCTCTTGGAGCCCGCCGCGGTAATCGGAAATCTGGCCTGCCTCCGACAGTCTTGACTCGCGGTTCGCACAAACGAAACACGCGGTCGGCTTCAGTTCTCGATCAGGCAAAGTTTATTCGTCGCGCAGGGCGACCATGGGATCGACTAGTGTGGCGCGGCGCGCGGGGATGTAGCAGGCCAGCAACGCGGATAGCAGGAGCACGCCGGTGACGGCGCTGATAGCCGCGGGATCCAAAGCATTCACTTGATACAAGATAGTCTTCATCAAGCGGCCAACAAAGTAGGTGACGGCCAGCCCCACCCCCAAACCAATCAGCGCGAGCAGCATTCCTTCCCCAAGCACCAGACGAAGCACCTGCTGTGGGCCGGCGCCGAGAGCGATCCGTAGTCCGATTTCGTGAGTGCGCTGCGCAACGGCAAAGGACATCACGCCGTAGATGCCGATGGCCGCGAGGAGTAGCGCGAGGCCGGCAAAACTGGCGAAGAGGACCGTTGAAAAGCGATCGCTGGCTAGGGACTCATGCACGAGCTGATCCATGGTTTTTACCTGGTCGAGGGGAAGATCAGGGTCCACGGTGTGGACAACCGCCGTGATGATCTTGGTCATGCTGGCGGGGTCGCCAAAGGTGCGCACGGCCAAACCCGCTTGCGGCCAAGGGGATTGCCAGAAAGGAACGTCGATTTCGGGGAAGCCCTCGCGGCGGACGCCGCCGTTGTGAACGTCATGGTAGACGCCGATAATCTGCCATTCGATGGGAGGGCCGAGCTTGGTGACACCCGGAATCAACTGCTCGACGACGACGCGCTGCGTGAGGGGTTCCACTTTGGACAGGTATTTTTTCACGAAAGTCTCATTCACGACGGCAACGGGCACGCCGCCCGCGACGTCTTGTTCGGTGAACGTGCGGCCAGTGATCGTGCGAATGCCAAAGGTGCGGAAATATTCCGGAGTCACCATATTGAAGCCGGCGCCGGGACGCGAGGACGGGTCGTCTACAGCCTGTCCTGCGAGGTTGAAAGGCATGCCAAAGTTTGTGCCGATGATGGGCATGCCGGTGGAAGCGGAGACGGCCGTGATTCCGGGGAGCGCGCCAATCTTATCGATAAGCTGCCGGTAAAAGCCGTTGTTTAGTTCGGGGCTGGCAAACCGATCGTTGGTGACGGGCAGATAAAACGTGAGGATGTGGTCTTGCCGGAATCCCAGATCCACGCGGGACAATTTCCAAAAACTGTGAATGACGAGGCCCGCTCCGGCGAGGAGAGTGAGTGCCAGGGCGAACTCGACGACGACGAGAGTACGCCGCAATCCTTTACCGCCTGCGGAACTGGACGAGGAGCGTCCCGATTCCTTCAACGTGTCGCTCAAATTGAGCTGCGCAGTTTGCCAGGCGGGAGCGCAACCGAAGAGCACTCCGCAGACGATCGATGCTGCCAGACTGAAAAACAGCACCGGCAGGTGCAACCGAAAGTCGGCTTCCGACGGCAGAGTAAAGGGCGGAATCATGGCTACGATCACTTTGAGCAAACCCCAGGCGAGGCTTATGCCTAAGACACCGCCAATCAGGGACAACGCAACACTTTCGGTCAAAAACTGGGCGAAGAGCTGCCAGCGTGTTGCGCCCAGTGCGGCGCGGACGGCAATTTCTCTTTGGCGCGCGGAGCCGCGGGCCAGTAGAAGATTGGCGACATTCACGCAGGCGATCAACAGGATGAAGCCGACCGCACCCATCAGCAGCCAAAGGTTCTTGATGGTGTCTTTGCTAATGAAGTCATTCCGCAAGGGCTCGACGGTGGCGCCCCAGCCCTTGTTGGATTTTGGATAGACTTCGGCGATGTGGCGCGTGACGGAGTCCATGTCCGCGTTTGCTTGCTGGAGTGTGACTCCAGGTTTCAGGCGGCCCATCACCAGAACAAAATGAAAATCGTGGTTGATCTGGTCCGGTTTGAAAGCGAGAGGCACGAATAACTGCGCTTCCAGGCGGTCGGGTTGGCCGACAGCCAACACGCCAACGACCGTGTAGCGCTCGCCGTTCAGGCGAACGGGCTTACCGATCATGTCGCGGTCGCTGCCGAAGCGCTCTTGCCAGAGCCGGTGAGTCATGATGACGACGCGGTCTCTGCCGACTTGGCCCTCCTCGGGTAGAAAATCGCGCCCCAGGAAGAATGGCGTTCCCACCATGTTGTTGAATCCCGGCGTGACTAGTCTCGTCTGGATTAGCTCGGGATGATCGGAGGTGGAGAGACTGTAGCTGCCGCCGGTCCAGGCGCAAAGCGACTGAAAGGCGGTGCTTTGGCTCTTCCAATCTAGAAAGTCGCCAGCTGAAACGCCGTTGCGGTCTCCATTGATTTTCGACCAGACCATGACGAGCTGGTCCGGATTCGGGTAGGGCATGGGGGAGAGAAGAGTGGCGTAGACCACGCTGAAGATGGCGGTGTTTGCGCCGATTCCCAGGACGAGCGCCAACAGAGCAACGGACGTGAACCCTAGATTCTTGCCTAGCAACCGCAAGCCAAAGCGAACGTTGCGCCCAAAATTTGCCATGCTGGTCCCCCATGCTTGCCAGACGACGGCCACCCGTTGGTGTGATTAGACGTTCGGCGGGCCGCGTCGTCACGTTCAGATGTATAAAATACGCTTGGGGAAACAAAAAGTTCCCAAGGCGCTACTTAGTTGTGGTTTGGGGGCAGGGCTCCACGGAGGAAAGCTAATGACGGGGATTACTGCCGCTCTAGCGATCCTCGTCAAATTTACTCGTCAGTGGCTTGGGAGCGGCGAGGCGCCAGGCGGCTTCGAGGGCGCGGCGCAATGTAAGCTTCCTGGCGGTCTTCAGGCGGACGTTGGTAGCGCCCCGACGTCCCCAAACACCCGTGCAGGGGTTGAAGACGGTGGGCTGGGCTTTGATGAACATCTCCTGTTCAATCGGCGTGAGTTTGACCATGGCCCAGCCATCCTCAGGGTAGCCGAGGGTGGCGAAGATCTTTCCCGCGACGCGAAAGTCCGGATGGTCCATGTGAGACTTCTCGGACGTTCCCGGGAAGCTAAGCGCGAGACGGCGAAATTCGTTGGGCGTCATGCAAGCGCACCCGACGGTCGGAGGACGGTTACGATAGCTCGAAGGGCTAGCAATTCAATCTCGCTCACAGATCGCCTGGTAATCCAAAACTTCCGCAGCCTCGTGATTGAGTTGCTCATCGGCTTTGTTGATGTGCTCAAGGTCGCGGGCTTGCAACGCGGCCTTGGCTCGAGTCTTCTGCTTCATACTACTGCCATACTACCAATAATTGGTCAGCCAAGACGCCAGTTCAGCCGTGAATCGAACAGGGAAGGACCTCGATACTTGTCAGCGAGCGGGTGGTGCAGACGCCGTAGGTTGTGGCGTGAGTGTATGCCAGGTAATGGACTGGCGTTGCAGCAGAGCGATCGCGTAGCGAATGGGGACGGCGGCGCCGGGAGTGGAAGAGGACAAAGAGGAGGACTTGGCGATGGAGACGGCGCTGGAGCGCAGCCAGCGACCTTCGACAAGACCGACTACCGCGCGGGAGTCGAGGGCCAGGACCGGGGCGCCACTCTGGCCGCGAGTTACGGGATGACTAAGGAGGAACACGTCAGCCGAAGGGGCGGATTTTTCGAGCTGAGTGGATTCGTAGGAGAGGACTTCGCCGGAAGAGCGGTCTTCTTGGGTAGCTTGGAATGTATGAGCATTCTGGAGCTTTGGAGGATGAAGCGAAAGGGCGATCACGGATTGGCCGCGGATGGCTGGCTCAGGAGCAAGCGGCAGAAACGTTACTTTGTGCTTGCCCTCGAAAGGATTTGGCGTCGCCCGAAGAATGGCGACGTCGTGTTCTGCGTCCACAGCAATGATGGCCGCCTGAAGAAGGCGAGGCGGGCTATTAGGGCGGCTGACGAGAATGTAGGGCTGGCCGCCGTCGCGAAAGGTTTCCAGGACGTGGGCGGCCGTCAGAAGGTAACCCTGTTCGTTAATGAAGAAGGCGTTGCCAAAGAAACTGTAGTGGTAACCGCGCGAGGATGGGGATTGGTCGAGTTGATAAACGACGGGGCAGACGGCGGCGGAGAGAGAGGTGTCGTCAGCAAGATCCTCGGACGCGGCGCCGGCCGCCAGGCAGCAGAAGAGGCAGACAACAACAGCTGCAAGGCAGGGAGCGGTACTCCGATTATTCGGGCGCATTGGTCTTAAAAGCCTTTCCAAGGCCTTACTGGGGCTACGGCTAACAAGGTAGCAGCGCGGCGAGAGGCGGGGAAGTCCAGAAAGAGGACAGGTAAAAAGGGCTTGACAGGCAGCGTAAATAACTGTATATTCTGTAACAACAGAAACAACAGACATGACGAAAGTAATAAGACGGACGCCAGGTACGGAAGGCCAAAAATGAGTCAGCCGACAAAAAACAGTTTAACGCCGGTGGCGCAGAAGTTCATTTTGCACTGGGGAGAGATGGGGACCCGGTGGGGGATTAATCGCACGGTGGCGCAGGTGCATGCTCTGTTGTTCCTGTCGCCGCAGCCGCTGCCGGCGGATGAGATCTCCGCGACGCTGGCGGTGGCGCGCTCGAACGTGAGCACCAGCCTGCGCGAGCTGCAAGGGTGGCGGATCGTGCGCGTGGTACACGTGCTGGGCGACCGGCGCGACCATTTTGAATCGATCAAGGATGTTTGGGAAATTTTCCGCATCGTTTCGGAGGAGCGAAAGCGGCGAGAGATCGATCCGACGCTGAATGTGCTGGCGGAGTGCGTGCGCGAGGTCAAGTCCAACCCGCAGGGGGATGCGTACACGCGGGAGCGGCTGGAGAGCATGCTGGAGTTTTTGACGGCGATGACGGGGTTGTTTGAGGAGATTATCCGGATGCCGACGGGGGCGCTCAAAGGGGTGGTGAAGCTGCGGGGGAAAGTGATTACTTTGCTGGGGAAAAAGGCGGTTAACAGTTGACAGTTTAGAGTTGAAAGTTTCGGAAAAAATGGAAGAGATTTAACACAGAGATCACTGAGGACGCGGAGAGCACAGAGAAGAAAACAGGAGAGAAGAGAACAGAACAGAAGAGAACAGAACAGAACAGAAGAGAAGAAGATAACGCAGTTGCACCGAGAGCGCAGAGGCACGCGGAGAAGTAAGAAAGAGAAGAAACGATGATTTCGCTGGTGAGTGAGTACACAGACGGGAAGGGGCGGCACGCGCGGGGATGGGTGTTCTTTGACGCGGAGTGCCGGTTCTGCACGCGCATCGCAAGGTGGCTTGCGCCGATTCTGGAGCGGCGTGGAATGGCGCTGGCCCCATTGCAGGATCCGCGAGTGGGGGCGCTGCTGGGACTGCCGCGCGAGGACTTGATGCGAGAAATGCAATTTCTTCTGAGCGACGGAAGCAGATTCGGAGGGGCGGATGCGGCCGTGGCGCTGGCGCGTGAGATTTGGTGGGCACGGCCGCTGCTGTGGATGGCGAAAATTCCGGGGATGACGGAAATTTTGCGCAAAGGATACCGGTGGATTGCGGGGAAGCGGAGTTGCGTGGCGGTTGCGTGCCCCGCGGAGCGGTGAGGAGGTGCCGTGGCGAACCGTTTTGTGGAGATGTGGCGATGGCAGGGGAAGATCGATCGAAAGTCGTATGCCATCGCGGGTTGCAGCGCTTTTGTCCTGAAATATTTCCTCGATAAAATTGTAGCGGCCGTGGTGTTTGAGCGGCCATGGTTTTTGTGGAGCTACTGGCAGCCGCTGGGGCCGGATGCCCGTGTGAATGCCATTCCATCGGATACGCGCGCATTTGCGGGAACGCTGCTGGTTTTGGCGTTGCCCTTTATTTGGCTGGGCGTGACGCTGACGGTCCAGCGATTGCGCGATGCCGGGCAACCGCTGTGGCTGGTGGTGCTGTTTTTTGTTCCGGTGATCAATCTTTTGTTTTTCCTTTTGCTTTGCACGATGAGTTCCCATTCGGTCGAGGCACAGCGCGAAGCGGCGCCGTGGCCAGAGACGCGCAGGCTGGACCGATGGATTCCGCGAGGCGCGCTGGGGGCGGCGGCGGCTTCCATCGGGATGACGATTGTGATTGGCTCCATGTTTACCGTATTGGGGACGGAGGTGCTTAAGTCTTACGGGTGGGGATTGTTTGTGGCGTTGCCGTTTTGCCTGGGACTGTTTTCGGTGCTGGTGTACGGCTACCACGAGCCGCGAACGTATTCCAGCTGCATCGCTGTTTCGCTGGTGCCCATTGCGCTGCTTGGGGCGGTCCTGCTCCTGGTGATGATCGAGGGAGTGATTTGTATTCTGATGGCGGCGCCGTTTGCGCTGGCGCTCGGGGCCTTTGGGGGCATGTTGGGGTACGCGATTCAAGCGGGATATTGGCTGCACAAAGGCACTCCGGCAACGTTGATGATCGTGTTGTTGTTTACGCCGGCGTTCCAGGGGGTAGAGAGTTGGGCGAAGCCGCAGGCGGAGACGTTTGAGGTGCGCACCGCGATTGAAGTGAATGCTCCGCCGGAGAAAGTTTGGAATCAAGTGGTGGCGTTTGCGGAGATTCCGCCGCCCACGGAATTGTTGTTTCGCGCGGGGATTGCGTATCCGATTCGCGCGGAGATTTCCGGGCATGGAGTTGGCGCGGTGCGGCATTGCATATTCTCGACGGGGCCCTTTGCGGAACCTATCGAGGTGTGGGATGAGCCGCGGCTCTTGAAGTTTGGGGTGACGGCGAATCCGGCGCCGTTGAACGAGCTTAGTCCTTACGGAAACATTCAGCCGCCACATTTGCACGGGTACTTTGTTTCCAAGCAAGGGCAGTTCTTGTTGACGGCCTTGCCCGGAGGGCGTACGCGGCTCGAAGGGGCGACGTGGTATCAGCACACGATGTGGCCGGCGGCGTATTGGCATTTGTGGTCGGACTACATCATTCATCGGATCCATTTGCGGGTGCTGGAGCATATCCGAACGCAGGCCGAAGGTGCGGCAGGCCGGAAGTAGTGCCGGTATTTCCGCATCCCGTCATCGGGGCATGATCCCTAAATTTTAGGTTTACAATCGTCGCATGGATCACCATACCGTCGCGATTGTCAGCATCACGGGTACTTGTCTGGATGTGTTGGGCAGTCTCTATTTGGCCTACGACCTATTGGGCGGACAACACGGTCCGTTGCGGCTGCTCACTCGTGCGGTAACGTACTCCATTGTTTTCGGTATCGGCTACGGCCTCGGCCTCGGTCTGTTCTTTGGCTTGGCCTCCGGTATCGCCACCGGCATCACCCTGTCGATTGAATTCAGTCGAGCATCTCGTGGGCTGGATCATTATTCCCTGCTTTGGGAAGGACTGTTTTCCGCTATCCGGGCTTTCGCTTTCGCAGCTGGACTGTACAGGATTTTGGGCTTCGGATTTGCTATCGCATTCGCCATTCTCGTCACCGGCGGCCAAGTGTTCGCTTACTCTCGCGGCATGCGTCCTTCCATGGACTATGAAGCCTCTCGCCGTCCACGCCTTTCGCGTCGTCAGTTTTGGGGAACGGTGGTCCGAACAGTCGGCTACACGGTCACCGCCCTAATCTGTAGCGCGTTCATCCATCATGTGGACCACGCTTGGCTTTTTGCGATTCGCGTGGGGCTGGTGACAGGGATTGTCACCGGCGTGGGAGCTACCGTGAATCCTTACATCGAATACTACGCCGACAATCTCCCGGAGCGGCGGCTCGGAGTATTCGGCATCGGACTCATCCTTTGCGGTTTTTCCCTGCAATCCCTTCAGTATTGGCTGTCACTCTTTGATGTGCGTCTGACTTAGGCAATCGCCCCTCGCGCTCCTTCTTTCATCGGGGCGAATGGCCGGCGGTCCGGAAACTGTTCTTGAGCGCAGCCCGGTCTCTCGAGAGCGATGCTAGGATTCGGCGAGGATGCGCTTGTAGTAGTTTTCGTAGGCGGGGATGACGTCGTTGGCGCAGAAGTTTTTCTTGGCGTTGATGCGAGCGATTTTGCCCATTTCGCGGCCGCGGTCGGCGCGGGACAAAATTTCGATGGCGTGGCGGGCGGCTTCCTTCACATCGCCGGGCTCCACCAAAAAACCATCTACTCCATGCTCGACGACTTCGGGGACGCCGCCGACGTTGGTGGCGATGACAGGGACTTCGCAGGCCATGGCTTCGAGGGCGGCGAGGCCGAAGGATTCGAGCTGAGAGGGAAGCAGAAAAAGATCGGCGGCGGCGAGCTTTTCGTAGACGTTATCCTGCTTGCCGAGGAAGAAAACGTCTTTCTGGAGTTTTTTCTTGCGGACCAGGTATTCGGCGGCGCCGCGGTCGGGACCGTCGCCGATGAGGACGAGCTTGGCGGGCATTTTGGCGCGGACGATGGCGAAAATTTCGACGGTGTCGGTGAGGCGCTTGACGGGGCGGAAATTCGAGAGGTGCATGAGGATGGGTTCGCCGTTGGGCGCCCATTGGGCGGCAAGACCCTTGTCGGCGGTGCGGTTGTAGAGATCGCAGTTCACGAAATTGGGAATGACTTCGATGGGGCGCTTGATGTCGAACTCTTTGATGGTTTGATTAAGCAGATAGCGGGAGATGGCGGTGACGCCGTCGCTCTGCTCGATGGAAAAGCGGGTGATGGGGAGATAGCTGCGGTTGCTGCCGACGAGGGTAATGTCCGTGCCGTGCAGAGTGGTGACGAAAGGGAGACGCCGCGGGGCAGCCATCGAGCGGGCGAGCAGGGCGCTGACGGAATGCGGAATGGCGTAGTGGACGTGGAGGAGGTCGAGCGATTCGGATTCGAAAACTTCGAGCATTTTTGTGGCGAGCGCGAGAGTGTACGGAGGATGGTCGAAGAGCGGGTAGGAAACCACTTCCACTTCGTGGAAATGGATGCGCGGATCGTTGGGGTTCATGCGGATGGGCGGGGCGTAACTGATAAAATGAATGTCGTGGCCGCGTGTGGCGAGTTCCATGCCGAGCTCGGTGGCGACGACGCCAGAGCCGCCGTACGTGGGGTAGCAGGTGATGCCTATGCGCATGAGAGTTTTCAGTGTTCCGTTGTCAGTATTCAGTAAGGAGCAAAAATAAATCCATCGGTTGATCTCGTCTTCAGCAAGAATCGAATGCAAACGCTTGCTCGATCTCGTTCTTGCTAAGAATTAAGAACAAAAACGTTCCTCGATCTCGTTCTCATCAAGAATCAAAATCAAATGAGCTGCGCGATCTTGTCTTTGGACTTGTGACTGAAGCTCACAGCCAGTCGCCTGAGACACTAACATAGAGATCGCTTCAAATACCGCAGTGCGTTGGGGTGCCGGCAACTGTTCGTCTTAACAAGCGTCCACCACAACTTCAAAAAAGAGAAGCACGGGCTTCTCGACCCGGACGGGATTAATTCCGCCCGGTCGGTACGAGCTGGAAAAGCGCGGGTCTAAAGACCCGCCACTACATTCCGGGCAAAGCCTGCGGCTATAACGGCCGCCACCTCGGCTTGCGGGACTTGGAGCCCGGTGCTAGAGTCGCGCGCATCGCGTGGGACATGAGGCGGCGGTGCGACGCCCCTATTAGACGCGGGAGTGGGGAAATCCGTGACACGACTTTCTGGCAAGGTGGCGTTGATCACAGGCGGAGGTACGGGGATTGGGCGAGCGATCGCGCTGGCGTTTGCACGGGAAGGCGCGAGCGTGGCCGTGGCGGGGCGACGGCTGGAAAAGCTGCGCGAGGTGATCAGCGAAATCCAGAAGCGGGGCGGCGCCGGATTGGCGATGGAATGCGATGTGACCCGCGCCCGGGACGTCGAACGCGCGGTGAAAGGAACCGTGGAGCGATTCGGACGGCTGAATGTGCTGGTGAACAATGCAGGAACGCTGCATGTCTCGACGGTGGAGGGGATCAGCGAAGAAGAGTGGGACCGGGTGATGACGGTCAACCTAAAAGGGCCGTTTCTGATGTCGCGCGCGGTGTTGCCGGAGTTTCGAAAGTGCAGTGGGGGAGCGATTGTGAACATCGGGTCAGTGCTCGGGCTGGTGGCGATGAAAGATCGCGCGGCGTACTGCGCGTCGAAAGGGGGAGTGACGATACTGACGAAGGCGATGGCGATCGATCACGGGCATGAGAACATACGCGTAAATTGCATTTGCCCTTCGATCGTGGAAACGGAATTGGTGAAGGGACTCTTCGACGCCAGCGAACAGGGGGAAGCGCGGCGGAAGGGGCGGCTCGGGTTGATTCCGCTGGGGCGCTTCGGGCAGCCTGTGGATGTGGCGGAGATGGCGGTGTTCCTGGCTTCGGAGGAGTCGTCGTGGCTTACTGGGGCGGCGATTCCGTTGGATGGGGGGCTGACGGCGTACTGAATTTTAGGTTTTCAGGTTTCGGTTTTCAGTTCTCAGTGAGAAGAGAAAAAAATAGATGTGAAAAGAAGTAAAGAGAAGTGAGGCTCAGTAAGCGGAGAGAAGAAGGAACTAATAGTCTAAAGAAGTAAATAAGAAAGTAAGAAAGAAAGTAAGAAAGTAAGAAAGAGCTTAGGCGAGGATAGAAGGTAAGGCCTGAGGGGACGTGGCGGAAAGCGGCGGAGCGCGATGACGAAGAGGATGTCAAAAGAGGAGAAGCGCGTGACGGAACTGGTGCGGCGGCGGATTAAAGAGAGCCAGTCGACGGATCTTCTGGGATTTGACGTGGAAAGCGTGCACGTAGGACGGGCCATTTTCCGTCTGGATGTGCGGCCGAACCACAAGCAGATTCACGGCGTGGTACACGGAGGAATCTTAGCGGCGCTCGCTGACACTGCGGCGGCGATCGCGGCCTATACGGCCGTGCCGATAGGGACAGAGATCGCTACCGTGGAACTAAGCATCAATTATCTTGAGCCGGTTCCGGGCGGGCGCATCAAAGCGGACGCACGCGTGTTGCGGGCCGGCAGGAATTTTGTGGTGACCGAATGCGAAATATTCAACGAGGACGGGTCGCTGGCCGCAAAGGCGCTGCTCACCTTCGGAGCAACGGCCGGGCATTCGCTTTACAAGTAGAGAGCTTACTCTTCGCCACCCTGGGCCGATTCTTCTCCGTCCTTGTGGACGTATTTGATCACGCGCTTGAAGATGAGCAGGTTGGGGCTGCCCTGGCGGGTGAGCTTGATGCAATCGCGGTCGTACCATTCGACGGTGCCGCGAAGTATTTCACCATCCTCGAGAACGACAGCCATCGGTGTATGCGATTGCATCTGCTTGACCCAGTAGAAATTCTCAGCGTGGGTCGTTTCCGGCGGCGCGGGCTTTTTGTTCGGGATAGGGCCGTTGTGCTGAGGGCGGGGTACGCTCGGCTCCTTGACGTCCGGGAAGCCCGGACGAAACATACGGCGGTTCACCATGACTGCTCCTTCTAAGCTACAGGGGTGATGTATCTATTGCCTATGATGCGTTTGGAAGGCTGTGGGTTACAGTCTAGCGATTTATTTTTGTAATTGCGAATCTTCGCGGGCGTCAA
>Ga0210400_10003408_pt1 | contig 14087 bp, 12 predicted proteins | sample IncBWH26MmetaG_FD_155456 | JGI IMG/M metagenome (GOLD analysis project Ga0210400, IMG submission 155456) | Forest soil microbial communities from Barre Woods Harvard Forest LTER site, Petersham, Massachusetts, United States - Inc-BW-H-26-M | ecosystem: Environmental > Terrestrial > Soil >...
ACTTCCAGACGGTGCAACTCCCGCGTGCTCATGGCTGTCCTCTTCACGGCAACCCCCGGAACGAGGTCGCAGTCTAGGGGACATTTTTAACGAGGATAGAAGGGGACATTATCAAAGAGGTTCAACAGAAAAACCTTTGCAATTCGGTAAGCGTCTGAAGGGAAGGGACATAGCGAACGGCAAAATAGCTCTGACGGGCTCTCAAGAAGCGGTAACTTGCCAACCAATTCGGCTGTTTTCTTCAGGCTTATTTCTATTAGTGTTTTCATGCTGGCCCCTTTCGTCGAGGCTGGCTTGTGTCTGGAATGCTTTGCGAAAGGCGGCAGGGAAGATGACAACGCAAACGGGCCACGAAATGCGATCGATGACCGACTCCGTTCTGGAGTTGGCGGCGGAACGAGCACGGCGCTATGTCGAACAGGTCGGGCAGCGGAGGGTTGGACCTGGCGAGAAGGAGCTGGCTGGGCTGGCGAAATTCCGGGAGGCGTTTCCGGAAGGCTCGAGCGATCCGCGGAGCGTGGTGGCGATGCTGGACGAGTTTGGCTCGCCGGCTACGGTGGCGAGCACCGGGGGAAGATATTTCGGTTACGTGATTGGCGGAGTTTTGCCCGCGGCGCTAGGCGCGAATTGGCTGGCGGGCGCGTGGGACCAGAACGTGGGCCTGCGGGTGATGTCGCCGATTGGTGCGGAGCTTGAGGACATCGTATTGCGGTGGATCTGCGAAGCGCTGAACTTGCCGGCGGATTGCGAAGGGGGACTGGTTACCTGCGCGACCATGGCGAATTTTACGGCGCTGGCCGCGGCGCGGTATGCGTTGCTGCGAAAGGCCGGCTGGGATGTTGCGGAAGATGGAATGTTCGGGGCGCCTCCGATCGAGGTGGTTGTGGGAGCGGGGGTGCATGCGTCGATTCTGAAGGCGCTGAGCCTGGCCGGATTCGGGAAGCGGCGTGTCACGATCGTCGAATCGGATGGGCAGGGCCGGATGCGCGCGGAAAAGCTGCCGAAGTTAAGCGAGCGCGCCATCGTGTGCATTCAGGCGGGCAACGTGAATACGGGCGCGTTCGATGCCGCAACGGAGATCTGCACACGCGCAAAAGAGCAAGGGGCATGGGTGCACGTGGACGGCGCGTTTGGTTTGTGGGCGGGAGTGTCGCCTAAATACCGGCATCTCACGCGTGGTTTTGAACTGGCGGATTCATGGGCCACCGATGCGCACAAATGGCCGAACGTTAACTATGACAGCGGGATCGTGCTGGTGCGCGATGGCGCGGCTTTGCGAGCGGCGATGACCCTCAGCGCGGCCTACTTGGCGCCGGGAACGCGACGCGAACCGATGCATCATACGCCAGAGGCATCGCGGCGAGCGCGTGGAGTGGAGCTTTGGGCAGCGCTGAAATCTTTGGGACGATCGGGATTGTGCGCCTTGATCGAGCGCACCTGTTCGCTGGCGAAAAGATTCGAGAGCGGACTGCTTGCGGCAGGATTTCAGGTATTGAACGAAGTGGTGATCAATCAGGTGCTGGTGTCGTTCGGCGACTCGGCGGTCACCCGTGAGGTCATACGGCGAACCCAAGAGGATGGCACTTGCTGGTGCGGGATGACGGAATGGCAGGGAAAGACGGCAATGCGAATCAGCGTGGCGTCGTGGGCGACCACGGAAGCGGATGTGGATCGGAGTCTAGAGGCGATGGTGCGAATCGCGCGCACATGTGGAGCGTAAGGGCAACGTGAGAGCGCAGAGGCGAAGCCCTCAGAGGCTAAAGCCTTCTTGATTTTGCGTCAGTTACGGCCCGGCTGAAGCCGTGCCCTGACGAAAAACCAGGCCGGCGATCAGCGGCCGTGACTGTGGGCCATGGCGGAGGATTCTATCTCGTCGTGCGTATGCTGGACGCCCAGATAGGTGCGCGAGAGGCGATCGTGCCAGGTGAGAGCGTCCTCATCCCACCAGGCCCAGAAGAAGCCAAGGAAAAATGTGCCGGCGGAAAGAATGTAGCCGGCGCTGCGAAGCATCATTTGCCGCGGCGTGGGCAGATCGCCCGTGAAACTTGTGACCTGAAGACCGCGGAACATCATGCCGGGCGTGGTGCCGCCGAAAATGGTGAACAGCGCGAAGTATTGCAGGTAGACGATGGCAAAAGTCAGGCCATAGACCGCGGCACTCAACTTACTCAGCGTGAATTGCCCGCCTAAAGAACCGAATAGAGCGAGGAAGCCGCCGTAAGCGAAGAGCAGGCACACTACGTCAATCGCGGCGGCAAGCCGTCGCTCTTCGAGTGAAGCCACAGGGTAGGCGCCGTAGGTTTCTGTGCGCGCGTCTTCCATTCTCGCGTCTGGGGGCGATACCGCCGGGCTATCGGTACGGGGCGCGGGTGGAACCGAGACGTCGATTTCCATGCGGCCATCGGATTTTTCGCGGGTTTGCGCGTTGCGGCCAATCGCGATGGTGAAGGAGAAATCGTCGGTTGAAGCGGCGCTGGGCGCTTCCTGCAAAGCTAACGTGCGCGTGCTGACCGGCGCGGCGGAGTCTTCAAATGGAAGCCGCGTTTGCGATGTGTTTGCGGGGCGGCGCCGCTTGCGCGCGCGATATGCCTCCATGCGCGAGCTAAGTTCCCCACGCCACGCGGACTCCTGGTCGGTTGGAGCTGCGATTGGCGGAGGATTGTCACTGTCGCCGCGCACGGAATGGTTCGCCGAAGCGGTCATCTGACCAGAATCGGGCGGAGGGGGATAGGCAGAGAGATCCTCATAGCAAGATGTGCTTGAGGAAAATGATGAATCACAGAAATTGCAGGCACGTACGCTGGACGGCAGTACCGCGCCACACTGCAAGCATGTTTTTGTCACCGGTGCGTTTTGCGCTGCGGACGCTCCCACTCCGGTGAGGAGTGAACGACGCTAGATTAGCACGAAGAAAAGGGCAGAGATGGCAATGTTCGGGGAATGTTTCGTATCAGGCAGTAGGGAAAAACATGTATGCGGTGTTGAGGGCTAAACGTCGATCTGTTGCGCGAGCATGTCGCGGCTGAACGCGATGCGTCTGTCGAGGGTCACTGCGGCAAAATAAGCGCATTGCCCGCGTTCCATGTCGGTCCAGGCCACAAGAGTGGGTATGATGCGTGCCACCGTGGAACGCATGGCGGTGAGGAGCCCGAAGTAAGCGCTGATGGCGCGTATACGGCCGCGTTCCTCGGGGCGCTCCGGGCAAAGCTCCAGAAGCTGCAGGACGCGCGCGAAGTCGTCGCCGGAAGCCGAGTTGGGAATGCCAGTGACGTCGCGGACCTCGGCGGAAAGCGGCTGCTTGATGGAGGCAGCGATCAGGGAACGGGAATAGGAGATGAAGAACTGCAGCAGCGCCGCGGCGGAGAGCAGGAATATGAGGGTAGCCATTAGCGTGGCACCACCGCCAGCCGAGCCGGCACCATGCGGGCGTCAGGCGACAATCGCCAGAATGCGTTCGCCCATGCCAAAGGCAACAGGCAGCCGAGCACCGGAGCGATGTAAGTGACGGATTGAAGATAAGGGAACATATTTTTGAGCGCAAACGCTGCGGCGAAGGCGCTGAAATACACTCCCAATGAGAGCACTAGCTGGATCAGTTGGGCGCGCGTTTCGCGGAGTTTCAGGATGGCGCCCCACAGGACGTAGGTCAGCACGAGTCCCACAAAATAGAGATTCTGAGAAAGCTCGAATACAAAGCCTGCAAGGAGCTTGTCGAATGAGTGAAAGGACTGATGAACCACCGCGTAGGAAAACAAAGCGGTGCCGGCAAGCAGCAGCACGGCCGTGAGTCGGACGTACTTTTCAACTTTCATTTCGTCAAAGACGTGCAAATAGAGGGTGATCAGAGCGAGGTAAAGGAAAATCGTCAGCAAAGCGTCGGAGTAATAGTAAGTGTACCGATACTCGCTGGACCGCAGTCCGAAATGGCTGAGGACTTGGTGACGGCCTATGCTTACGACGACCGTAGACAACATGTATAGGTTCAAGCAGAGGTAACGGCGGAAGGCGTGCCGCTTAAGCGAACACACCACCACGCTGATTTCTAGGATAGCTCCTAGGAACGAGATCAAGTATCCGATCGAAGCGGGCACGAATCACCTTTACATGTGCCCGTCCCGCATGTTGGGATGCGGAAGTTAACTAACGGGCATCTGGCGGTACGGGATCCGCACCATTCCGAGCAGCGTCTGGTGGAACCGGATCCGCACCATTCCGAGCAGCGTCTGGTGGAACCGGATCTGCACCGTTGGCCATCAGAACAGCGCCATCGCTGTGCGCCATTACAACAGTTTTCAAGCTCATCGCTCCTACCAGGACAAGCGTGGCTAGGAGTAGTGCGGCGAGTTTGCGTGACATTATGAGTGCCTCCAAGGTGATTGAACCCCGGGAGCACTCTATATGTAACTACACCAATGTCAACTAGCTCACCTGATGAGCCTGTTTCGAAAAGTACACCTCTCCCCGATTTGCCCGTTCGCCAAGCTTTCGCCCGCGCCGGAGCCTCCGGGGGAGGTCGTGCAGGGCGATACTAGGTTCTAAGAGTTGTGCGGTCAACGGTACGGTAGTACTAGGCCTGGTTCCAGGGTCAGGCCGAAGGGGAAGCCCTCCTCCCCAATCCCTGAAGTTCTGTCTGGCCTAGGGCGAGTGTGTCTTGTCCCGATGGGGAACATTTTCACGTTGTCTTTAAGGGGTGGCAGAATTATGGAGCTAAGGTTCTCGCCGATCCTCTTGACACTTCTGCTCGCTACTCCGTAGCATGGAAAATTGCCTTGGGCCGGCGTAGCTCAGTGGTAGAGCGAGGGTCTCATAATCCCTAGGCCGTGGGTTCGATTCCCCCCGCCGGCACCATACCAAAGAGCCGCAGCGCGTTCCAGCCCGCGCGTTCCAGGGTGCTATCACAGAAAAGCTCAGATAAACCGATTTATTGCCTATGATGAGCTGGATTCCGGTTTTCCCCCATACGCTAAGTTCTGTAGAATGGCGGATGATGGAGTGGATAGCCCAGCCAGGGCCCCTTCCGGACCACTGTCATAGTGTCCGCAGGAGCTGTGGGTGAGCCGCGGGACACTTTCCCGCCGCGAGTGGTTATCCCTCGCCTCGCGCGTTGCCGCTGGTGTGCCTCTGGGTCTCACCGCGTTGTCCAAACTGCAGGCAGCGGAGCCCTGGCAAGGGGCGAGAGCGATCACGCCGGAACTGACGCCTACGCCTCCCGACGGCATCGCTGCGTTCCTGGGAGGCGATCCCTCGCAGTATCGATTCACTTCAGACGAGGATAGCTTTCTGGAGGACCTGGAACGCGCCTGCTTCCAATTTTTCTGGGACGAAGTCAATCCGGTGAGTGGGCTGGTGAAGGATCGCAGCCAAGCGGGCGGGCCAGATTCCCGGAATGTGGGAAGCATCGCGGCGACCGGCTTCGGCTTGACGGCGCTCTGCATTGCGGACCGGCGCGGGTGGCAGGATTCGAGGCAGATCCGCGAACGGGTGGCGACCACCTTGCGCTTTGTCGAATCGCGCGTGCCCCAGGCGCACGGTTTTTTTTGTCACTTTCTCAACATCCAGAACGGCGAGCGAGTCTTTCAGTCGGAGGTATCGTCAATCGATACCTCTATCTTTATTTGCGGGGTGCTGACGTGTAGCGCGTACTTCGAAGACGAAGAGATTCGAGCCTTGGCGAGGCGAATCTACGAGCGCGTGGACTGGAACTGGCTCTTGCATGGAGACAAGACGCTGTCGATGGGTTGGACGCCAGAGCACGGGTTCATTCGCAGCCGCTGGGACAGTTACAGCGAACTGATGATGGTGTACCTGCTGGGCCTGGGTTCCTCCGCATCAGGCATGTCGAAAGAGAACTGGGACGCGTGGACGCGCCCATACTTCGAATTTAATGGAGTGCGTTACATAGGCTCACACGCGCCTTTATTTGTGCATCAGTATTCGCACGCGTGGTTTGATTTTCGGAGGAAGCGCGACAAGTACGCCGATTACTTCACGAATTCCATGGTTGCCACGAAGGTGCACAAACTGTGGTGTCTGGAATTGTCCAGGGAATTTCCCGACTATGCAGAGAATATGTGGGGAATCACTGCTTCCGACTCCGCGCGCGGGTATGCCGTTTGGGGCGGTCCGCCGTCCATGGGACGGATTGATGGCAGCATCGTTCCGTGCGCGGCGGCCGGCTCGCTGCCGTTTCTTCCTGAAGAAACCGTGGGGGTGCTCAGAAATATTCGCGAAAAGTATGAAAACCGCGCCTGGCAAAGATACGGATTCGTCGACGCTTTCAATCCACTGACAAACTGGTACAGCCAGGATGTGATCGGGATTGATGTGGGCATTACGCTTTTGATGGCGGAAAATGCGAGAAGCGGTTTTGTCTGGGAACAGTTTATGAAGAATGATGTTGCCCGAAACGGTATGGCTCGTGCCGGATTCCACGCCGTTTCGCCGGCGGAAGCTCAGGCGCCGCCGAAAGTGGTGCCCAACGGCTATCCGGTTCTGGTCATGCACTAAATCGCTAAACCGCGCGAACTACGGAGCGCGCCCTACTTTCCCACTTCAATCAGCGCCAGAGCATGGGGCTGGAGCGTCACCGTCAGGGATCCATTGCGAATGGCGAGCGATTGTGGCGCAGGCAGCGCTGCAGCTTTTCGCAGCTCTTCGATTTGAGAAGGCGTCGGCGATTGGGGCTGGCCGAGTTTGCGATTGGTGGGGAGCGGCGAGCCATGCTCATCGTCAACGATTGTGACACGGGCAGAGCGCGCTTGCGGCGATGTCTTGAAATGCAGAGTCAGGGTCTTTGGCGAGCCAGTTTCTTCCGGCAAAGACAGATTCCAGACTGCGATGGCCAACGAGCCGTCCTTGCGGCGTGTCACAAGAGCTGAATCCGAACTCACGTCCAGCCGCGTGTCGCCGAGGCGATGCAAGAGCGCAAAATCATTGAAAGCAGCTTTGGGGATGCTGCGCTCGGCGAGCAGCCCAAAGCCACCGTAGAAGGGAGTCTTGATTACGCCTTGCTCCTCGAAGACGTCAGAGAAGGTCCAATAACTCATCATTTCCGCCAGGCCGTCACACTCGCGAATCGTGTTGGCCAGGAACGGTCCCATGTACGCGCTGTCAGTCACCTGCGTCTGATTACCGTAGTCGGCGTTGTATTCGGTCCAGATGAGTGGCATATGCGGATAGGCCGAAGCGGCGATTTGCTGATGCACCTTTTTTACGGCGCGGCAGACCATTTCATTGCGCGAGATGTTTTCATGGGTGCCAAAGACGTCTTCTGATTTGTCATTCCCATAGACGTGCGACGAGACGAAGTCCACCGGGACATTTTTTTCCTTGCAGTGCGCCAGGAAGCGGTCGGCCCAAGCGGCTTGCGCGGTTGCCGGCCCTCCGACGCGCAGACGGGGGCTTACGCGCTTGAGGGCGCGGGCGGTATGATCGTACAAATCGTAGTACGTGGATTCCTTTGGGTTGCCCGACCAAAAGTCGATATTGGGCTCATTCCAAACTTCGAAATACCACTGGGCGACCTCATCCTCGCCGTATCGCTCTATCAAATGGCGCGAGAATGTCTCGATAAGTTGGTCCCATTTAGCCCAATCTTTAGGCGGCGCGACATTTTGCTTGTACCAAAACGCATGCAGGGCGTTCGGATCCGAGGTGAGCTTCTTCGGCATGAAGCTCAGTTCGATGAAAGGGCGTACTTTGTTGTCCAGCAATCCATCGTAAATCTGATCGACATAGGAAAAGTTGTAGATTGGCTTGCCGGAAGCGTCCTCGTCGTAAACGCCGACTTCGTCATGGAAGATGGCGTGGAAGCGCACGTATTCGAATCCTGTGATGCGCTTGGTTTCGCGCAAATCGTGGAGATAGCTTTCGCGAAGGGAGAGGATGGCGCGACCGGATCCAAACAATTGTTCCCAAAAATGAGGAAAGGGGTGGGACGCGGCGTTGGCATCGATCTCAATGCGTGCCGCCGGCGCTTGCGAGCGAGCCGAAGGAACCGCGAAAACTGCGAGGGCAGCTAGCAGGGCGACGCGCACACGCAGGAACGACAATAGCCCCATTAAGTGGCTCCTTCCAAAAACTATGAAAGAAAAAGGCGTAGAAGTTCGCGCCCACTACCATTCCACCAGTACTAGAGCACAAATCGCACCTCGAACTCAAATGGCTTCGAGCTTGGCTTCGCCAAGCACTGGCTAAAGCGTTGACGGCTGGTAAATCGATTTAATGAGCAATCATAATTAACCGGAAGTTGTCGCTCCCCAGGAATCACGCGAAGTCCTCTGTCGTTTAGCAAACGCTCTCCTGCGCGCCAGGTTCTAAGGATGCTGCACAGCATTGCATCGCGCACTCTACCAGGACATTTGTATTTTCCTTTAAGCGTCGCGTTAATTTGGTCCGGCGCAAGGCGTCCGGCAATCCCGATCAGCGAGGGAATTGCCGGCGGGGAACCGGTCATTTTGTCACCGTGGCAGACGCTGCACTGACTCATATAGGTCGCTTTCGGGCCGCTAGAGTCGGTGTTTTCCGCGAGTGCAGCCATCCAAGCCATTTCATTGGAATTAATGTAAATGGTCGCTGTTTCCGGATCGAGGGCTGGGCCGCCCCACTCTGCGCCACCGTCGAATCCCGGAAAGATGACCGTATCGCGTCCCACGCTGAAGGGAACAAATTGCCCTTCGCTGCGCGATTTCTGAAATTGTTCCACGGCCCATCGATGCGCCTCGGGCGTGCGGTTGGTTAGCATGTTTTCCGTAAGCAGTTGGCGTGCGTAGGGCGCAGGCTTGGTGGGAAGAGGCTGCTCGGAAGCGGCAACTTCGCCCGGAATCGTACTTGGCGGATATTTGTGATACTCGATAGGGAAAAGCGGTTTGCCGGTGGTGCGCTCAAACAGATACAGGAAACCTGGCTTAGTGGTCTGTGCCACAGCATCCACATCTTTTCCGTCGTGCTTGATGGTGACCAGCACGGGAGCAGAGGGAAAGTCTTTGTCCCAGATATCGTGCCTGACGCCCTGGAAGTGCCAGATTCTTTCGCCCGTTTCCGCGTTCAGCGCGATCAGGCTATTGGCAAACAAATCGTCACCGATGCGATCAGCGCCGTAAAAATCAAAGGCGGCTGATCCGGTGGGGACGAAGACGATGCCGCGCTGTTTATCGAGGGCCATGCCGGCCCAGTTGTTGGCGGCGCCGCTCGATTTCCACGCGTCGGCAGGCCAAGTCTCGTATCCAAATTCACCGGGGTGCGGAATAGTATGGAATGCCCAGCGAAGTTCTCCGGTGCGCACGTCGTAAGCTCGAATGTCACCCGGGGGAGCAGGCAGGGTTTCGGGATTGCGTCCGCCCACGATGATCAAGTCTTTGTAGACAATGCCGGGGCTCGTCAACGCGATGGATTGCTTCTCAGGGTCGCGTCCCAGGTCCCTGCGGAGATCGATTTGTCCATTTTGGCCAAAGGCAGCGATGGGCTTGCCGGTAGCGGCGTCTAGCGCGAAAAGGAAATTCATGATCCCGACCAGGATTCGCCGGTCTTTACCGCTGGACCAAAAAGCCAAACCGCGGTCAGGCTGCGTGCCTTTGATCCCGGAGTCGAATTTCCAAAGTAACTTCCCGGTCGCGGCGTCGAGGGCAAAAATCTTTTGCGTCGGGGTGATTCCGTAAAGCACACTTCCGACGATGAGCGGGCTTGTCTGCAAACCGCCCTGCTCGCCAGTATCGAACGTCCAGGCCGCGGCCAGCTTCTTCACATTGCTTCTGTTGATTTGCGCCAGCGGCGAGTAGTGCGTGTTCTCCGGCCCGCCACCCCACACCGGCCAATCGTTGTTTTCTCTCTGTTGAGAGCGAGCCGGCGTAGAACACAGAAGCGCACACAAAACCAGAAAGCGCGGGGATAATTTCATCGCTGCATCATACTCCCGTCTATGCCCCCGATTAAGCCGCAGCGCCACGCAAGCTGTATCGACGCGCGCACACCGTTTGGACTAGCATAAGCTGCCGTCCAAGCGGCGCTCAGCAACATCGAAATACCGCGGGCGGGAAGCCTTCGCACCCGATGGCAAACCAGGGCCAGGATATTCACCTCAAGGTTTCGGAGGGAAGCATGGAAGAGCAGCTCAGCCTGGAGTTTCTGCGCGTGGTCGAGAACGGCGCGATCGCTGCCGCGCGCACCATGGGATTCGGCGACCGCCACAAGGCTGACGAAGTGGCCGTGGAAGCCATGCGCAAAACGATGGACGCGGTGCAGATGGACGGGACCATCGTCATTGGTGAAGGGGAGCGCGATGAAGCGCCCATGCTGTATATCGGCGAAAAGGTGGGCCTGGCCACGCACGCGCCCAAAGCACTATTCCCGGAAGTCGACATTGCCGTCGATCCGTTGGAGGGCACGAACCTGTGCGCGACGGGAGCAGCGGGCGCCATCGCGGTGCTTGCCGCCAGTGAAAAAGGCGGACTGCTGCACGCACCCGATCTGTACATGGAAAAAATTGTTGTGGGTCCGTCCTGCAAGGGCGCGGTTGACCTGGATGCTCCCGTCGCAGACAATCTCAAATCGATCGCCAAGCGGCTCGATCGCGACGTCGACGACTTGGTCATTATCGTTCTCGACCGCCCGCGCCACGAAAAACTAATCGCGGACATTCGCAAGGCAGGAGCGCGCATCCGTCTTATCGGCGACGGTGATTTGTCCGCCGGCATCAGCGCCGCTGTCGTCGGCACCAGCATCCACGCCGTGATGGGTACCGGAGGCGCGCCAGAAGGCGTGCTCACCGCCGCAGCTCTGCGTTGTCTGAACGGGCAAATCCTCGCCCGCCTGGTCGTCGCCAAGCCGCAGGACGCGGAGCGCCTGGCCAAAATGGGCGTGAAAGATCACAAACGCATTTACGACACGGAAGACCTGGCGCCCGGCAAGAAGATGATTTTCGCGTGCTGCGGCGTGACGGACGGAAATCTGCTCAAGGGCGTTCGGTTCTTCGGCGAAGGGGTGCGCACCACTTCGATGATTCTGACGTTGGACGACCGCCAGGTGCGTTTTATCGATTCCGTGCACCTGGAGAAGCGGCCGGATGTGAAGGTGCGATTCTATTAGCCTTCCGCTGTCAGCTTTCAGCCATCAGCATTCAATCTTCGGCAAGGGCGCGCTCGAATGAATCAGAGATTCTGTAAAAGGGATCGAACTACGACGTCCATTATGCCTTGGAACTGAAAGCTGAAAGCTGACGGCTCTGAAGGGCGATGGAGCCGCGCTCGAGATCTATTGCTTGCCCGCTATGGCAAGGAAAACGCGATCGTCCACGGTAACGGCGCGACTCAATATCGTCGCGCTGCCCGCATCCGGAATCGCCACGCTCGCGCCGCTGCCGCTCAGCGCGGGTCCCGCGGGCTTCGTTCCAGTCACCGTAGAATCACCGGGCTGAAGCGAAATGCGAGTGGTGCTGGGTGTGCAGTTGCTCGTCGCAAGGCAAGTATCGCGCACAAAAACCTGGCGTAGCCCGCTATTGGTGGTGGTGGCTGCAGAGTTCGTCGACGAAGCGGCCGATGTGCTGCTTGCTTGACTCGGCGTCACGGCGACAAAGGCCACAAACCTCCCCGATGCGCTGACCGAAGGCAAAATCGCCTCAGTGCCGACAAGCGCGCCCTGCGGGTCGGTTGAGATGAGCTGTGTTGAAGGAGCGCACGAGGCGTCGGCGCCCAAACAGGTATCGCGTAAGTAGACCTGACGACCGGATGGTGCATCAGCGAGCAGATTCGTAGCTGCGGAACTAAACGCAATGTAGCGTCCGCCGGAACTCATCGAAGGCGACCCGCTGTCATCGTTGCCCGCAGTACCGTCGGCCGCGGCGGAAACCAGCAGCGTCCGGGTCTGGCATGCGGCCGTGGTTCCCTGGCACGTGTCGCGGACAAAAACCTGCGCGTGCGTGCCCTGCGTAGCAGTGTAGGCAACGAATCGCCCCTCCGTGCTCACCGCAGGAGTTTCCGCCGCCGCGGTTTGCACTGCCGCTACTGCAGTCCGCGCAGCGCCAGCGGGGCACGAAGTGGCCGCGATCGTGAAAGGCACGCTGGTCTGGCTAGTGCCGCCCCCTCCGCTTCCTGATGCTGGCGGATTGAAAACGCTTACGCTTGCGGTGCCCGCGGTCGCAATCAGATTATTGGGCACCGTGGCTTGCATCTGGGTTGCGCTAGCAACGACCGTCGCCAGCGTCGTCTGCGTTGCGGTCGGGCCCGCGGCCCACAGGACCTGCGAGGGAGTCGATCCCGAAACAAAATTGGTGCCGGTGACCGTCAGGGTGAACTGGGCGCCGCCTGCGACGGCGCAAGTCGGCGAGATCGAAGAGATGGTCGGCAGCGGATTGCCCGCCGGGCTGATCATGAAATTCAGTGTATTGGAAAGCCCATTGGTGCCCGCGCCGGAATGTGGGCTCAGCGTATTGACGGTTGCGGTTCCCGCCTTGGCCACGAGCGATGCGGGCACGGTAGCGGTTACGCCCGTGACGTTGCCGCTGCTGTCAGTCTGCAGTTGTGTGGCAATGGTCTGCCCATTCCACTGCACGACGGTCTGGGCAACGTATCCGCCGCCAATCACGGTCAGGGTGAACTGAGGGCTGCCCGCCGGAATAGTGCTCGGCGAAAGCGCAGTTATGGTCGCGCCCGTGGGGTTTTGGAACGTATTCCCATAATCATTGCAACCGATCGCGGCGAAAATCGCCGCCAGTGCGACAGCCAACGCTGTCCAGGACCGCTTCATGAAAACTCCTTCGTCGTCATGCCCCAAACCCAAAGCCCTGGCATTCCGCGGAGAGCCCGCGTTCACCACAGTGCTGTCGAAATGTGATGCGGAATTCGCGCCGCGCGTTGACCCGCCGTGCCTAAAACTCTCGGCATTCCACGGTGGCGCGCTGCCGCCGCAGGCAAAAAGGAGCCCCGCGCAACCTTACATGCTTATCATTGCAGGCGGACAAGGTCAAATCCGCCATCCATCCCTTATCCATCGGGGCCGTCATTAATCAGGGCCTAGCGCCGCCAGCGAGGCTTGCACCAGTTCCTGAACGTGCCGGCGACACTCCGCATCGTTGATTGCGGCGACGCTTGCCGCGCGATAACAGTCACGAGCCTGCGCTTTACGGCCAAGCTTGGCGAAAAGATCGCCGCGGGCCAACTGAAACAGCGGATTCGACGGATATCTCTCCACCAGGGGGCCGATTACTTCCAGCGCATGCTCATACTGCTGGTCGTAATTGTGAAGATTGACGGCCAGATAAAAGCGCGCCTCCGGGGACACCAATACGCCATCTTCAATGACGTGCTGCAACTGGCGGATCCCTTCTTTTTTGCTTCCTCCGGGAATACCCATAAAAAATCGCAAAACGCGCGCCGCCGCGGACAGAGTATCGATGTAGTAGTTGTATAGGCCGAGACCAAGGTCCGCGTCGGCCAGCTCCGCATTCAGCGCGGCCGCCCGTAGCAGATGTTCACGCGCGCGCACGCCCGCCCGCGCCGTGTTGCGGCCTTCGCCGCGCAGCCCGTAGAGTCGCGAGGCCAGCGCGTCGCTCATCCCGGCGTAAAATTGCATCTCCGCCGAATCATGCTGCGCAATCTGTTCTTCTGCGAACGAGTACGCTTTCGCGGCCAAATCCAGATAGTGCCGGTCGGCCGCCAATTTCGCGCGGTGCCGCGGAAATGTCATCCCGTACTTGAATTCCGCAGACGCGCACCAGATCTTCCACCACAGTGCTTCTGCTTCCAGCAGATACCCGATGGGATGTTCCGGCTGCTCTTGCTGGAGCCGCAACGCTGCCTGGCGGCCGCCCTCGAGATCGCCGGAAAAAATCTGGTCGGCGGCAGCCGATATTTCGGGCGTTATCCGCAGTTTGTCCGCGCAGGCCAGCGGACAGAAAAATGCCGCGCCGCAAAGGAAAATAGCCCAGAGGTGGGAAATAATGCGAACTCGCTGCACAACGCTCCATCCAGCCGTTACTCTTTTAAGCTTTGCGCCGAACGAGTTTAAGCTGTTCCAGGAGCGTTGCAAAACGAAATGGCTTCTGCAAAAACGTGGAGTTCGCCGGAAGTTGTGCTTCCGGAAGTCCTTCCGCATAT
>Ga0210400_10003410_pt1 | contig 14086 bp, 13 predicted proteins | sample IncBWH26MmetaG_FD_155456 | JGI IMG/M metagenome (GOLD analysis project Ga0210400, IMG submission 155456) | Forest soil microbial communities from Barre Woods Harvard Forest LTER site, Petersham, Massachusetts, United States - Inc-BW-H-26-M | ecosystem: Environmental > Terrestrial > Soil >...
GGAGCCGCTGCGTGTCGGACCGATTAACCGTAGCTTCTACGGGTAGCGGCTACGAGTAACTTCGGCTGACAAACCAGAACACGCCGAGTCCGACGAGAAATGCCGAGGCCACGTCAACGACAATCGGGCGCGGCAAGGCAAACCGCAAGCGCTTCAATCCGAGCACCAGCAGAGTCGTTCCGACGACCAGCGCCAGCTGGCCGACTTCGACTCCCAAATTGAAGCCGACGAGCAATTCGGCCAATCGGTGGGTGGGCAATTGCAGCTCCAACAGGTCGGCGGCAAAGCCGAACCCATGAATCAATCCGAACACCAGCGTCACGAGGATCCTCAACCGGCCGGCATCGCGTATGTTGCCCGAAATCAGGAGATAGTTCGCCGTGAACAATCCGGCGCCGAGCAGCAATAGACTCGGCAATCCGCCGAACCCCAGGAACTGACCCAACGCCATCAGGCACAGGCAGGCGCCGACGCCCAGTGCGATCATTTTAGGCTGCCTGGTCTGGACCACGATGTTCTCCGCCCCGATCAATGCGATCGTCAGGGCAACCAAGGCATCGATATATTCGGCATGCGGCCTCAAGATGCCGGTGACGGCCAAGGCCAACGTCAAGCTGTGCCCGATGGTGAAACCGGTCACAACGAAGACCAAGTCGCGCAGACGGCGCGAAATCAGCACCAAACCCAAAAGAAACGACATGTGGTCGACACCCGTGAAGATGTGCATCATCCCCATGCGGATGAACTCGAAGAAACTGGCATTCTTGAGGCGGCCGCCCTCGCCGCCCGTCACGTCTATCGTCTGATGCTCGTTCGTTATCAATTGCTCGGTAAACTCGCCGCTCGCCGCGTTTTGCACTTGTGCGAAGTTGGTGTGGCTTGCGATGAGATCAAAAAACGCGCCGGAGTGGATCTGCAGATTCGTGGCCGTGTCGCACTTGAAGGTGAAGTCGAACTTGCTGAATCCAGCAAGGGCCGACAAGATTTCGACCGGCGGAACCAGCACGCATCGCTTGCCGTCTGCGACAGCGTAGGTTTTCTGCGTCAAGTAGTCTCTCAAGCGTTCCGGCGCAACCGGGCTCGAGTCGGTCGCGAGCCGTTTCGCCTCGATGTCAGGAATCGTGACGACCACGTCAATAAACTGGCCGTTGATTTCCCACACCGAATGCGACTGGCTGCGCACGTGCGCAGCGGCAGGCATGGCGGCCCACACCCCGCAGATCAGCAAGAGCAGTCGTTTCAACGCAGGTCGTCCGCTATAGCTACGTTCGCGCGCTTGCGAAGAAATGCTTCGCCGCTCGATTTCAATTTGTCGATCGCTTCATTGCGATAGTCGCTCAATACTTGCGCGCGCGCGGCGTTGAACTCGAAGGGAACCGGATGCTTGTTTGCCTGCATGTCGAGCACGTGTATCTCATCGGCCAACCGGATCGGCCTCGACACCGTGCCATCTGCCAGGTCTGCGGCGGCCGCGAACAGCGGATCGCCGAGATGAATCTTCGCGGCAAAATAGAATTCATCGCCACGAGTCTTGCCGGAATCGCGGCCACCGAGCCGAGCCAGAGCCTGCGCATCGGCGAGTACCGGCTTGAGCGCCCGTGGCTCGCTCGGCAATTCCGCGAGCGCCGAGACGGGGAAGACCAGATCCCTTACCCGCATGATGCCTTCGCTGACGTAGCGATCCCGATGCGTTTCGTAGAATTGACGCAGCGCCGCCTCGCTGGGCTGCGAGGTCACCGCGTTCTCCGCCATTTCCAGTTCCACTGCGTTCACCAGCGCGCCGCGCACATCGGGATCTGTCGAAGCCACATCCAGCTCCTTGCCTCGTTGCACGAACAGCTCTTCGCGAATCATGTCATCGAGAACCTTGCGGCGCTGCTCGGGTGTCGCGTGGCCCAAACCGACTCCGAACAAGGTTTGCAGCAGGGCAAGGTAATCGGCGCGGGACACCGGCTGTTGGTTGACCAGGGCGACGTCCTCGGCGGGAACGATCAGCGTGGAGGTGCTGCGCGCGGTAAACAGCGAATAGCCGGCGAGAATGAGACCTGTCAGCACACCCGCCGCCAGAGCCAAGAAGGATCGCGCGTTGTGCACCTGCGCGAGATTTCGCCAGGAGGCTTTTGCGTTTTGATCAATAAGCATGTTGAATCGCACCGGGATGTGAAATGGCATAGACATATGAAGCCAGCTCACGGATGCCCGCGGCGCTGACACGATTGATCCATGCGGGGCATACGCCTTGGCGGCCGTAAGCGATGGACATATAGAGCGCATCGCGGCTGCCGTCGCCATACAGCGTGATTTCATCGCTTAGATTCGGCGCACCGATCGCCGAGTCGCCCTTCGCGTCGAGCGAGTGGCAGTCATAACAGCCGCCAGGTCCTGCGAAAAGCGCTGCGCCGCGCGACGCCGCGTTTTCATCCGCTTGGCGGCCCTGCCCGCGCAGGAGAAATTCGATCAGGTCGCCAATTTCTTTCGGCGACAAGGGTTGGATGTTCTTGTCCTTGGGCTGCGGCCGCGCGTAAGCGGGCATGATCGCAAGATTCAACGCCTTGGGATTGTGCGAGCGGATGCCGTAGTCGATCACCCGCTCGATCTCCGCCACGCGGCCGGACCCGTAGAGCCAATCATCGTCGGTCAAGTTCGGCACGCCTGTGGCGGGATCGCCCGAACCTGAAACACCATGACAAGCCGCGCAGCGGGTCAGGAAAAGCGCCCCACCGCGGGCAACGGCAAAGCGCAGCAGCATGGCATCGGCGGGCAATGCGTCAGGGTCGGCGCGCAGTAATTGCCGCTCGGCATAGCCGTCCGCCGCGAACACGGCGGCGCCCAGCAATGAGGCGAGGATCAGGACAAAGGTTGCGCGCATTGCGCAATGATAGCGCCTGGCTCCGATCGCCATTGTTTCGAAGCATGGAAGTGTCGGCGAATCTCTGAAAGCGGCGCCGCCATGAGGCAAGAAATCCTACGCGGTTAGTCTTGGTGATGATCCAAGTCGTCGGTCCGAGAATGCAATCGCGCCTGAGCGCGATCGATGTATGCGCGGAGGCGCTGCCGCAGTCTGCGAGGGAGAACTCGCACAATCCTCCCCTCGACAATATCCAGCGTCCACGAAACGGCGCGTTGGCAGAGGGTCATGCGATGTAAATGGTTCTGCATCGGTGGGTAAATCAGGCCAGCCTTGGCCTTAGACTGCGTACGTCCCGAGAAGAGACAGCACCCAAAAGCTGATCATTGTCATCGGTGATGGGCAGCGCCCGAAAGTGATAGCGTTCGAAAAGAAGTGCTGCCTCGCGCAACGTGGCGTCCTTCGGCAACGAAATCACGTGTTCCGTCATGATATCGCCAAGCGTTTGCCCCGGTTCCGCAGCGACCATCTCGCGAATATCCACGACGCCCTTCAGGGCCCCTGCACCATCGGTGACGTAGACGTACATCACGACTTCCTTGTCCTTCGCGAGTTCGCGATACCGGTCGAGCACCTCCGCAGCCGGAGTCGTTGGTGGCAGGCGAATGATCTCGGGCGACCCGTAGAGAAGAATTTGTTCGTCGTGCTCATCGATAATGTGTTCGACCTTTGAAGACTTGTCCCCATCAAGCAACTTTAAGATCGCGCCGGCCTGATCGCGGGGCAAAATCGCGAGGATGTCGGCCGCCTGCGCGGGAGTCATTTCATTGATCAGAGCCGCCGCGCGCTCCTTTTCGATGGCGCGGATCAACTCCCTTTGTACCCGAGGCTCAACCTCCTCCAGGGTGTCTGACGCCTGTTCGGCGTCCAGGGCATTGAACAAAGCAACGCGTTGGCCCCCTTCGAGTTCCTCGAGGATATCGGCAAGATCGACCGGATGGATCTCAGCCAAACCCGCCTTGGGGACTTTGAGCTTAATGTTTCCTGCGAAGCTCCCCAACTGCTGCGGGAGCGGCTGCACGTACAACCACGACACCCGATCCTCTTTGTTGCGATTGGTGAGGAGCTTCGCGAGCTTGCGAAAGCCCAGGCGGCGCAGCGCCCGATAGTGGCTGAAATCGACTTCAGCCGCGTATAGCTTATCGTTCTGAAAGGCCAATTTGACGTCATAGACTATTTCGACCTCGTGGTCGTCCAAGTCCAGAATCTTCTTATCGAGGATATGATCCTGAAGTAGGATCAGATTCTCCTGCGGAGCTCGCTCGAATTGCGCTAAATCCTCGCCGATGTCGAGCACGATCTCTTGATTGGAGATGAGTCGCACTCGATCCCACGGAACCGTCAGAGATGCATAGCCAAAGGAGCGCGAAACGATGACTTGCGTGACTTCGGGGAGCTTGCCGGTTTCGATGATCGCAAGATCACTCAATCGCCCGATCCGCTTTTTCTTCACGAACACACGACGGCCCAGTATCTCGCTCAAGTAGAACTCCTGCTCAATGACGGTTGCCATGGCTAGCCCTGAGTCACGATGAGAACAAACTTGTAGATCATGAGCGCCACCAAAGCCAGCAGGTATACCCTAAGCAGCAGGAGGGAGCTTCGGACCGCCCGAGACATCTCAATACGCGGCTCGCGATAGCGGGAATTGATTTCGGAGAATTTGGCGAAGAGATTGCGCAGTTTGCTCATATTGGCGTCCTCCTCTATTTAAAGAGGTTGGGGAACAACACAGAAAAGCCGTACAGGGTCGAAAGAATAATGATCGAGACGACAATAAATCCACCGATGAGATTCTGAGTGGGCGTATTGCGGCGCTCACCCATCGTGCTGCGGTCGTTCAGAAGCAAGATCAAGAACACGAGCGCCGCCGGAAGCAACGTCACGGCGATCACCTGAACGAACAAGGTGATCAGGACCAGTGGCGCCTGCGGAATGAGAACAACCAAACCCGACGTGATGAGCATGAGAAAGTAGGTCGCGTAGAACCAGGGCGCCTGACGGATCTTCGTGTTAAGCGAGTGCGCCCAGCCGAAGATTTCTCCGAAGGCCCATGAACTTGCGAGTGAGATGCAGATAGCGCCGAGCAAGCCGGCATCAAACAGGCCAATGGCAAGAAAGGTTCCGACGTAGCGATCGGTTTTCATCAATTCGGAAGCCGCCTGAGCGGCGCTGTCGATGTCGATGCCCGGGAGCACCGTCCCGGTCACAATGACGATGAACACAGCCACGACCACGGTAATGATCGAGCCGAGCAATGTGTCGAAGCGGCCCCAGGGGATGTCTTTCTCGAGCATGCCCTTATCGACGACGGCACTCTGTTGGAAAAATAGCATCCACGGAGCGATCGTGGTGCCGATGTTGGCCATCAAGAAGAAGAACAACTGGCCGTCGAATCCCCGGGCGAAGTTTGGAATCAGACCCTGGTGCAGGATGTCCCGAACGGACGGATGTACGAGAAAAGCGCCTGGGATGTAAACCAGGTTAAGTGCGCAGAACAGCAGCGAAAGCTTCTCGAAGGTCCAGTATCTGCCATTCAGGACAATGACTGCCATCAGCATGATGACCGCGACGACAGTAATCCACGGCGGTACGCCAAAGATGGCGAGCGCGGCCGTCATACCGACAAACTCGGTGACCAGTGTCAGCCAGTCGACTATCAGCAGGTCAATGAGCGAAAACCAGCCCCAGAATGCCCCAAAGCCGTCGAAAATTGCCTCGGCGTGACCCCGCTTGGTGACGGCGCCGAGGCGCACGGTCATTTCTTGAACGTAGTAGGCAACCGGGATCAGGATGAGCAGAAACCAAATCAGGTGGTAACCGTACTTCGCCCCCGTGGCCGCGTAGGTAGTGATGCCACCCGCATCGTTGTCCGCCACCATGACGACAATTCCCGGCCCGGCGATGACCAGGTAAAGCCCAACCGCCTTCCATGCCTTGCGGAGCGGATAGTAAAGTCTGGCAAAAAAATTCATGTTATCGGCCTCATCTCTACGGCCTGCGAAATCAAACGCGCACGGAGAGAGGTCATGCGCTCCTATCTCAAGTAGCCTACGGCGAAGAAGATACCACCCGTTAGGCCGACCGGTCCCAGGGCGTCAAGTCGTAAACCCGATCCAACGGCCGGCCGCGACAATGCAGGCCCACAACAACAACGACGCGCCGCCGGCAAATTTGGCCGCAAGCGGCGGTCGCCCGCGATCCCAGGCTTCAAGGTGACGAGTGCCCAGCCAATGAAACATCACCATATTGATGCCGGCCAACAGCAAGCAAATCATTTTCAATCGAAATGGGATGTTGCCATAGTAGGTGAGCGCCTTCGATGAAAACATCAGCATGCCTGCGAGCGCGGCAATGCCAAAGGCCACCCATGTCCACGGAAGCATTTCTGATGCGACCTCGCTGAAAGGACGCTCCTTGTTGGCCACCCCTAAGAGCCGCAGATCGACGGTCATGATCGTACCGACGACCAGCACCAGCGCGAATACATGCACGGTCTCGATGGTCGGAAACAGCCAGTCAGACTCGCGAATCTGTGTCGGAAGGCTGAAGTCCTGCAACCGTGCCAATGCTTGTTCCAGAGCCATGAGTTTTAGAGCGCCAAGCGGTTCGTGCTACACATAGGCGATCCAACGCCCCGCGGTCACGATGCCCGCACCGATGATGACGGCGGCAATTCCGATGGCGCGTGCGGCGCGGCGCCGCGACGGCGACTCAGTCCAGTACTCAGGACTCCGGCGCAGGCGAATCTGCACGACGAGCAGGATTCCCGCGAGCGCCATCACCATCAGCATTTTGACGCGAAAAGCCCAATTGAGCAGCTCGCGTGCCGGCTCCGTGATCGTGAGGAGGATGCCTGTGCCCAGCAACACGCAAAGCGTTGTCCACACCCAAGGCGTCGACTTGGCCGCCAGGACGGCAAGCGGCCGCCCGGTCCGTGTTATGCCAATGAGCCTGAAACTCACCACATAGACCGACGTCAGAAGAATGGCGATGGCGATGATGTGAACCGTCTGCACCAGCGGGACAAACCAGTTCGCCGATTGAAACGCGACACTGATACCGGTCCTCGACAACCAATCGCAGAACTGTTCGATCACGTGCCACCTTGGAGCCCTATGGAGCGCCTACTTTGAAGGCCGCACATCGACCAAGCAAGGGGCCGCGTGAAGTATAGTCGGCAAATGCGATTCGGACTCCCGCTAATCCATCGAACGATGATTGCCTGGATGGCATTGGCACTGCTGCTGGCATGGTGCGTCGGCATGTTCGGCCGCGGGTATTGGACTCCTGACGAGCCGCGTGAAGCGGACATTGCGTGGCGCATGAGCTGGCAGGCCGACAAAGCCATGCCCCTGCTGGCCGGCGAGCCCTTCTCTGAGAAGCCGCCTTTGACTTATTGGCTGGCGGCCTTGCCGATGAAGGTGTTGGGCGATCAGGCGTGGGCCGCGCGGCTGCCGAATTTACTCTATGCATTGATCACCGCACTCGGCGTCGGCTTGCTGGCTTCCCGTAGCGCCGGCCGATTCGCCGGCCTGGTAGGTGCGGCGACCATCAGTACCTTCCTGCTGTCGTATCAAGTCGCCATTTGGCTGGCCACCGATGCGCCGTTGCTTGCTGCCGTGTCGGTCGCATTGCTCGGTGCCTACATCGGCTTCTACGCAAGCACCAGCAAAGAACGCTTGCGCGGCTATCTCCTGATGCATGCGGCGTTGGCGCTGGGCTTTTTGTCCAAGAGCGCGGTCGCCTGGATGGTCCCGGCCCTCACCATTCTGACACTGATCATCTGGGAGAGGCGCTGGCGGGAACTGCTTCGATGGGAGTTGTACGTGGGCGTTGGTGTTCAGGCCGCGGTCATTCTTACGTGGGTGTGGTTCGTGTATCGCGGCAACGATGGCCCGGAACACTTGAAGATTTTGTTCTGGAACAACCTGGTCGGCCGCTTCGCCGCGGTCGACGCGCCGCCCGACTTGCAGTACGCGTCAGCGCATCGCAACTCCCCTGGGAAATACTTGATCGAACTGCCCATGTACCTGGCCCCGTGGACCTTTGTTGTGATCGCGGCCGCGCGGCGCGCCTGGCGGCAGCGTGAGACTTCGCGGCACGACAATCGCGCTGTGCGATTTGCGATCGGCGCTTCGCTGCCGCCGCTGCTGTTGCTCTCCCTGGCCGCGACGGCGCGAAACATCTACTTCGCGCCCGCACTGCCCGGAATTGCTCTCCTGGTCGCTTGGTGGGCGCGCGAAGTCTTGCCCGGTCCCGATCCCTGGGACGTGAGAGCGCTGCGCGCCACTGCGGTGGTGCTGCTGCTCGGAGTGGCGGTATTTGCCGCCGCGCTGGGCCTGATCGGCGTTGATTCCTGGAGCAGCATTCAAGAGCACACGATCTATGTTGCGATCTCGGGCTTGGGTTTGCTCGCCGCGGCATATCTTTCGGTCCGCGCATGGGCCACCGCCCCAACCCAAGCCGGTTATTCTCAATGGGCCCTGCTCCTCGCCTATTGCGCGCTGCTCGTAGGACCTGCCTCTCAGGTGTACCGGCAGGTGGACCGATGGCAGGACCTGGCGAAGATCAGCCGCGCCGTCGAGCATGACACCGCCGGAAGACCGCTGATATTGCTGGCTCCCGATGAAACCACTCGGGCGATCATCGATATGTACGCACGCACCTCCGTAGGCAGGATCCCAGGCCCGCTGGATGCCGAGGGCATTGAACGGGTGCGCATCGCGGCCGCCGCGGCACCCGGCAGTTTTTTCCTGGTGCAACTTCCCAGGCAATCGCCGCCGGGGCTGCCGGGGCGCGCGCGGCCGCAGCAAGTCGAACCGCCTGCCTGGCTCCAAGCGGCGAACCTGCGGGTGATCGAAACCTACTCGGTGCCCTACGGGCGACGCTACGCGCTGCTCGGCGTCAAGCCGTAATCAAGCTGCGGTACAGCGAGTCATATTCCCTGATCTGGCGGGTCCACGAGAAGTCCTTGGCCATCGCATTTTGCATCAACGGCATCCAGCAACGCGGATCGGCGTGCCAATCGAGCACCGTGTTGATTGCCCAGCGTACAGCCGGCGCATCGTAGTCGTTGAATACGCATCCCGTGCCGCGCCCGGTGCTCGGATCGAAATGCTGCACCGAATCCGCGAGTCCGCCGGTATTGCGCACAATCGGAATGGTCCCGTAACGCAGGCTGTACATTTGATTGAGGCCGCACGGTTCATAGCGCGAGGGCATCAAGAAAATGTCGCTGCCGGCTTCGATCAAGTGCGCGAGCGGCTCATCGAACCCCAAGCGGTAGCTCACGCGGTCGGGAAAGCGCCGCGCCAGGGTTTTGAAGAAATCGGTGTACCTTGGATCTCCGTTGCCGAGCACGGCCATACCAAATTCGCGCGCCTGCAGCAGCGCGGGCAGCGATTCGAACAACAAGTCGATCCCTTTCTGCTCGGTGAGCCGCGTCACCATGCCGATCAAGGGCTGCGTCGTCGGCATCTTCAACTGCAGCGTCGCAATCAGCATTTCCTTGTTGATGAGCTTGCCGCGCAAATCGTGGGGCTCGAAGTGCGCGCTGAGGTGCGGGTCGTGCCGGGGATCCCATTCCTGATAGTCCACGCCGTTCAATATTCCCGTAACCCGATCCGGGCGTTCGCGCAAGGTGGCTTCCAGGCCCATGCCGAGCGGCGCATCGCAAATTTCGCGCGCATACGTCGGGCTGACCGTGCTGACACCGTCGGCGTGCCTTATCCCTATCTTCAGCGAATTGATGACGCCGCGCGCGAGGTCGCCCTGATCCAACATGGACCAGGCCGCGCCCAGGCCGAGATCCGCAGCCGCCGCGCTCGGGATGAGGCCCTGATATCCTATGTTATGAATCGTCATGAGAGATTTCGCGCGCCCCAGCAGCGCGTCGGTCCGGTACTGCGTTTTAAGGTACAGCGGCAGGAACGCCGTGTGCCAGTCATTGCAATGAAATATATCCGGTCCAAACCCCAACAACCGGCAACTCTCGAGCGCCGCTCGCGTGAACAGCAGAAAGCGGCGATGTTCGTCGGGATCCTCGGTATATATGCCGCCGCGATCGAACAGCGTCGGACAATCAATGAAATACATCGGGATGTCGGTGTCCGGGTAGTTGGCAGTCAGCAGTGAAAACCAGTATTCGGTAGCGCCGATGATGAGCGCCATGCGCGGGACGCCGCTCACCGGCTTCAGTCCCGGATGATTGCGCCGCACGACCGGATAAAGCGGCATGAAGGCGCGAACGGCGTGTCCGATGGCGCCCAGGTTGCGCACCAATGCACCGGCGACGTCGGCCAGGCCGCCGGTTTTCGCGTACGGCACGATCTCCGAACTCAATATACACAGCTTCAACGCCGCCATGCATTGCAGTCTAACAAAAGGTGCAGGCGCCGCTCGAGTGTGTCACGCTTCGCTCAATGCGACACGCCGCCCGCAATAATACCGGACGTTACGTCAGCCGCTTGACCAGCGGAACACTCGCGGTAATTATGGCCGGCGGACGCGGCGAACGCCTCAAAGCACTCACTCAACATCGCTGCAAGCCGGCCACGCCCTTCGGCGGAAAGTTCCGCATCATCGATTTCGTGCTGTCGAATTGCGTCAATTCCGGCATCCGCCAAATTGCGGTGCTCACGCAGTACAAAGCCCAATCGTTGATCCAACACATCCAGCGCGGCTGGAGCTATCTGCGCGGCGAGATGGGAGAGTTCGTGGAGCTCATTCCGGCGCAACAGCAGATCGGCAAGCATTGGTACCTCGGCACTGCGGATTCGGTGTATCAGAATTTGGATTTCATCCGTTCGCACCATCCGACGCATGTGTTGATACTGGCCGGCGATCATATTTACAAAATGGATTACGGCCCGATGATCGCCTACCACGAGCAATGCGAAGCGGATATCACCGTGGGCGTCGTGGACGTGCCCATGGAACGCGCCAATGAATTCGGCATCTTGACCACCGACGATACCAACCGGGTGATCAAGTTCGCGGAGAAGCCGCAGCATCCCGACCCCATCATCGGGCATGAAAACCTTGCGCGCGCCTCCATGGGAATCTACGTCATTGCCTTCGAGAGGCTGGAGAAGCTGCTGACCGAGGACGCAGCCAACGAGACGAGCAAACACGACTTCGGCCGCAACATCATTCCGCCGGCCATTGCCCGCATGCGGGTCTTTGCGTACCCCTTTCATGACGTCGAAACGCGGGCGCAGAACTATTGGCGCGATGTGGGCAACGTCGACGCCTTCTATGAGGCGAACATGGAGCTGGTTTCGCTGAATCCTGAACTGAATGTCTACGATCATCAGTGGCCCATCTGGACCTACCAGGCGCAGCAGCCGCCCGCGAAATTCGTGTTGGATGAAGATGGGCGGCGCGGCATGGCGGTGAATTCAATGGTCGCCGGGGGCTGCATCATTTCGGGTGCCCACGTGCGGCAATCGCTGCTGTCGAGCGACGTGCGCATCGAGGAAGCCAGCATCATCGAGAGTTCCGTGTTGTTGCCGAGTGTGACGGTCGGCCGGCATTGCAAGATCACGCGCTGCATCCTCGATGAGGGCTGCGTGGTACCGGACGGCCTGCAAATTGGACAGGATCTCGCCGTGGATGCGAACCGATTCTTCATCACCAAACGCGGCGTCGTGCTCGTGACGCAGGACATGCTGCGCGCTCCTGCGGGCGCCGCGCCCCAATCGCCGCCCCAATCGCCGCCCCAATCGGCGCCCCAATCGCCGCCGCAGCCGCCGCCACAACCGCCAAGCTAAGAATTGCGTACGAGCCGGGCCGTTGCGCAACTAAGCGCTGCGCAGGGAGCTAAGCGCTCCGCAATTTGAGCGTGGACCAGGCCGCGATCACGCTGCCCGTTTCGATGCCCAGCATATTGGGTTCACCGTCAATTTGGCCGGTGAGCAGTTGCACGTCGGCGCCCGCCGTGCCCGACGGCCGATACAGCGAGGGCAATGCCCTGCCGAACAGCACGACCTGCGGGCAGCCCACGGCCGCTGCGGCGTGCGCCGGACCTGAGTCGACGGTCACGAGGCCGCAGGCTCGATCCAATAGGGACACCAAACGCGGAATCGGCAAGTCGTCGGCGACATTATGCAGTCCGCCGATTGCGGCGCGTGCCGCGACCTCCTGGTTGAGCCGATACTCAGGGCCCGTGCCCAGCATCACCAAGGCGTGCCGCGGATGTTGCTGGCGCAAATATCGCAGGACTTCGGCCCAGCGCTCGTTGGGCCAATACTTATTGTTCACAGCCAGGCGGCGCGGCCCGCGCCTCATGGTCCGCTTATTGCCGATCTGCATCAGGATCAGCGGCTGATCGGCGAGCCCCCGCGTCTTGAGCCACGCGGTCAGTTCGGCGCGCTGCGCCTGCGTCACCTCCAGGTAGCAACCCGGCAGGACCGTGTCGATGTTGGTGCGTGGCGCCGCACCGCGACTCGGCATGATCTGCGCCAGTCGCCGCCATTGCTGCGTGGCATGTTCGCCGGGGAGCAGAGCGTGGTCTTTCACATCCACGATGTAATCGGCGTCGATGCCGGCACGCTCGAGAATGGGCCTGGCCGCCGCATCGCCGTCGCAGAACCAGGTGGGACCTGAGCCGCGTGCGCGCAATTGCCGCACGACCCGCTGCTGATCGAGGCTCATCCAGTATGGGGTCTTGCGGCTGCGCATGCTGAAGATCTCCCCCACGCCGGGCTGTCCGCGCAGCAGCGGTTCGCTCCATGGCCCCGAGGTGACGATATCGACGGGTGCCCTGAATTCCGCGTGAAGAACTCGAATGAGCGCGGTCAGCAGCACCATATCGCCAAAGGCTCCGCAACGCAGCGCCAGCGGCCGCTCAAGGTTTTGCCGCGCCAAAGCCGGTCCCTAGCGAATGACGCTGTCGCTGAATATTTCCATCTCTTCCAATTGCGGGCTGAATTGCAGCAACAGAAGATCGACGCCCACCTCTTCGAACTTGCCGATCTGATCCTGCACTTGCGACGGTGTGCCGACCAGGCCGGAGCGCAAGCCGCGGTTCGACACGGAATATTCCTGAATGGACATCTTTTGTTCCAGCTGCGTACCTTGCAGCCATTGCTGATAGTTTGCGTAGCCCTTGGCATTTTGCTTCACGTCGGTAATACGCTCGACCTCCTTGGCGACCTCGCTGTCGGATTTCCGGGTGAACGCATAACCGGCGACGCCGAACTGCATTCGCCCGAGCCCGAATTTTTCGCGCCGCGCGCTCATGTCGGCAATTTTGCCCGCCACATGCTCAGGGGAATCGCCATGCATGACGTAGGCATCGCATTTCTGGGCGATCAAGTTTTTCGCAGCCTCCGATTCACCGCCGGCATAGATCGGCGGCCGGGGGATGCGCACCGGTTTCGGTTCGAGCACGGTGTTCTCCGTCTGATAAAACTTTCCGGAGTGGTTGAAGCTCGGCTGCGACCAGGTGCCGTTGACGACATCCAGCCACTCCGAAGTCCGCCCATAGCGATCATCGTGCCGCTCGAAGCCCACGCCATACATCTTGGCTTCCTGCTCCCACCACGAGGAAACCACGTTGAGCGCGAGACGGCCGTTGCTGATGTGATCGATGTTCGCGGCTTGCTTGGCAAAGAGAGCCGGCAAGTGGAATGTCGGCCGTACGGCGACCATCAGCTCGAGCGTCTTGGTGACCGCCGCCAGGGCCGCCGAGGTCGACCAGGCATCGAGACTGGGCGCATCGATGCCCTTGATGTCGTTCATATTGAGTTCCGCGATCAGCGAAAGATCGAAGCCGATCTCCTCGCTGCGCCGCGCGAGCTTGCTGGTGTACTCCCAGCTGGCCTCCATGTGCTCGTCGTCCACATTGCGCAGCCAGCCGCCGAACACCGGCATCCAGTAACCGTAGCGGATTCCCTTTTTAGCCGGCACGCCGCACCTCGTCCTGCAGGTAATCCGCGAGATTCTCGAACGGGTTGAACCCGATGACCCGCGGCGCGTCGGCGACAAAATTCGAGAGGGCGTTGATGTCGTAGTAGTAAATGTTGCCGTCGCGGTCATCGACGATGTACTCGATGCCGCCGACGTCGATGCCGGCGGCCCTCACGATGCGCTCGATGTCCTGGGTCACTTTGGCCGGCGCTTGATAGCCTTCGACCTTGAGCCCAGCCTTCGAGGCTTCGACGACGCAGGCGT
>Ga0210400_10003411_pt1 | contig 14085 bp, 10 predicted proteins | sample IncBWH26MmetaG_FD_155456 | JGI IMG/M metagenome (GOLD analysis project Ga0210400, IMG submission 155456) | Forest soil microbial communities from Barre Woods Harvard Forest LTER site, Petersham, Massachusetts, United States - Inc-BW-H-26-M | ecosystem: Environmental > Terrestrial > Soil >...
CGCGTGCTCCATGCCACCGCCGCCGGCCCTTTTGCCAAAGTGGAGAATGAACGTGTAGCGTTCGAATGGAGCTCCGCCCATGAGCTTCAGTTCGTACTGGCAGATGCGCTTCAGGTCCTCCTCAACCCGCTTCTTTTTCCAGTTGCCTCCGTGGATTACGACCTCGATGTGGGGCGATACTCCTGGCAAGTCAAACTGCTGAAATTTTCCGATCTCAATGGGCCCGTCCGCAAGCTCGTCGTAGGTTTTTGCCGTGATCGTGAACACTCTGGCACGGCTTACCTGTAACAAGCCTGCGAGCGAAGGGCTAGCAACCTGCCATTCGTAGGGGACATCCGGCATTTCGAGGAGGGTCTCTTCGGACCGGCGATCGGGGACGTACATGAGGATCATCGCGGGATTGATAAAGGCGTGCTCGCCATTGAGTTGCGATGCGAACGGGCCAATTTCATCCCAATAGCTATCATAGCGGATCGCAATGGTCCCCTTCCCCGTTACCCTCCAAGATTGCTTATCCAGCTTTTCGATGGACGATATTTCCGTACCGGCAAGGGCCGTAACATTCTGGACGTGACTGCTGAAGTCGCGAATCTGATAGAGGGCGTTCCAGGCCGCCATTTTCACAGTGACTTCGCTCGCGACATTGGGAATGGTCATCGTAACGTGGAAGAGATGCTGTTCCGGGTGTGCAAGCGACACTTCGTATCGGATGGCGGCGTTGCTCGAGGAGCTGGACAGTGGAAGAAACAGAAAGCAGAGGAGCGCCAAAATCCGCAGAGTGCTCCGGCCCAGAGCTAAGATCACCGGCTTTTCGCCTCGCCCGCAAGTTGAACAGTCGAGCCAAGTTTCTTCAGAAGTTTCTCGCACAAGCCATCAAAGCTGCCGTTGGACATGATGAGAAGAAGATCGCCCGGTTTGGCTTCGGCACCAAGATGTTCCGCGATGGCGCCGGAGCTGGGAAGCACGCGGGCGTCTTTACCAAGCGCCCGGACACTCTCCGCAACGGTCTCGGGGTCAAGTCGATTCTCGCCGCCCAATTGCTGGGCGCGAAAAACACCGCCGAGAATGACGCGGTCGGCGAGGGCGAGCGCCTTCGGCAGGGCATCTTGAAACACTTTGCGGCGCATGGAATTTGACCGCGGCTCGAGAATGGCCCAGAGCCGGCGTACGGGCCAGCGCGCGCGCGCCGCCTCGATCGTCGCTTTCACCGCCGTGGGATGATGCGCGAAATCATCGACGACCAAAACTCCCCCGATTTCGCCCTGCACATCCATTCGGCGCTTCACGCTGCGGAACGTCGCAAGCGCTTTGCCAATCTCCGCGGCTGCGATACCGCGTCCTTGAGCGATAATGACCGCGGCCATCGCGTTTAAGACGTTATGTCGTCCCGTGGCGGCCAGCGCAAATTCTCCGAACAATTTTCCATGATGAGCCGCCCGAAACCGCATGGTTTCGCCGTCGATGCCGAAACCGCTCGCCACCCAATCATTCCCATCGTTGAAACCGTACGTATCCACCGGGCAGAAAGCCTTTTCTGTTGCCCGCCGCAAAGCCGGTCCCGAATCTTCCGAGTCGCCCCAGACGACCGCACGGCCACGCCTCGGAACAAGATTAACCAGACGTCGAAAAGCCAACTGGTAAGTCTCGAAGTCAGGATAAATGTCGGCGTGATCGTATTCGAGCGAGGTGATGATCAAATCATCGGGATGGTAATGAAAAAACTTGGGCCCGCGGTCCCAAAACGCGGTTTCATACTCGTCGCCTTCAAGAATGAACTCTTCCCCGCCGCCAAGCCCATAACTCTTGCCAAAGTTTTCCGCCACGCCTCCCACGAGAAAATTCGGCCGCTTGCCTGCAGTGTGGAAAATCCAAGCCAGCATCGCCGTCGTAGTGGTTTTTCCATGAGTGCCGCTGACGACAATGGAATGTCGCCCGGGGAGAAAGACTTCCTCCAGAATCTCCGGCATCGAGCGATAGGGAATCTTTCGGTCCAGCACTTCCTCCAACTCGGGATTTCCGCGCGCGATGATATTTCCGATGACCACGAGGTCCGGCGCGGGCTGCAGGTGCGTGGCGTCAAAAGTGTTGAAAAATGAAATGCCGAGACTTTCGAGCAGCGTTGACGCCGGCGGGTAGACTCCAGAATCCGACCCGGTCACGCGAAACCCGCGTTCGCGCAACATCCCGGCCAAGGGCGCCATCGCCGAACCGCCGATTCCGATTACATGCACGTGCTTCGTTTCGCTCAAGCCACCACCGCCGGTTCCAGGAACTCGAGTGTACCTTCCGCATCTGCGTCCAGGCGCGCCCTTATGCCCAGCGGTATCGTAAGCATGGGCCGCATGGTATGCCCTACTGGTGCACCGAAAACGACCGGGACGCCGAGTGGCCTTAAAATTCTCGCGCAGACTTCCCGCACGGTAGGGCCGCCAGCTACGGCCGGCTCGCTTTCAGGAAAATCTCCGAGTACAATCCCGCGCACGCCTTCGAATTTACCGGCTTGTTTCAAATGCATCAGGACGCGATCCACCTGATAAGGCTTCATGGCGCGATCTTCGAGAACCAGGATGGAATCCTTAGTGTCCAATTCCCACGGCGTTCCGATGGTGGCCTCCAGGAGCGTCATGCATCCGCCCAAAACTCTGCCCATGGACTGACCGGCGAGGACGGCTTGGCCCCTCAGTCGCAGCTTCCACCCGCCTTCCGTTCTGCCCACCGCCTGAAGAAATGAGCTCTCCTCATAGCCCTTGCGCGCACCTGGACCGGCGTTGAGTCCGGCGGCAACCATTGGACCGTAGAAGGTTACCCAGCTGCACCGCTGCCACAGAAATATCTGTAGGGTCGTGAGGTCGCTGAATCCAATCACGCACTTGAGATTCGCAAGGCTCTTCTCCAGTTCGAACTCCAGAAGGTAATTCGATCCGTAGCCCCCGCGCAAGGCGACAAGTCCGTCGACCTGATCCGAATTCAGAGGACCAAGAAAACCGTTGGTCCGCTCCAGCGAAGGACCGGCAAAGTACCCTTCCGCTTTGCTGTCCTGACTGGCGACCACCTGAAAACCGTGCCGCTTCAGCTCCGCGAGCCCCGCAATCATTGCGACGGAATCCGCGGCAGAGGCCGGTGCGAAGACTCCCAGCCGCGAACCGGCGGCGAGCGCCTTTGGTTTTCGCGGAGCTCCATTGCTTCCGTTCATTCTTGATGGGCCTCGATGGGAGCCACCTCGGTGATCACGCCCTGGCGATTGAGCTGAGCGAGAATCGCCTCTTGCTGCTTGTGGGTCACATCCGCCTCGAATTCGACGATAGAAGTTGCGCCCGCCATCGAAACGCGAAAATGCTGCATGGGAATTTTCAAGCTCGCCATCAGCCGCTGTATTTCCGTGGAGACGCTATCCGCGTGACTCGTGGTGATCCGGAAAGTCATAGGCCGGCACTTCAAATTGAAGTATTGCTCCGCCCAACCGATAATCGTCAAGCCAAAGAGCACGAGGCCTGTTGAATAGCCTGCGACGGCGTAAAGGCCTCCCCCCGCGGCCATACCGATGGCGGCCTCCACAAAGATCGTCGCCGCAGTGGTCATCCCCAGGACGCCCCCCGGTCCGCGCAGAATGGCCCCCGCTCCAAGAAAACCGATGCCCTGCACGATATTAGAGGCGATTCGCGTTCCGCTCGTATCGCCAAGGCGGTGCGCAATTTCACCGGATAGAATGGTAAACAGTGCGGTAGCCAAACATACAAAGAGGCTGGTGCGAATCCCCGCAGGACGACGGCGAACAACGCGTTCAACGCCGATGATCGCGCCCAGCGCCGCCGCTACCGCCAATCGCAAGAATATTTCCTGGAGAGAGAGCATCGGCCCGGCGCCCCATCGCGCGCCTGAACGAAATTCTAGCTATTTACAATTTGAATTGCGTCAATTTCGCGAAGTGGCGTGCCCTAGCGTGTATCTCGCTGCGTTTTAGGTGGCGAAGCCGGTCCAGGCCGAATTTCTCGACGGTAAAGCTCCCCAGCACCGAGCCGTAGACCATGGCGCGGCGCAGCGAAGCGTCACTTTTATCACCGCAACCCGCCAGGTAGCCCATGAAGCCGCCTGCGAAACTGTCCCCGGCACCAGTGGGGTCGTGCGGTTCTTCGAGCGGAAACGCCGGCACACAAAAGGCGCCATGTTTGTCCACCATCATGGCCCCGTGCTCGCCGCGCTTGACCACCAGCGTCGAAGGGCCCATCTTGAAGATATGTTTCGCGGCGCGCAGCAAATTGTGCTCATTGGAAAGCTGGCGCGTCTCCGAATCGTTGATCATCAGGATATCCACGTGTTTCAGGGTCTCCCGCAGTTCCGCGTTCGAGCGCTCGATCCAGTAGTTCATGGTGTCCAGGGCCGCGAGCTTCGGGCGCTTCTTCACCTGGTGCAGGACGTCCCGCTGCAAATCCGGAGCGATATTTGCCAGGAAAACGTACCTTGACGCGCGGTATTTTTCCGGCAAGCGGGGCTTGAATTCCGCGAACACATTCAGTTCGGTTCCCAGCGTTACGCGCTCGTTCAAGTTCTGGGAATAACGCCCGGCCCAGAAGAAGGTCTTGCCCGTGGCTCTCTCCAGGCCGTCCGTGTCGATATGCCGGCCGTGAAAGATTTTCTCGTCCTCCTGGGTGAAATCGTCGCCCACGATGGCGACGAGACTTACGGGAGCGAAGAAGCTGGCAGCCACGGCGAAATACGTCGCCGCACCGCCGACCGTGCGTTCCACCTTTCCGTAAGGGCTTTCCACCGCGTCGAACGCCACGGAACCCACAACCAGTAGGGACACGAAATTCTCCTAGGAAATATATTTTCCGAGAATGGCGGCGAGCCGCTTCTTGGTGGCTTTGGGAACAATCTTCAAGTTGGTGACCAGCGCATGCTGCAGCGCCGCTCCACACTTGCATGACCGGCTCGCCGGCATCTCGCGAACCGCAGTTCGCAGAACCTTTTGCGCATTTTCCGCATTTTGTGCCAGCGTGGCCATAATTTGCGAAGCGGTCACCGATTCATGCTGCGGATGCCAGCAGTCGAAGTCCGTGATCATCGCGATCGCGGCGTAGCAGATCTCCGCTTCGCGCGCCAGCTTCGCCTCCGTCAAGTTGGTCATGCCGATGACTTCGAATCGCAACTCCCGATTTACCTGCGCTTCCGCAAGCGTCGAGAATTGCGGCCCTTCGATGCAGACATACGTCCCGCGGCGATGCACCTTCACGGCTTCGTGGACGCAAGCATCGGCAAGCACGCTGGACAACCGTCCGCACGTCGGATGCGCGAAGCCGATGTGCGCGACGATACCATCACCGAAAAATGTGCAGGCGCGGTTCTTGGTCCGGTCAAAAAACTGATCCGGAACGAGAAATTCCCCGGGCTGCAAGTCTTCTTTCAGCGATCCGACCGCGCTCACGGAAATGATGCGCTCTACGCCCAGCAATTTCATCGCATAGATGTTCGCCCGGTAATTGATTTCCCCGGGCAGAATGCGGTGTCCGCGGCCGTGCCGCGCGAGGAACGCCACGCGTTTCCCTTCCAGAGTGCCGAGCACCATCGCGTCGGAAGGATCGCCGAAGGGCGTTCTGATGCGTATCTCCCGCGTGTTCGTCAACCCGTTCATCTCATAAAGTCCGCTGCCGCCCATGATGCCTACTGCCGCCCTGTCATCGGCCTTGGCGCTTTTTGACTTTTTCGTCTTCTTTATTGCCATTCTCATTTTCTCCCTGGAAATCGCGCCTAAAGCCCCTATAACTCCGCTTCGCATCGTTACATCCTAATTCTGAGGCGATCCCGCGGGCTCGTCAGTTCGCAAGGCCGCTGCTCTTGAGGATCTCGTTTACAGCGGTGAACGGATCTTTCTTTCGGTCCGCCACCTCTCCCGCGAGCTCCGCCAGCCTCGCCTCTCCTCCGGCACCGCCGAGCGCACGCTTCAAAAGCCGCGATCCGAGCAGCTCGATCAATCTGTTCTTCCAATGCTCCACGTGCTTTCGCTGCCGCTCCCCACTGGCCTCAAAATGCATTCGAAACTTTGCCACCGTCTCCGCGAGCCCTTCCACGCCTTTGTTCTCCGTGGCCACCGTGCGCACCACCGGCGGATGCCAGCCATCTCGCGGCATCACCAGCGAAAGCATCGCGACCAGTTGCTGCTCGAGGCGGTCGGCGCCCTCGCGGTCCGCCTTGTTCAAAACAAATATGTCGCCAATCTCCATCAACCCCGCCTTCATGTTCTGTATGTCGTCTCCCATCCCGGGCACGAGCACCACGATCACGCAGTCCGCCAGCCGCACGATGTCGATTTCGTCCTGGCCTACGCCGACAGTTTCGATGAGTACCTGCTTTTTCCCGGCGGCATCGAGCAGCAGCGCCACTTCCGCGGTTGCTCGCGCCAGGCCGCCGAGAAAGCCGCGGGTCGCCATCGAGCGAATAAACATGCCGCCATCCCCCGCATGGCCTTGCATGCGGATCCGATCGCCAAGAATCGCCCCGCCCGAATACGGGCTCGTCGGATCTACCGCGACTACGCCAACCTGCTCCTGCTTTTTCCGGTAATAGACCGCAAGCCGGTCCACAAGCGTGCTCTTTCCCGTTCCCGGTGCGCCGGTAACACCCGTCAGATAGGCTTGGCCCGTATGCGGAAAAAGAAGCCGCAACAGCTCTTCCGCTTCCGGCTGATGATTTTCAATCGCCGTGATCGCGCGAGACACCGCCCGCACATTGCCCGCCCGCACTTGTTCCGCCCATGCTTCAACGGGCAGAGTCATATTTTTCCTGTCGCGCTTTTCGAAAAGGCCAGGCGCATCTGCCCATTATTTCTTGCCGAGGAGCTGCCGGGCAATCACCAACTTTTGAATTTCGCTGGTGCCTTCGCCGATGGTGCAAAGCTTCACGTCGCGGTAATATTTCTCCGCGGGGTAATCCTTGATGAACCCGTAACCGCCGTGAATTTGTACGCACTCGTTGGCCACTTGGACGGCGATTTCGCTTGCAAATAGTTTGGCCATGCTCGCTTCGCGGGTGAAGCGCACTTCCTTTTTATCCGCGAGCCACGCGGCCTGATAGACGAGCAGCCGCGCTGCTTCCACCTGCGTGGCCATGTCCGCCAATTTGAATTGCACGGCCTGAAACTCGCTGATTGCCTGGCCAAACTGCTTTCGCTGCTTGGCGTATTTCGTGGCCGCTTCGAGCGCACCCTGAGCCATTCCCAGGGCCAGCGCGGCGATCGAAATACGTCCGCCATCCAGAATTTTTAAGCTGCCAGTAAAACCTTCGCCTTCCGGCCCGAGCAAGTTTTCTTGCGGCACACGGCAATCGTTGAAAATCACTTCCGAGGTGTCGCTCGCGCGCATCCCCAGCTTGTTTTCTTTTTTTCCCGGCCGGAAGCCCGGCGTTCCTTTTTCTAGAATGAACGCACTGATTCCGTGCGAACCCTTCGATTTGTCTGTGACTGCCATGGCCACGCAATAGTTCGCATAGTGACCGTTCGTGGTAAACGTTTTCGCGCCGTTGAGCACCCAATGCTTGCCATCGCGAACGGCCGTCGTGCGCGTGCCCCCTGCGTCCGAGCCCGCCTCCGGCTCGGTCAGCGACCACGCGCCAATCGCTTTCCCCGAAGCCAGCGGCACAAGGTACTTCTTCTTCTGCCCTTCCGTGCCGAATTTGAAAATGTGGTTGGAGCACAGCGAATTGTGCGCTGCAACGATCAAACCCACCGAACCATCCACCCGCGACAGCTCTTCAATCGCCAGCGCGTATTCGATGTAGCCCAGCCCCGCGCCGCCATACTGCCCCGGAAAAATAACGCCGAGCAGCCCCATCTCTGCCAGCTTGGGCATGATCTCCACCGGAAAATGGGACGCTTCGTCCCACTCCATCACGTGCGGAGCGATCTCGCCCTCGGCGAATTCCCGCACACTGCGGCGAAGGAGCTGCTGTTCTTCGGTGAAGCTGAATTCCACGGTCTCCTCGGTGCCTATGGGTTTTGGCAATACGCAGACAAAGTTTTGCTTATTTAATTCTACACGACTGCCGCTACCAGCCCACCGGGTAACCCTTGGCCTTGTTCTGTTCGTCAAGCCACGCCTTGAGCGGGGCAAAATAATCCGCCAGCGCCGAGGCGTCCATCTGTTTCTCCCCTGTCAGTGTCTCGAGCGCTTCCGGCCATGGTTTGCTCTGCCCTATCGCCAGCATCTTGTTTAATCTCTCCCCAGCCGCCTTGTTTCCATAAATCGAGCACCGGTGCAATGGACCCTTGAATCCCGCCTCGCGGCAAAGTGCCCTTTGAAACTGAAATTGCAGGATGCGCGCCAGGAAGTAGCGTGCGTACGGAACGTTTCCCGGAACGTGGTATTTTGCCCCCGGATCAAAATCCGCCTCCGTGCGTTCCACCGGCGGCACAATCCCTTGATACTTCTTCCGCAATTCCCACCACGCTTTGTTGTAGTCCTGAGGCTTCACCTGGCCGGCAAACACTTCCCATCGCCACTTGTCCACCAGCAACCCGAAAGGCAGGAACGCCACTTTCTCCAGCGCCTGCTGCAGCAGGTAATCCGTATCGCCCGACGCCGGAGGCACCACTTCAATCAATCCAATCTGCTTCAAATACTCCGGTGTGACGGAAAGCGCGATCGTATCTCCAACCGCCTCATGAAAACCGTCATTCGCGCTGCTCTGGAAAAGCGGTGGCTGCGCATTGTACGCTCGTTGATAAAAATTGTGCCCCAGTTCGTGGTGAATCACGCGGAAGTCTTCGTCCCGGATCTGAATGCACATCTTGACGCGCAAGTCGTCTTTTGAATCCACGTCCCACGCGCTGGCATGGCAAACCACGTCGCGATCCGCTGGTTTCGTGAAAAGCGACCGCTCCCAAAACGTCTTTGGCAACGGCGCAAACCCCAGCGACGTGAAAAAGTTCTCGCCGTATTTCACCATCCCCCGCGGATCCGTCTTCCGGTCTGCCAGAATCTTTGTCAGGTCATAGCTCGCCGGAGGCTTCGGCGAATCCATAAGTGAATAGACGTTGTTCCACTCCTGGCTCCAGATATTTCCCAGCAGATGTGCCGGAATCGGTCCACGCTCCGGCACCGCATTCCCATATTTTTTCCGCAGCTGGCCGCGCACATACGCGTGCAGCGACAAATACAGCGGCCTGAGTTGCTCCCACAGCCGGTCCTCTTCCTTCGCGAACGCATCCGGCGGCATGTCGTAATTCGAACGCCACAGCGCCCCCACGTCCGCATATCCCAACTGTCGCGCCCCCTCATTTCCCAGTTCCACCATCCGTACGTACCGCTGACGCATCGGCGCGCCTATGGCGTGCCATCCGGTCCACGCACGCTTCAACTCCTCCGGATCACGGCTCTCTGCCATCAGCTTTTCGACCGCGGTCACATCCAGGCACTTTTCCTTTTCTCCATCCGGACACCACTTCCCTTTTCCATATTCCCCGTCCAGCGACGCCAGGATCTGCGCCAGTTCTTTCTGCGCCTTCGGATCATCCGGCGCCGGAAATCCCGCGCCCAATTCCAATAGCAGCCGTTTCCGCGCCAGCTCCGGCGATAATTGCAGTCCGTCAAAATGGTGCGCCTCTTTCGCGTACTTCGTGGCCGCCGTGTTCGCTGCCTCGCCTGCCTCCGCGGCGATCTGCTCCGTGTCGTCGGTAATGAAATTTTCCTGCACCCACCCGGCCCGCGAAGCCTTTACTCCCAGGTCAAACAACCGCTGCTCCGCGTCGTCGATAAACTTCTGCGCCTCTGCTGTCGTTGCGGAAGCTTTCTTCCCTGGCTCTTTTGCGGCCGTTGACTGTCCTGCCGCCGAACCCCGGGCAAAAAGCACGATTGCAATTGCGCAAACAAAATGCCTCACTCGTTTCATTCTTTTTCCTCTCATGCGCCCGCCTTCTGCGGCCTGGCGACGACATCCTGGAGCACCATGAGCGCTCTCTCGATTCCCGCCTGGTCCACATCACAATGCGTAACGAACCGCACCGAATGCAACGCCGTATCCTGCGCCCACACTCCGTAGGGATGAAGCGCATCGCACAGCTCCACGGCGGTTTTCCCGGTCTTCGAACAATCAAAAATAACGATGTTCGATCGAACCTTCTTCGGATCGATCGTCAGCCCCGGGATTGCGGCGATGCCTTCCGCCAGCCGTCTGGCATTTTCTTGATCGATGTGCAGCCGCGCCGGTGACTTTTCCAGTGCGATCAATCCCGCCGCGGCGATCACGCCCGCTTGTCGCATCCCTCCGCCGAACATTTTCCGGTAGACGCGCCCCTTTTCGATGAACGCCTTGGCCCCCGCGATCATCGATCCAACCGGCGCGCCCAGTCCCTTGGACAAACAGAACATCACCGAATCCACCTTTTGCGTCATTTGTGCGACGTTATCGCCGAGCGCTGTCGCGGCATTAAAAATCCGAGCACCATCCAGGTGCACTTTCAGACCCGCGCCATGCGCGTGGTCGCAGATGTCGGCAACCTGCGCCGTCGGATAGACCGTTCCTCCTGCCATATTGCTCGTGTTTTCCAGGCACACCAGCGCGGTCTGCGAATCGTAATAAATCTTCGGCCGGATGACCGCCTCGATCTGTTTCCACGTCAGAATCCCGTCCTCCCCCCGTGCCACTCGGGGCATGCAGCCGGCAATCGCGGACATCGACGCCAACTCATACAAATTTACGTGGCTGCGCTCTTCACAGATCACTTCATTCCCATGGTGCGTCCAGATCTTGATCGCAATCAGGTTCCCCATGCATCCCGTCGGAACAAACAGCGCCGCTTCTTTCCCAAAAATCTCCGTCGCGCGTTTTTCCAGACGGTTGACCGTCGGGTCTTCCCCGTATACGTCGTCGCCGACCTCCGCCTCCGCCATCGCCCGCCGCATCTCCGCCGTAGGCCGCGTCACCGTATCGCTCCGCAGATCCACCACTCCCGCCGGAATCTTCCCCGCCTCCGCAACCTGATCCGGATCCACCCTCTGATTCCCCTTTGCCACCGTATAACTCATATTCTTCTCTTCTCCGTGAACTCTGTGCTCTCCGCGCCCTCTGTGTTAACTCTTTTCTTGCCTTTGCTCTCTGCGTTTCTCCGCGAACTCAGCGTCTCTGCGTTATCCTTTTTCTTTCCTTCCGCGCTTCTTCACCTCAGGAGTTCCACAAACACTTCATTCGAAACGCTCAGTCTCTGTGGCGCCAGCCGCACCATGCTTCCCTCCCGCTCCACTAAACCCGCCGACGCCAACGGATCAAATCGCTCCGTCAGCGTCACCCCATAATCCCGTTCAATCCGCCCCACATCGATTCCATCCAGCTGCCGCAACCCCAGAAATAATTCCTCTTCCAGCGCGCTCTCCGGCGTCAGCCTTTCATGCTGCTCAATGGGCAATCGCCCGCCTTGCACCGCCGTCACGTAAGCTGCCGCATCATGCGCGTTCGCCCATCGCTCCATCCCCGAAAACGAATGCGCGCCCGCCCCAAATCCCAGGTATGGTTCCCGCCGCCAGTATTTCAGGTTGTGCCGCGATTCGAACCCCGGCTTCGCCCAATTCGAAATCTCGTAGTGATGATATCCCGCCGCCCGCAATACACCTTGCGCCATTTCGTAATAGTCCGCCATCTCATCTTCGCTCGGCACCGCCCCAGCGCTGTACTTCGCGCCACCTAGCAGCAACTCCTTGCCCAACCGACTGCCCTCATCTATCTCGAGCAAATAAACCGAAACATGCTCCGGCACCAGCCCCGCCAATTCGTCCAGCGATTCCCGCCAGCTTTCCTTCGTCTGGTGCGGCAACCCGGCAATCAAATCAAAACTGATATTCCGAATCCCAGCCGCGCGCAGAATCGGCACCGCCCGGTAAATATCCGCCCGCCGGTGCATCCGCCCCGCCGCCACAAGTTCCTTATCTGAAAACGATTGCAACCCAAAACTCACCCGGTTGATTCCCGCGCCCACCCACGCCGCCGCCTTCCCCGCCTCAATCGTCTCCGGGTCCGCCTCCAGCGTCACCTCTGATAGTTCCCCCGTAAAAGTCACGCGAATGGCATCCAATATGTTCTGTAGATGAGCAGGATCCAGTAGGCTGGGCGTCCCCCCGCCCATGTAAACCGTATCCACCATAGCTTCGTGGGACAGCCATTCTTGGCTGCGCGCCTTCACAAAGATGCCTTCACCCAAACCCACCCCAGCCGCCCTCAACAACTCCCGATGCCCCCGAATCTCCCCGCAAACCGCCTCCACATAAGGCGCAAACCGCGCTGTCGCCACCACCCCCGTATGAAAATTGCAATACGTACACTTCGTCTGGCAAAACGGCACCTGCACGTAAATCCCCAGCTTCCTCATCACCCAAAAACTCTAGCACACCCCGCCCCAAACCCGGCCAGAAGCGCAACTTACCTTGCGTGAGCGAACCAAAAATAAGGAACGAATTATAGATAGCGGCCGTGACTTAAGGCAGCTGAATGATGAAGTGATGCCCGATCTTTTTCCCCGTCGAAAGCTTTTGCAATTCGCTGAGTCCGCCTGCCCCCCATCGCGCCGAGAAAGGCAGCAGGCACAATTCCCGCTCCTGCAGCCCTTTGTGCGGATCCAACAATGACTCCAGGTATTGTTCGTGGGCCGAGATCAGCCCCGCCTTCTTGTCTTGGGCCCGGCCCGCTTTCCGGCGCAGTTTATCGATGTGAAATTCGATTCTCTTTCGGGCTCTTTCGACCGTGCCTTTTAACGTGGGATCGAGTTTCTCGATCTGCTTGCCGAGCTGCGCCAGCATCTTCGCGATCTGTTTTTGGTTTCGCTCGAAGTTTTTCGCCAGAGAGCCGGGGACCGATCGACTTTCCATTTTGTGCCGCAACTCCTGGGGCCCTCCCCAAACATTTTCAACAGTCAGGCCATACCGGCGCAAGAGTTTGTCGGCCTTCGCGTCGACCAGCGTGAACCCCGCGCGCGGCAGCATCACCGGCATGCTTCCAAGCAGACGCCGGTACACAACTTCCGATTGCGCAAAATAAGAAATCTCCGCCGGCCCCGCAATATACGCCGCGGTGGGAAGCAGATAGTCCTGCACCACCGGCCGGAACAGCGCATTGGGGCTAAAGTTCTCCGGCTCGGTGTGCGTGAGATGCACCAACTCTTCACGCTGCCAAGTCTTTTCGCCGGCCTGGAATTTTCCGTTGCTCCCCGTTATGACTTGCCTCACGCCATCGGCCAGACGGAACATTAACGTACTGCGCGACGTCACCTTGACCTGGGCATCGAATCCCGCACGGTCCAAATCCTTTCCGCGCTGCAGCAGCTTTTCGTTCAGCGCGTCGCGTTCCGCAAGAGCGTGCTGATAAAGCGGCGCTGCCACTTTGTGGAGGCCGTTATCGAGCGGGTCCATCAGGATCAGCCCCTGCTCCGCAAACAGGCGTGCGAATAATTTGCCGAACGCGCTGCCGTACGTTTCCTCCGGCCGGTAGCTTTCCACAAGATATTGCGCGAACCGGTCACTGCCCTGATTCACAAGCAATTCTGCGGCTGCCTGTACGAGAGGCTCAATCTGTGTGCCGAGCGAAATCCGTCCCACCGGCCGTCCCGTTTCCGCGATCAGCGGCAATTCAAAACGGATCAGTTTGCCCTGGTCGAACCACGTGGCGTGACGGACTTCGTCGAGATCGTGATCTTCCGTCGCCATCCAAAAAATCGGCACCGCGGGAATTCCGCCCCGCGTCAACTCTTCGGCAATCTGGACGGCCGTCAGCGCCTTATAAACGGAATAAGCCGGCCCGCTGAACAGCCCCACCTGCTGCCCGGAAACGACCGCGACGGCGCCTTCCTCAAGCCGGTCCAAGTTGGCCAGTGTTTCCGCGCCCGCCCCGAGATCGATGTTCTGTTTGCGAAGAATGGAAGTTACTTCCGATCTCCGCTCACCTGGATAGTCCAATTTCCGCGCCGAGCGCGTCACCGCCGGCATGGACGGCGGATGAAAGTAGAATGACTTCACCTTTTCAAAATGATCCAGGTACTCGAGAAACAGCTTCGGTTGGTGAGGAAGCTGGCGAAACGCGAGGACGCGACAATCCATGAGCGCTTAGATGATA
>Ga0210400_10003413_pt1 | contig 14081 bp, 24 predicted proteins | sample IncBWH26MmetaG_FD_155456 | JGI IMG/M metagenome (GOLD analysis project Ga0210400, IMG submission 155456) | Forest soil microbial communities from Barre Woods Harvard Forest LTER site, Petersham, Massachusetts, United States - Inc-BW-H-26-M | ecosystem: Environmental > Terrestrial > Soil >...
AGTTCCGTCAACATAACCGTGAGCAAAGGTTGTGGTGACGGTAGCGGCAGTGCTATTTGTAATCGAGGCTATTAACCGCATGGCAGGGCCATATACCGGCATTGCATATGCATAACAATTATAATCAGCCATAACAGCTCCCATTATTCTATTTGAGGTACGTTACTGTTTCAATATTAGATGGTCTTAATTCATTCAATTCATCGACATCCATAAAATCAAGAGGATCGAACGAACAACGTCTTTTTTTCTTAGTCATCATTGCAACGTTATTCATTCCTTCATCTTTTTTGTAGGCGTATTCCGGATACCAACAGTTATTTGAAAGATGGTGTGCCACTCCTCTAGGAATAGTATATATTTCGCCATCATTCAAGGTGTATGTTTCTATTTCATCTTCACGGTATTTCCTGAACGAGAAGGCCATCGTGCCCCCTGGTACTTCGTAAAATCTAAATATACCGCGTACCATTTCTCTATCTCTATCCCTTTGGTATTTCAGGTCTTTCCCTTTTCTTGGGAGATTACTCTTGGCGTCTTTTTTGATTTCTTCTGACATAGATTTCCTTTGAAGCGTCGACAATTTGGCGACAGTTTGGATATAGTTCAAAAACAGAGGGCCCTTTCGAGCCCCCTAAGTAATAATTCGGTCGATTATAGTCCGCCATAAGAAGACTTACCAGCAACCCAATACAATCTATCAGGTGTACCAACGTTTCCTGCAGACCACGCAACAGAACCAGAAGGTCCAAGTATTGGCGTAGTCAATTCAAGTCCGTTTCCACCAGTTCCAAGGATCATTCCTAAGAATCCGGTGTTAGTGGTAGCGTCTGCAAGTAAACCAGATTGGGTGCCAAATATTTGTTGGCCACCAATAGTAGGAACTTGAGAAGCAGCAGATACGAGCGATAAAGCGGTATCTTCACCAACAGGAACCAATATAGGAAATGAACTTGGTTGTTGTGCAATAGTAGGCCAAGTGAATGCAGTAAACGCAGAAGTGTTGACATCAATAGTGATATTGTAGTCATCAACAACCGATACAACATTAGCTACCAAGTAGTTGTTCTGCGCTGAAGGATTCAATTGGATCATACCAGACACTGCTGGGATGTTGAATCGAATCGCTTGTCCTGGCGTTAAGCCGTGCGCAATAGAAGTAGATACCTGAGCATTCGTTGCTTGGGTAATATTTACTACAAAGCGACGTCTTGGATAATATAATGGGTTATAATTTACAACTCTATAGAATCCAGCTCCGCCAATAGCACCTGGAGCAGTTGCCAATGGGTTAGTTGCTGTTAATAAAGTGAATGAAGTTGAAGAACTTACGGTTCCCACAACCATATCCACTCCGTTAACATCTGTTTGTGCTGTATTGCTCAACCGAACTACTGAACCAACAACTACTGAAGTATCAGCAGTGTGAGTTACAACAGGGCGAGTAGCATTTGTTACTGCAGAAACTGCCACCGGATTACCTAAAGGAGGTAATGCTAATGCATCTTGGCCAGATGGATCATAAAGAGTGAAACCACCAGAAGCAATAGTATCTACAGAAACAACAGCTGAAGCTGAAGCCTTGTAGCTAACCATAGCTGATCCAGCTGCCATGCCACGCTGCCAGAAGAACTCAAAACCAACGTTAGCATTTGCAGTTCCGTTGAAATAAGCACCACCAGCTGCACCAACAGTACCATATTGAGTAAAGTTACTTACTTTAAGCCAGTCAACGCCAGATGGAATATTGAGGATATATTGATTTGCTTGGCCAATTGAAGCATTACCAGCATTTGGGTTAGACAAACCAGAAAAGTTTGCAAGAAATGTACCTTGCGAAAGAATAGTTCCGTCCATAGTCTCTCCTTTAAGCTAATGTTGCGCGTAAGTTGATTACCCACAAATCATTGGTGATTCGCGGAACTTCAGCAAATTTATATCCAACAGAAGCGTTGAGCGCTAATGGGCCATCATATATTGGCGGACGATAGATAAAGCTTGCGCTATAACCATCTTGCTCAATACATGCATAAGCTTCCATACCAACACAGAAAATATTGAATACGTTTGCGCCATTGCTTGAAGCATTAGCAGCAAATGATCCAATAGAACTGATAAGGAAACGAAGGTTACCAATTGCACCCCATTCTGAACGCAATGCATTCATAGGAGCTGGATATTGGTTCTTTTGAATGAATCCAGCAACAGCATCCAAGTTACCCGTTAATTGGGTTGAGCATAATGCAAAGTATGCATCACGAACTGGAGCTGTACCGAATTTATCTTCACCTTCGATGTTGTCCATAATTGTGTATGCATTGTTATTTAACAATGTACGCACAACAGCATCAACATCTGAACGGGTGATTTCTGTCGGATTGTCACCATTAACACCGCCAACGCAGTTAATGAAACCAGCTGTTGCTGCTAACATATCCCGGGTCATTCTGTTACTTTTATGACTAACTGTATTATTAGTTAGCGGGGAAACTTCTTCGAATCTCCCTCACTATGTTTCCATAGTGTTCAGACTATCGCATCACCTTGCGGTGTTTTCTCGCTTAGTCGTTTAGGCTGATATCCACAAACAAGGCATGTATTAACTTCTATTTCATACCACGTATCATCATAATGACAGCAATTAGAATCGTTATTGGATCCAGTTATTATCACAGACTTATCATCATGCTCACAGTAATCAATTTCATTAATCATGCATTTTTGTTTCATTCTTGCCCCTTGTTACCTTCGTCTTTACGCTAAGGCTTCCAAGTCTATCAGAGAAAATTTATTCAGCTCACTTTGTTCAAGCTGATCTTCTGTTTGACGAAGCGATACGCCCAAACGAGCTGCGCATTCGTTCAATCATGTCTGTTACTTTAGTGACCAAGATTACTTGGCGGAATGAGTTCTTCGACCCATTCTCTTCGTCTTTCGATCGAAGTTCAGACTTTCGCATACTCCTGTTAAAGAGCCTCTCTCGTTAAGTCGTTCAGCGTGGACTTTTTCATTTATTACTGTATAATAATATATGAAAGGATAATTATGGGTAAAATTGTTAATTTTAAGACATCTCACTCTGTTGCGGAAATTGCTTATCTTGCGGGCCTTATTGATGGTGAGGGTTGCATTTATATCGGCCACACAAAACAAGGAAAATACGGAACAGGCTATCAATGGCATTCTATGCTTAAGATCACCAGTTGTGACGAAGAGCTTATTATTTGGCTCGAAGACACATTTGGTGGCTCTAAAGATTCCAGATATAGATGGACTAGCAAACAAAAATTTACGCGCCCGGTTTATAACTGGCAAGCAACTGGCCCAATGTTGGACTATTTGCTTCCCATAGTTAGACCATATTTGATTATCAAAAAGAAACAATGCGATGTAATGATTCGCTACAGACTCACATCCAAAAATATTGGAAGTAAAAGATTGCCGCCAGAAATTAACGAACAGCGTCTTATACTTTTGAGTGAGTTGAGAAATCTTAATTCGCGTTTCCATGATCATCCTCTTAAAAATCCTTCGCCCTTGTTGCCTTAGCTTTCGCCTTAGGTTTCCAAGTCAATTAGAGAGAGTTTTAATCCCGCATTAAACTTTACGGGATCTTGGTTTTGGAGTGTAACTTGTTCATTAAGTTGCACATAGGTCAAGTTCCCAAAACCAATCATACGGCACCTAATTTATACCGTAGAAACTTATCTGAGCATCAATATCCACAGCAGTTAAATTTTGCGCTGGAGGCGTGATACCAGAATTTCCTAATGGAACCATTGCGGTATTAAGAGGATTATACCTACGCATACGAAGAGTATTTCCGCCATTTCTTGGCATATTTTTCTTCATAGCTGGTATTTTATGTATCATATTTGGCACTGGAACCGACAGCAATTTATAGCTGAAACTTTGCTGGACGGGCGAGGGCAAAATACTCGTAGTAGTTATAGCCATAATGGCTCCTAAACTAAAAGAGATATTGTGATTTATGACGCTGCCGAGGCGACATTGCGGCTGCGGTGGATGAATTCCGCTTTGCATCCGATGTGATTAGATTGCAGTGAATGACGCTGCTTTGCATTCATAGGTAGAATACGATTATCAATAAAAAACGCAATCCGAAGATTGCGTTAAACTATTTTATTAAGACTATCAGCGAGGATATGAACCCCGTACTACCCATGTTCCCCAGATCCATAAAATCTATGCTTTCCTTTATGGGTACGGAAAGGAATCAAGTAGGCCACTTAAGCATAAGTGCGGTTATTACAAGTATTTCACCATTCTTGATAGTCGGGAAAATTATAAATTATTTTTTTAAAATATCCAACATCATGGTATCAAACGTAGCCGCACTCTCACCTCCGCCTTTTCCTCCAAAATAGATCAATATGACAGTAACCACCGCAGCAATCGTTGCTATTTTGATTTTCATATTGTCATTTTCTTGTTGAGCAGCTAATTCAAGCCTTTGTTTTTCAATATCTTTAGATGCGCCATTGAGAAAAGGGGACAATAATAATGCTGAAAGTAATAAAGCCTTCATATTATTTCTCCAAAAGTAACATAATGAATTTATCAAAATCCAGGCCAAGCTGAACGCTCCCCATATAAGCAGCATAAAGGGTAACGAGAGATGCGATGATAGCGAGTTTTACTTTGGTAGAATTGGTTTGTTTGATTTGATCAAGATTTGGCTCTTCATTCATAACGCCTCCTTTGCATTATAGATTCATTAATGAGCATGCCATTCTTAATTTCAGAAAACAAGCGTTTATGAAAATAAGCCCAAGGTAGTATGAAGCGTCTACCTTGGGCCACACTAAACACGGACACAAAGTTCAAGTAGGATACTTTGCATCAGCAGTAAAAAGGAGCGTTATAAATCCTGCATTTCCATGTGGTTGCCGTCGATTCGCTTAAATCTTCCGCCCCAGCGATTTAATGGATCTAAGCTTTCCCAATATACACCAAACTGTTCATAATCTTTACTGTCAGGCAGATAAATCCCTTCAGCATTAATAAGATTAAGGTCTATAGCTAAGCGCTTACAATGAAGGCTATCGGTAATCCCTTTGCCTTCGTGTGCATAAATCTTTGCTTGTTCTTGCGATCTAAATGCTTCACCAAGCGTAACGAAATAACCTTTAGAGTGAATATATTGTAAGAGCAATGCTACATTTTGAGCGAAGATGGATTGTTTTTGCCATAATTGCATTATTTGTCCGTTCCAATACTAGTAAACCAAAATATTTCATCCAGATCATATTGTTTAGTCGCTTTCCAAGCCATACCACTTACGCTTCCATCAGGTGATATGACCCCAGTTATATAAACATATCCGCATTCCCAAAAGAACCCATAATAATAATTACCTTGAACGGGAAAGCACGGATCTTCTTTTTTTGGATTTATTTTTAGAAGAAGCCCGTAGTTTCTGCGGGGATTTTCCTCTTCAATAGATTTCCATTCTTTCCATTCCATTACCTATTCCTATACTGATTCATTTCGCGTAACATCTGTGCTTTAAGCTCGTCAGTCAAAGGTCCTTTACTGAATGCATTAACTTTAGATAGAGGACTATCATTCTGCGTTGGATTGAGAACTGCCGTTGGTTTTGGTTTATTCGCGTTCTTATGGATAATTGCTTTTTCTTCTTCATAACTATCTACATCAGCGGTTAAGCCAAGTTTCTTTATCATAGTATAAGCCGATACTGCTTTAGAATATAAATCAGATGACGAATTAATGGTATTAGCAATCTCAGGATAAGCCAAGCGCAATGATTCTAAGTTCTCACGAGTCACAATAGCATCAAAGTCAGGATATTGCGTCTTTAGTCTTAATTCAGTCGCATTGACTGCTGTTTGTTGTTGGTATTGGTGTAGTTGCTGTTCAAGCTTTTTAATATGCTTGCTTACTTTTGAAAGATGTTTTCCTTCAACGAGCGCATCAGCATCCACCGATAATTCATCTATTTCTTCTTCTTGCGGCGCTTGTTGCTGTTTTGCGGATTGCGCAGCTTGTAATGCCTCTTCAAGTTCAGCAGCCCTTTTTTCCGCAGCCAAGGCCTTTTCTCTTAATTTCTTCCAGGACTCTTGAGGAGCTGATGGTTTTTTTTCAGGGGTGTTTTGTATCGGTTCTGGTTGTTTTTCAGGGACGGTTTCTTCCGGTTGCTGTGCATCAAGCGTTTCAAGCACAGATTGCTCTTGCCCTTGTTCAGGTTGCGCTTCTTGTTGCGGTTCAGGCTGATCTAAGGAATCAGCTGCAGCATTAAGTTGCTCTTTAAGCTGGGGTTGTGCTACTGGATTACCATCTTTGTCGTATTTAATTTCAAAAGCCATTAGTTCTCCAATTCGTAATATCTAAATCTTCCCAAAGCCACGGAAAAAAAATATAAATTTAATCCTATTATCTTATTTTCAGTCAACGTATTATCCTCGAAATCCTCTTCTTCATTCGTAGTATTTATAATTCCCCACCAAGGTTCAAACAATGTTAAAGCAAAACTAAGACAGTAATGATTTCCCCTAAAATTAATAAACATATTCCAATATTTATCGTTAGTTTCTTCGGATGTGCGGGATTGAAAAGTTATTTTCACTAGTTCTCCAATTCCGGGGTATCGAGTTTTTCGCCATTCAATTCTTTAGCTAGTTTAAATAGAGTTCCGTCCTCAAAAGCAAGAATATATTTCAGTAATTCTCGTTCTTCAGGCGCTACATAGAGCGCATTATCCTTTAAGTGAAAGCTTGCATCGCGGGATGGAATAACCCACATAAAAATGGGTGCGTTATCTTTGCGCTTAAATTTGTATACTGTTTGATCATAGTCTGGAGTGGGGCAGGATAAACGGCCATAAAAGAAGTTGCGGAATACGTTGGGCATAAGGCGTTCATTCTTGGTAATCACCACTATATAGAAGTCACCAGGAAAATCCTTTTTGCATCTTTCGACACATTCCCAGATGTTCTTTTCATAATCGGATAGTTGTTCCCGCATCTGTTCAATGGGGGATTTAGTTTCAGGGGCTTTTACTAAAAGATCAGAGGCGACTTTGCCTACAGTTTCACGCGTCATATGTTCCTTTTCCAATTCACCCAGGTGAGAATCGAACTCACATCTTCCTGATCCAAACCAGGGATTTACATTAACCTACCGGGCTGAGCATTAAGATATAAAAAAACCCCCACGTAAGCAAGTTACATGAGGGCAAAAGGAAAATACGAAGATCTATTTTTTCTTTTTATGCTTCTTCTTCTTTTTAGATTGGCCAGACTCTGAAAGACTTATGGCGATAGCTTGCTTTGGGTTAGTCACAACGGGTCCTTTTTTTGAACCCGAATGTAATTTACCCTCTTTAAACTTATCCATCTCTTTCTTCATGACTGCCTTCTTTTTCTTCTTAGAAGCAGATTTTTTTAGTTTAGGCATTGTTATCCTATTTCTTACATTTGCACATAGATTTTTTGCACTTAGAACACATTTTTTTCATGATCAACTCCTTGATTTATTATTTCCCGGGCACCTGACAATCCAGCACCCGGAAAACTTCTTATCTAACGCACGCGCGAAGTTTCTTCAAAAACTAAGCGATTTTCGACCTTTTTATTCTTCTTCCAGTTTTGCTTCTGTAAGTTCATAGGCACACCCAGAATAGCATAAGCGATCTTCTTGGCCTTTTTATTTGGCCTTGTAGCACACGGCATATTAATCCCATTCCGGCAGGAAATACCCACCATCTTTTGGAAACTCATGATGTTGCGCTTTGCGGGGAAGATTAGCCATTGCCGAATGATCTTCGCGGATCATGTTAAAATCACGACGCTCTTGATTCCTTCTGGGATCTTGATTGTCAGACTTTATCTTACCCGCTCGCTCAAAGTGCATTTTTATAACTTGTTCTTCCATGAAAGCTCCTAGTATTTGTGAGGTTTCAAGTGTTCCATTCTCTTGGAATCGTCTGCTTCCATCTGTTTGTTAACACCGCGAATAGTATCATCAAGATTCTCTGGCATATATGATCCGCCATCTGGCCAAGGCTTGATCATAACTTCTTGAGGCAAGTTAGCGATTGCTGATGGATTCTCACGAATCATGCCTGCATCTTGCATCTCTTGTGTTCTTCGAGCGCCCATACCTTCGTAATGGCCTTCTCTGTGGTGATGTCTTTTGGCTGCCATCGCTGGCTCCTTCTCTGTACTGCGAACCACTTTCGTGTCGCAAGGTTTATAATAATCCCTCTACATCAAGGGTAATCTTTGTTTTTGGATCTTCATACATTCTTACAAATTGAATTCTATGATATTCATCCTCACCCCATTTGGGTATGCGATAACGGTTGTCACGCTTTAGTTGTTGTGTTATAGCAGCCATTTCTGCCCGCTTATTTATTTTGGCGTGGACATCACGTTTGGATAAATCATTGATCATCTTAATCCTTGGGGCTGGAGCGCAGGTTGTTGCGCGGCTTGTGAGGCAATCGCATTTTCAGCGCCTTTGGTTGCTTTATCTTCTTTTTCGGTGACTGATTGGTTGTCTTGCATCTTAAGCATTTGCGATAAGGTAATAAGCTTCTCAAGGTGCGTAATATCAAGCTCTTCGATTTCTTTAAGGGCGCGAACTTTATCCAGTAGCCCAGCATCCTCATCTCTGATAGCTTGAGCGCGACGTTCAACTGCCAATGCCTGATTCTCTTCAACACGTGATATCCTTTCAAGACCAAGCCCTTGATCAGCTGCTGCGCGTGCTCGTGCAAGTTCAGCCTGAGCTTGCTGTAAATCCATTTGCTGTTGCATTTGTTGCTGTTGTAGTTGTTGTGCTTGTTGCTGTTGTTGAGCAATAGCTTCTACCAACTCTTTCTTATTCTGCATCGTCGAAGCATTAAGCAGTACATCATCAGGAACAGGAATCCCAGCTTCCCGTAATTGTAAGAGCTGTGCAAATTGCATGTTCTTTTGTGTTGCGGTGTTGAGCCCTTCGACAACGACGGAATGATATTTACCGAATGCTTTATTATAAAACTGTTGTGTTGGCTCTTCACCTTCTAATATCTTCTTTACTTTGCCTGGCGTGTAATTTGCTTGTACCAAGTCGATGATAATATCACCCAATTGCTTTTGTGCAAAGTCTAAATTATCAAAAAGAATCTGAAGCGTGGTAAGCCCTGCACCTTGTCTGAGCATCGATAGAATGCCTGCTTTGTCATCAGTCGCGCTACCGAGTAGCTCTTCATTTACGCCCGAAATTTGACTAATTTCTTCACCAAGCATACGAGATAATTCAATCATGCCGGCGGGTATTCCTGGCGCTACGATTTGTTCAGCATCGGTCATTTGTGCATCTTCTTTCAATGCCAACCCACGACCTTGACCCGATAAGAATACATCTTTGGGATTAACGAGCGCATTCTCTTTATATTTCCAACCTGAATTAATTTGAGACTCAAGTATGTCCAGCTCAATAATTTTGCGCCTATTGTATAAATACTGGCTGTCACGAAGTCCTCGAACAACGCCTTGTATGCGGTATGGGTAGTAGGGCATCTGCGGATTGTAATATCCGATAACCGGAACAAACGGAAAACGATCAATACCCATGGGATTTGGGCCGTCATACATCACTTTGCCTTGCACAACGATCGCAATGTTAACCGTAGGAACTTCTGATTCGATCATAGTCACTTTAGGATATTTCTTTAAGAATAACTTCAAGCGATCAGGATCTTGCCCTTTCCATTCTTGTGTCTCGCCTGTTTGGGCGTCAACCAGGAGTTGTTGTAAGCGATAATCCTTATAGTAATATTCATCGTATGTTAATAGGTTGGTATATGACACATTGTAATTTTCTGGCATAAACTGGAATTTCGAGTCCCTTCCTGCTTGTGATTCATTGCCTTGCAGGCCTAGGATCTCTTCAGCATGGTCTGGCAAAAGCGATATTACTTCGCGTTTAGTTAAGAAGGTGCGCTTCCAAAGAGTATTACAGTCGGAGAAATCTAATTTACGGAAGAACGGGTCCACGAGAAAAGAGTTATACGAGCAATTATCAACTTTAATATTTCCTGAAACTGGATCTGATCGATAGTCCATATACACATGCAGGAAGTTCATACCGGTAACTAAGGCACCATCAAATGAATCGGATAATGTGTGGAGTATGCCCTCAGTGTTCTCTAAGTATTTGAATATCTTGGAAAATTGATCTGCTGTTTCATCGTCTGCATTGGCCACGCCTTCACATACTAATGACTTGCGATTATTGCGTTGATGTCCGCCAATCATGTTCTTAGTTCGTCGTATACGATTAAAATTGAATTGAGTTCGACGATTTACGGGGAGATTGCCCCAAACATCATTCCATAGGGTCTGATCTCCAGCCTCAAATCTGGTATCAAGATCGGCTTCAGACCAAAATGATTGGTTAAGCGTTATTGCTTCTGCATAGAATGCTTCCATACGGGATAATATGGCTCTGTCTCGCTCCGTATAATAAGTAGGTCCAAGAGCTGGAAATATCATAAATTAGTCTCCTGTTTTTCTGAAATTCTTCTATTGGACATTTGTTGAGCAGATGTGGCCCATTGGCAATTATTCTTTTCATAATTCCCATTATTATCGATTCTATCAATTGATAATTTAGGTGGTCTTTTTCCCATATCCTGTAGAAAATTTTCAAACTTAAACCAGCGCTCGCAAACAATAATTCCACGACCACCGTAATATTTATAATGTTTAAAATTAATATTATAGCAACGCCTGAATAATCCTTGCCATATCCTGAATGTATCTGTATTGGACATTCCGTGAGTTTTAACTCTACAATGTGGGCATTTAGTTGCTTTAAGTTGTTTTAATTTATAACCCAACGCTTTTCTTTCTATGCCGCAATTACAACGAACTAAATATTGCGCTTCATGGCCTCTGTTGTTTTCGATTCTTTTTAAAACTGTTGCGCTGCCAAATTTTTTTCCCACAATATCTTCTACCATATTATTGGAATAGCATCTTTTACATTGAATTGATCGACCAGATCTTAAAGTGTGAATTCTATGAATTTTTTGAACTCCACAATCGCATTGACATAAAAATAGCTTGTTCGACTTAGCATCTTTGCCAGCTTCAGAAACAATAGTCCATTTGTTATATCTTGCGCCAATCACTCTTACTCTCCTATAAATGTCTGGGCTTTATTCTATGATAACAATCAACAAACACAAGTATAAATAAATAACCAGGCTATGGGAAATGAGGTAACCCTATAGCCTGGATTAAACAGGAGCCGTTCAGTTCTCTGGTAGTAAATGGCGTTCAATAAAAGAATCGGACCATTCAATTAAATTCGTGCGATCAAATCTAATGGGTTTAATAAGTTCTCTAATTTCCACTAGTTGACAAGCTATATCATCGTTAACCAGAGCAAGCTGCTCTTCTGGCATTGCGCTATCATTAAACATATCGACTATGTTGCGCAAATCATGCATTCTTTCTTCGGCCCAATCAAGGACATGTTCTTCAAGCTGGGCTACGGTAATCTTTTTTTTATCGCGCGACATCCTACTATCTCCCAAGGATAATAAACCTATTCCTAACAAAGTAATCACCACAATCCATACAATAGTGCTATAGGGCTTCATCTCTTCTTCCACAATCCTTCCTTTTGCAATCGACACAAACAGAACCAATCTCTTCCCAGTATTCATATACCGAAAAATCCCGGTCTAAATATACTCTATTTGTAGGGTCTAAAGAAGGAAATGCGTGATTATTTTTGGTTACTTTTTTCTTGCGGTAAATAGGGATTACTTGGCCTGAGCATTTCTTCAACGGCAATCCTATTTAACCGCTTCCAATTCTTTAAGATATCTTTGCAATCGCAGGATTCCTTGCATAAAGAAGTATGCGATCTATCTTCATGGCTTTGGTTGCGCATTTCTTTCCAGGTTTTCATTTTTACACCTTTCAAACCATTCTTTTGCCAATGGAGTATGTTTTGCTATGACTTCATCAAAGTTTGCATGAGTTAGAGTTTCGGGAAATAAATATTTATCATGCAAGTCTGGCGATCTGTCTCTCCAGTCTTTATCTTCATGGTAAACGAGTTTAACATCGCCGGCTTGATATCCATCGCATAATTCTTTGTAAATGAATGCGACTTTATCGCTATTAAAAAGATCATTGGACCAGTTCATCATCTTTTTTATGATCTGATTATCTTCCCTGTGTTTGTCTTTGCATGGCTTGCAACATGGATTTCCAGCTAAAGAGCAAACTTCATCATGCAAATATTTTTGAAAAGCATCTTTCTTTTTTTGCTCATTTTCTTCTTCTAGAGTAGGCATGTCTTTAGCTAGCTTAAAATCGGAAGGAGGAATGTTGAAACCATGAAAATTCAGCGGCACTATTGCGGGAGCAATACCCAAAGAAGGTCTTTCCTCAAACAGGATTAATCGGTTCTGCTTACAACCCAAGCACCAACATGATTCAGGATTCATTGATCCATCTGGTTTAGATTGCTCTATCCAGTCAAATAGATATTTAAATATGGGAAAGTTTACGCGCGCTATAGATAACGAGGGATACAGCAAATCAAGCAATTCATGTCGTTCTTCTATTAGCTGTTTAATAGATTGTGCAAATTCTTCATTATAGTCACTGTAAATGAAATTTTCATAAAGTGGTGCAGGTTTTTCTTCGGGATTATCCAAACAATGCTTCACAAGCTCTGCATATTTTCTATCTGCTTCAAAGTTAAACTCTTGCTCTTTAAGCCATAATTCATTGAGTTTCTTCAAGCTATAATGAATCGTATGCAATAATAGATTATGACTTTTCTCGTAGTTCATTTATTTCTTCCTCGACTTAAATCCACAAAATGGACAATATTGTACTGATATTTCATATTCTTCAGCATTCAATCTTAAATCGAAACCAAACCACTCAAAGCATTCCCAATGATACCTACCATAACCTAATTTACATTCATGCCTATCTGGATTGTCAGCTAACCACTGGTCTATTTCTTTACCGTAAACCATTACACATCCTGTAGAGAATTATCAAAAAATTTATATTGATATTTCGCATCGCGATACTTATTCATCTCAATATGCCACTTCTTTCTAAATTCTACGTTCATTTCTGGATTGTGAGACAATCTATTTTGCTTAAGTTCTTCTCGCATTTGTTCGTATGTTATTGTTTCTTTTTTAACGATTGCATCGCCGGTAGCTGGTTCAATTAACATTTCATCTTCCATTATATATCCTCTCTAAAGAATCCGGTTGTTTGTTTGCCACCATATATTGCCTCTCTATATCTTCGATCAAGTTGTTCTGGGGTTGTGCCTTCAAATGAAGCTTTCTTAAGCGCTATGCATAAATATCTCATAGCATCTGAGTGATGCGAAGCATCATCGTGAACGGGAATACCCTTAAAGCGACCAGTTACCGGATCCTTTTCTTGCTTATAGCGATAAAGCCATTTGATTAAGTCTTTGCATTTGCTTTCATCAATCCATATTTTTGATAGAGAAGATTTAACGCATTCAATCCCATCAAGCAAATCTATATCGTAAATCTCAGAAAAGTTTATGCCAAGACGCTTATACATTTCTCGGCGCGTAAGTCCTGATCCCTGCTCCCGAACCATGATGTCGTGCGGGGGGAAATGCTTACCATATGTATATGGCTTATTGAGTACAACATTCACAAAGTGGTCTATTGCTCTGTTTGATGCTGAATAGCAATCTATGATGTGTATGGTAGCTCCAATGACCTGAAACCAGAGTATTACAGTAGGATCTAAGATACCTAGATCCCATGCAGTATGTGTTTTATATCCAGGTTCCCATGGAACGGTGCTAATTCTGCCCTCTAAGCGCATTTTATCTAATATAGAAGCATAGAACATCTGGTCTTGTCCCACATCAAAGTCACACCAATATTCTTGCCTTGAGAGCTCTTCTGAGATTTCACCCAGTTCTATTTCTTTCCGAATATCGCCTATATCAACATGCTGTGTCTCATCAACAGTAAGCTTGTAACAGAACCAATCTTTAGAGTTCTTGGCAATCTGATA
>Ga0210400_10003414_pt1 | contig 14078 bp, 9 predicted proteins | sample IncBWH26MmetaG_FD_155456 | JGI IMG/M metagenome (GOLD analysis project Ga0210400, IMG submission 155456) | Forest soil microbial communities from Barre Woods Harvard Forest LTER site, Petersham, Massachusetts, United States - Inc-BW-H-26-M | ecosystem: Environmental > Terrestrial > Soil >...
CCCGTGCTGATACCCGTATGGAGCACGGGAATGGTGGCCATCGTGGCGTAACTCGCCGGGTTGGAGGTAAGCGTTCCGACGTGACAGACCGTGCAGGTTTGCGTGCCCGGGATGGGCATGTGCCCGGCGGGCAGCGTCGTGGGCGCGTTCCAGTCCACGGTGGTGTGACAGGCCGAGCAGTCGGCGGTCGCTTGAGTTGCCGGGTTGGGCGCCGAAATATGGGTCGGCGGCCGCTTCTGGATGGGCTGGGGCGTTGAAGTCCCGAGGTAGAAAGTGGTGGCGCCGTCATGACAGGTGTCGCAAGTCGTCGGCACGAAGGCGTGCTTCGCCGAGGTCATGTTGGTCGGGCCGAAGCCGCCCGCGACGTAGTTCGAGGCGTGGCAGGAGCTACAGTCGGCACCCACCAGGTACGGGATATGCACCGGCGACAGTACCGCCGCCTTGATCGGGTCGTTGTTGTTGTAGAAGGTCAGTGCCCCCGATGGGCTGCCGTGGCACTGCCCGCAGCCGCTGCTGATGCCGGTGTGCAGCGTGGCAATGCCCGCCAGCGTCGCGTAGCCGGCCTGGGTGCTGAGATCGCCCGTGTGGCATATGGCGCAGCTCTGACCGCCGGGGTTCGGCATATGGCCCGCCGGCAACGCGGTGGTGACCCAGTTGGCCGTGGTGTGGCAGCCCGAGCAATCGCCGGTCTGCTGCTGCGCCGAGCCCGTCGGGGCCATGTGGTCCGCCGGGCGGCCCTGCAGCGCCGGGGTCGATGCGCCCATGTAGAACGTGAGCCCGGCCTCGTGGCAGGTGTCACAGGCCGCCGGCACGAAGGCGTGCTTGGCTGCGGTCATGCCGGTCGGACCGAATCCTCCGGCAACATAGTTGGTCGCATGGCAGGAGCTGCAGTCGGTTCCCGACAAGTACGGAATGTGCACGGGCGTGAGCACCGCCGCCTTCGGATTGTCGTTGTTGTTGTAGAAAGTGAGCGCCCCCGACGGGCTGCCGTGACACTGGCCGCAGTTGCCGGTGATGCCGGTGTGCAGCGCTGCGATGCTGCCGAGGGTCGCGTAGCTCGCGAACGTGCCGTTGATCCCGGTGTGGCATACCGCGCAGGCTTGACTGGCGGGATTCGGCATGTGGCCGATGGGCAGCGTGTTGCTGGTCCAGTCGGTGGTGTTGTGGCACAACGAACAGTCGCCGGTCTTCTGCTGCGCATCGCCGCTCGCCACGTGGTCCGCCGGTCGCCCCTGCAGCGCCGGCGTCGAGGCGCCGAGGTAGAAGCTCAGTCCGGCTTCGTGGCAGGTGGCGCACACCGCGGGTACGAAGGCGTGCTTGGCGGCGCTCATGTTCGTGGGTCCGAAGCCGCCGATCACATAGTTGGCGGCGTGGCAGGAGCTGCAGTCGCTGCCCGACGTATAGGGAATATGCGCCGGCGGCCCGAGGATCCCGTCTTTCGGCGTGAAATTGTTGGCCCAGGTCAGGGCGCTGAAGCCGCCGTGGCACGTGGCGCAGCCGCCATTGACACCGGTATGCAGCACCGAGGTTGCAGCCAACGTCGCGACCGTGTAATCAACCGGCGCGGTGGTATGGCAGACCGTGCACGCGGCATTGCCCGGGTTCGGCATGTGGCCCGCAGGTAATGTCGTGCTGTTCCAGTTGGCGGTGTTGTGGCAGAGGCTGCAGTCGTTGGGGGCCACCATATTTCCTACCGTGTGATCGGCCGGCCGACCTTGCAGGGCGGGGCTCGCCGCGCCCATGTAGAACGTGAGTCCCGCTTCATGACAGGTGTTGCACGCGGGCGGAGTGAACGCGTGCTTGGCCTGAGTCATGTTCATCGGCCCAAAGGTGCCGACCGCGTACGTGCTCGACGAATGGCAGGAACTGCAGTCGGTGCCGGCGAGGTACGGAATGTGCGCGGGTGTGAGCAGCGCATCCTTGGGCGTGAAATTGTTGGCCCAGGTGAGGGCGGCGACGTTGTTGCCGTGGCACAGACCGCAGTTGCCGGTGACGCCCGTGTGCAGCACCGAATTCGCCGCCAGCGTCGCCACGGTGTAGTCGCTTGGCGATTTCGTGTGGCAGGTCAGGCAGGACAGGTTGGCGGGATTCGGCATGTGCCCCGCCGGCATGGCAGTGCTGGTCCAGTCGGTAGTGTTGTGGCACATCGAGCAGTCGCCGCTGACCATGCTCGGATCGCCGCTGTTGATGTGATCGGCCGGCCGCAGCTGCAGCGCCGTGCCGCTGCCGACGTAGAAACTCTTGCCGGTGTCGTGGCAGGTGTCGCAGGTGGTACTCACGAACTTGTGCTTGGCGGCGCTCATCGCGGTCGCCGGGCCGAAACCGCCGGCCTGGTAAGCCGCGCCGTGGCAGGAGCTGCAATCGGTGCCGGCCAGGATCGGGATGTGCGGCGGCGCGAGCGGCGTCTTCTTGGTCGGCGATACGCCGGTGATCGACATGGGGATGTACGGAGCGGGGACGCCCGCGAAGGTCTGCCCACCATGGCACAGCACGCAGTTGCTGACGTTCAATCCGGTGTGCAACACCGGAATGCTCGCGGCGAGCACCGTCCAGGTTTCCGCCGCCGGCGTGTTGCCGTGACAGATACCGCAATCGATGGCCGATGGGATGGGCGGCACGTGATTGGAGGGCTGTCCGCTGACGAAGCCGGTCGAGATCTTTACGGTACCGCTGTGGCAAGTCTGGCACGTCGTCACAGTCATCTGCGTATGGTCGAAGGCCGACGGCACCCAGCTCGGCGTCGCGGTACCGATGCCGGTAGTATGGCAGTCCTCGCACACATTGGTCGTGGGCATGTGATTGCCCTGCTTGCCAACCGCTTTCACGCCGTTGTGGCAGCTCACGCAGCCGGTTCTGATCCCGGTGTGATTGAAGATGGAGCCCAGCCAGGTGGTGGTGACATGGCAATCGCCGCATTCAAGGGTGGTTGCAATGTGACCCGGGGGCTTGCCGGTGAATGGCGAGCCGTTGTGGCAAATGATGCAGAAGCCTTGCACCGACAGCGGGATCTGCATGTGATCCACCGTCTTCGGCGGATTCCAGCTCAGCACCGTATGACAGGCCTCGCACTCCAGACTGGTGTTGGGATGGGGCGGGATGGTCATGCCCGTTGCAATAACCCCATTGTGGCAGCTGACGCAGCTGCCCATCACTTCGCCGTGATCGAAGTGGATGTCGGGGCGGAACGAGGTGGTGTCGTGGCACGCCGCGCAATTGTTGGTACTCATGATGTGCGTCGCCGTCTTCGGCGTCGCATTGAATGTCGAGCCCGTGATGTGGCAGATGCCGCAGTTGCGCGGTGTGCCCTTGAAAATCGCGTTCAGATGGCACGACTCGCACGGCAGATCGCGATGCACGCCATCGAGTTCGAAGCCGGTCGACAAATGGTCGAAGGGCACGGTGATCGGCGGTGCGCCGGCCGCCCCAAGGTGCGGCGTCGGCACCAGCATCAGCAGCGCCGTGGCCAGCGCGCCTGCGATCCATCCCATTGTGCGTCGGCACGTCATTTATTGGATCCGCGCGCCTTTCCAGGAATAGATCGTGTGGCAGCGATCGCACTGCTCACCGTATTCACCCAGATGCCGGTCATCCTTGCGGTGACAGCTGCCGCACAGCGGCGAGGTGTTCACCGAGCCCGGCGGCTCGTGATGGCAATCGGCGCATTGCAGCTTGGCGTGGGCGCCGAGCAGAGCAAAGTGATCCGGTGTGTCCTTCGCATGGTCGAATGTCCACAGCGACCAACCGTTCGGCGAATGACAGGTCTCGCATTTCTTGCCGAGGCCGCCCTTGTGCACGTCATCATGCGTATGGCAGTCGACGCACGCCTGCGGCGCTTTGTTGAAGGCGAGCGTCGCATGGCACTGCGCGCAGCTCACCACCCGATGCAGCCCGAGCAAGGAGAAATTGGTCAGGTCGTGATCGAACACGATCTCGGAGCGCCACGTTTCTTGGCCGTGGCAGGTTTCGCACCCACCCTTGAGCTTGCCGCCGTGCGGGTCCTCGCTGCGGTGGCAACCCGCGCAGTCCTTCGCCAGTTTTTGGGTTGCAATGGTGGCGGTGTGACAGGCGTAGCAATCGATCTTGGCGTGCGCACCCACCAGCGGAAATTTGTGCCGCCCGGTATGGTCGTAGTTCTCGACCTGCCAATGGTCGTTGTCGTGGCAGTCCTCGCATTTCTTGCCGAAGCGCGCCGCGTGCGCATCATCGGCTTCATGGCAGCCGTTGCAGTCCTTCGGGATCTTGTCCTTGTAGTTGCCGCTGCGGTGGCAGGCGACGCAGTTGATTTCGTCGTGCACGCCGAGCAGTTCGTAGTTCGTCTCCTTGAGATGGTCGAACTTCGCGGATTTCCACTCTTTTGTCACGTGGCACTTGCCGCAGTCATCGCCGCGTGAGCCGCGGTGCTCATCGTCGGTCTTATGGCAGCCCACGCAGGTCTTGGGCGTCTGCTTGTACTTGCCGCCGACATGGCATGCATCGCAGGCCACGGACAGGTGCGTGCCCGTCAATTTGAAGTCCGTCTTGTCATGATCGAACTTGCCGCCGGTCCAAGTCAGGGAGCTGTGACACTCGCCGCACGACTGCGTGAACTGCTCGTGGTGGACGTCGTCATTCTTGTGGCAGCCGACGCAGGCCACCGGCGCCTTGCGCCACGGCTGATCCTTCTTGTGGCAGCTCTCGCATTGGAGCGAGGCATGCGCTCCCTCGAGCGCGAAGTCGGTGAGGCGATGGTCGAACTGCGCGCGGCTCAACTGCACGATGTCGGCGTTGCGGCCCCGATGTTCCGTATGGCACGCCTTGCATTCGCCGACACCGGAGTTGGTCATGCGGCCGTGGTAGCGCTGGTGCTGCCGTACGTCCTCGGCGATGTCTTTGTGACAATCGAGGCACAGCGAGGTTTGAGTGCGGACGTTCGAGCGGTCATGGCAATTGCTGCAGCTTTCTTCCTGTTTGATGTGCGCCTGGGTCACCTTGCCGGGCATCAGCAGCGTCTCCGGGTTGGCGGCCCAGACTGGTTTAGGGGTGGCTCCGACAAGGGCTGCAAGGAGCGGCATGGCCAGTAAGACTCTTAGGGAACGACGCACGGCGGCCCAGCAAAATCCACCGCGCCCGCGACAAGCCAGGATGCATTGCTGCCCGTCAGGTTCATTGCGCTCACCTCAATCCCACGACCCGCGGGTCGTCGCGAACGATTCTTTGTGCCGCAGAGTATAGGTGGGCCTTCGGCCCAAGTCAGTCCGTCGGCAATACCAGACATTTCCCCTATCGGTCAGTACACGTTGATCGCGACAACGTGTACCAAGCCGGCGATCAGCAGCATGAAAAACAGCGGGATGTGCAGCACATGCCAGAACGAAAACAGCCGCGAATAAAGCTTGTATTCGGTCATGCGGCGTCCGGCATCCAAGCGCCGATAGGCGTATTGGCGGGCCACTTCGCCGAGGCGGCTGGCATGGCGAGCAACGATCAGCGATTCGTTGCGGCGTGCCTTGTAAACCGCCTCCTTGATCTCGCGGCGAACCGTCCAGCGCGCCAGCGCCATGCGCACGGCGCCGGTGCTCAAATGAAGGAACCGGGCGATGCCACCCTTCGGCGGCAGGATCAGTCGCCGCTCGACGCGGTCGATACCCTCGAGCAGGCCGGGCAGGAATGCGATCGATGTGGTCTGCTGGCGCAGCCGCTCGCCGACCGACTTCAATTGCTCGAGCGTGTCCTCATGGCCTTCCAGGCGCGCGTGCAGGCGCGTGTAGATGTAGCGGCCGATCACGCCGCTGCCCGCGACCAGCAACATGCTGAACAGAGCCACGTTGCTGTTGGTGGCGCCCAGGCTGAAATTGGCATGAAACAGGATCAAGATCGGGCCCACCACGCCCAACACCATGTGGAATTCGAACCAGGCGGGAATTCCGCCCATCCAGCGCAGCCAGCGGTAGCGCTTACGCGCCGAATAGAGCAGCAGCACCAGCATCAGCGAGCCGCCGACGATCCCCAACCAATAGCCGATGCCGCGCTGGGGCGTGATGTAGCGCTCGAGATGGGCGTGCATGCCCCAAAAGACCAAAACTCCGACCACGAGGGTCCAGATCAGCGGCCAATGCAGGCGGGGCGCCTTTGGCGCGACGCTCGTCGCATGCAATTTCGCGGCGACGGTATTCATGTGATGACACGGTCGATCAAAATCTTGAGCGGCTGATGGTCGGCCGGATTGATCACGCCGGTGGAACCCTGCAGATCGCCGCTCGCCGGCAGCGGCTGACCCTTCTGGGAAATGCGCGCCTCGATCGTCACGCGTCCCGCGCTCGACAGATTCCTACCGGGCAACATCGACTGCGAATCATCCAGAGTGAACTTCAAGGGCCAGTCGCCGACGCTGCCGCGGAACACGGCGACGGGGGCGCCGGGCGCATCCACCGATTTGGCGACGATGAACAGCGTCTCGCCGGCGGCGGCCTTGGCCTTCAAGGCCGGCGCCAGACTGATCTCACCGCTCACCGCGGTGCCGGATGCCGCCGGCGTAGTCGATGCCATTGGAGCGGCTGACATCATCGGAGCGGCCGACATCATGGGCCCAGTCGACGGTGACGCGGAGGCATCCGAATCCGCCGGCAGCGCCGGTAATTTGCGCGCACGCGCCAGAGCCGCGTCGGCGGGCCGACCGAGAAACTCGAATGATTTCGCCAGCAGTTCCCAGTCGCCGTCGCTGCCGCCGCCCTTGGCGAGTCGGGCTTCGAGGTTTGCGATCGCAGAGTTCATCGAACCCGCGGAGGATTTTGCTGCGGGACTGCCGGACGTTCCCGCGGCATCACCCGTTGCGTTCGCGAAGACTTTCGTGGCATCGGTGAATGCACTGCCCGCCGTCGCGGCAGGCGTGCTCGCGGACGAAGCGGTGCTCGCCGCCGACGGCGCACCGCCGAGCCAGGCATGCAGACCGAAAGTTGCAACGACGACGAGAATTGCTGCGACCGATGCCTGCCACGGCAGAGCCGGCAGTGCCGCGAAGCGCGCGGTTTTACGCAGCTGCGGCAGCATCACGATGAGTGTGGCCAGCGTAGTCAGAGTGCCGGCCAAGAACCAGAATAAGGGCATCAATTCACTCCGTAAACGTGCTGTACGCCATACTGTCGGGCATCCCCTTTTCAGCGCGTTATTTGCTCTTGGGCCAGGATTGTAATCCTCATCGAATCCGTGAATACAATGTGTGCAATCCGCGACACTTTCGCTCGATGCGCCAAGTGAGGACACTCACAGATCCTGAAGTTAATCAGCCCCCGGGAGGGGCGCCTTAACATAATTCAGTAACTGGTAGAGTTTACAAAACATGGGCTTATGACGGACTTCTGGTCGATCACTGTATATGTGTTGCCGCTGGTGGTGATCACGACGCTGTACGCGCTGCGCCAGCGGCGCACCCATGCGCGTCACTTAAAGGTGCTCGAAGACACGGTTGCTTCCGGCATGACGGAACCCGCGTCCCTGCATCCACTCATCGACGAGAGCAAATGTCTGGGCTGCGGCGCCTGCGTGACGGCATGTCCCGAAACCTCGCACCACGATGTGCTCGGCCTCATCGACGGCAAGGCGGTGCTGATCGGGCCGACCGAGTGCATCGGCCATGGAGCGTGCAAGACCGCGTGCCCATTCGATGCCATCACGCTGGTGTTCGGCACGGAGCGGCGCGGCCTGGACATTCCCGTACTCAAGCCGAATTTCGAATCCAATGTGCCGGGAATCTACGTGGCTGGCGAGCTCGGCGGCATGGGCCTCATCAAGAATGCGCTCACGCAGGGGCAGCAGGCATTGGAGGCGATTGCCAAGGCGGCAGTGAAGCGCCCGGGCGCGCTCGACGTACTGATCGTCGGCGCGGGACCCGCGGGCCTCGCCGCATCGCTCGCCGCCAAGAAAATGGGCCTCTCCTATCAGACCGTCGAACAGGACGCGCTCGGCGGCGCCGTGTTCCAATATCCGCGCGGCAAGCTGGTGATGACGGCTCCGGTGGAATTGCCCATTGTCGGCAAAGTGCACTTCCGCAATACCACCAAGGAAGAGTTGCTGAAATTCTGGACCCAGGCGTGCAGCGGCAACGGCCTCAACATCCGCTACTCCGAGCGTGTGGAAAAGATGGAAAAGAAGGACGGGGCATTTCACGTCAAGACCAGCACCCAGCAATATGCGGCGTCGGCCGTGCTGCTCGGCATCGGCCGGCGCGGCACGCCGCGCAAGCTCGGTGTGCCGGGCGAAGAACTCTCCAAGGTGGTTTATCGGCTCATCGACCCCGAGCAATACCGCGGTCAGAAGGTCATCGTGGTCGGCGGCGGCGACAGCGCGCTCGAAGCCGCGGCCAGCATCGCCGAACTCGGCGACGCCGAAGTTTGGCTCTCGTACCGCGGTGAAGCGTTTCAGCGCGCCAAGCAACGCAACCGCCAACGAGTCGATGCAGCGAGCGCCAGCGGCCAGCTCAAGGTGCTGCTCAATTCCCAGATCCGCGCCATCCGGCCGGACGCGGTGCTGTTGAATCAAGCGGGGAAGGACATGCAGCTCAGCAACGATGCGGTGATCGTCAGCGCCGGCGGCATCTTGCCCAACGACTTTCTGAAGTCGATCGGCATCGAAGTCGAAACCAAGTTCGGCACCGCCTGATGCAGCTGCTGCGACTACCGACCCCGCATCCCGCCGCGCTGCTCGCCGTGCTGTGCTGTGCCGTGAGCCTGTCCGCGGCCGCGGCGGAGCCCAAGCGCGTGGCGCCGCCCAAGGATCCGCTCGAGCCGGCACGCGCGGCGCTGCGTACCCTGCAGTTCGACAAGGCGATCACGTTGCTGAACGCGGCCGGCGACGCCGGCAACGCCGACGCCCAGTACCTGCTCGGGCTCATGTACCTGAATGGCGTAGGGCTCGTGGCCGATGCAGCACGCGGGCGCGCGCTGCTGCAGAGCGCTGCCGAACACGGGCAGGGCGCGGCTGCCTATGTGCTCGCCGGTGAACTGGCGCGCGATGCCGCGGCGCCGCCGGAAGCGTCGCGCCAATGGCTGGAGCGTTCCGCGAAGATCGGTTATTACCGCGCGGTCGAAGCGTTGAAATCCGGACGGCCGCTGCTCGATCGGGAATCCGTGGGCGCCTCCGATCCCACGCTGCTCGCGCCGTGGGTCATCGACTGCGTGCGCAAGAACGATGCCGCCGAACTGCGCCGCCTCGGGCCCGTGAGTGCAACGGTGCGCGATGAGTTCGGCCGCGGTGCTCTGTCGCATGCGGCCGCGGCCGGCTCGCTCGCCGCAGCCACGGCACTGTTGGAATTGGGCGCCGACGTACGCGCGGTCGATATGGCGGGGACCACGGCGCTGATGCTCGCTGCCGCCGGATCCTCTGCGCCGTTGGTCGACCTGTTGCTGAAGCATGGGGCCGATCCGCAATCGGTGGACGCGGAACAGCGCACCGCGCTTTTCTACGCGGCCCGCGCCAATCGTGCCGCCAATGTCGCAGCGTTGCAGCAGGCCGGCGCGCTGCTCGACGCCAAGGACACGCGCGGCTACAACCCGCTCGACGCGGCGCTGGTCGTGGGTGCCGAGGACTCCGCCGCACAGCTGCGAACGCTGGGCGTGCACGCCAATCGGGTCACGGTCGACCCGGGACGTCAGAGCGGCAAGTTCGATCCCGCGCACCCCGGCGACCTCTATCGGGGCTGGCCGACGCTCGCGCTCGCCGTGGCCCGCAACGACACGGCAGCGGTGCAGCAGTTGTTGGCGACCGGGAGCGATGCCAATTTGCGGCTGTCGCAAGGCGATCCACTGCTCAAGGTCGCCGCCGACGCGCACGCCGTACAAGTGTTGCCGCTGCTGCTGGCGCGCGGTGCCGATGCGACCGCCGCGGATCACTCGGGTCACAGTGCGCTGTGGCTCGCGGCCACCCGCAACGACGGCGCGGTGGTCAAGGCGCTGCTCAGCGCCGGTGTGCCACCGGATGCGCACGCGGCCGGCGAACAGACCCCGCTGCTCGCCGCCCTGCGCGCGACGCACTCGGATGTCGCGGAGCTGCTGCTGGGCGCCGGCGCCAATGCGGAAGTCACCGACGCCCAAGGCCGCACGCCGCTGATGTTGGCCTGTGCCGGCGGCGAGGTGGGGCTGGTGAAACTGCTGCTCGAGCGCCGCGTGAAGGCCGACACCGAAGATCACGAGCGGCGCACCGCGGTCTTGTACGCAGCCGCCTTCGGTTCGCGAGCCCTGGTGGATCTGTTGCTGGCTGCCGGCGCGAATCCGAAGGTGGTCGATGCGCACGGCATCACGCTGCTGCACGCCGCCGCCGGCCAGGCGAACGTCGACGTGCTGGTGCCGATCTTGGCGGCCGACCTCAGCGTCAATCGCCGCGCCGCGGGGGGCGAGACGCCGCTGCTGATCGCTGCCGCCACGGGCCACACAGAAGTCGTCCAAGCACTGCTCGCGCGCTCGCCGGAATTGAATATTCAAAATCAGGGGGGAGACACGGCGTTGATCGCCGCCAGTCGCGGCGGCTATGCGGCCATCTGCCGCCTGCTGCTCACCGCCGGCGCCGACAAGGGACTGCGCAACAGTGCCGGCGTATCCGCCGGCGACGTCGCCGCCGGACGCGGCTTCGCGGCGATCGTCAAGGAGTTGGCGGAGAACGGCTGAGCGCTAGTAGGCGTAGAACGGGCCGGTATAGGTGCCGGCGGCTTTCTGGTCGATCCCGATATAGACCTTGCGGCCGTAGAAAAACGGCATGCCCCACGTGAAGTTGGTCGCTCCCCCACCGCCGGCGAGATTCTCGAAGGCGGCCGCGCCGGCCACGAAGGTATTCGGGTCCGCGACCGCGAAATCCACCTTGTTGGTGGCATTGTTGGCACCCACGCCGAGATTGACTGCGAATAGGCTCAGCGGCGCCACCGCAGGGCAGTAGTAGCCGACGAAACTGCCGGTGGCGCACACGGCGATGGTCGGATCATTGAACGCGTACGAATCCGTGCCCGAGTCGATCAATGCCGGCAGCACGGTCGAGGCGCCGTTGTAGGTCGCAGTAAAGTCGCCGCTGCCATTCGCACCCAGCACCGTGAGGCCGGTCGCGGGCAGCGCGTTATCGGATTGCGTACCGAGCCCAAAGGTCAGCTCGCCCTGCACCGACGTGTCGCCATTGGCATTGATCAGACTCGCCATATCGATGATGAGGCCGTTGTTGTCGACCGCGAAGGCGGCGACCGGGTTGGTCACCTGGTCGACGAGCGCGAGGTTCTCGGCGGTGCAGGCACCGGCGGCGGTGCAGCCGTAGTACACCGGCAGCGGTGTGGCGGCATTGACGCAGGCCGCGCCACAGTCTTGCGCGAACACACCCACGCCGAGCACGCCATTGGCGCCGAATCCGGCCACCGTATTGAGCAGCGTGCCGTTGGCGCCGCACGTCGCGGGCGGCGGTGCCCCGGCACCGGTGTCATCCATGACCTGTATCGGCAATTTGCCGGCGACCTCGCCCGCCAGAGTGATGTCGGCCTGGGCGACGGGTCCCCAGGTTTGGCCGCCGCCGAAGGTTTCGCATTCTTCAATCGCGCGGCCCTGGGAGTCGCTTTCGGCACTGAGCGTAACCGTGCCCGCCGCCAGCACGGACCGAACCAGCCGCAAGCCCCAGGAACCGGTGTCGAGCAGCACGTGATCGACATTGGCGCATTGAGTCGTGCTGCCGGGGACACAGACTCGCACGGTTGCGTACGCGTGATTGATCGCACCGGCCGCCGCGGCCGGGCCCGTATCGACGGTTAACGTCATGGTGTTGACGACGGGCGGCGGCGGCGTCGCGCTCGATGGCGTCGAGCCATTGTTGAGACAGGCGCTGAGTAGAGCCGTAACGAGGATCGAGGCGCAGGTCGCAACGCGGTGGGTCAATGGCATGCGCGGCGTCTCAGCGTAAATCCAGCGGCGACGTGCCGGCCGGAATCAGCGGCGGTAAGTAGGCGCGGCCGCCATAGGCGCGCATATGGCCGCCGAATTCGACCACCAATGCGTCCGAGGCGAGCCGCAGCGAGCGCTGCGTACCCGGATGCTTGAGCGCGCCCAACCCATTGATATAGCTCTCGAAGCTTGGGCCGAGCAGGGTGCGTAAATCGGGTACCACCGGACCGCTCCAGGTCACGGCAAAGACGATGCCGTTGCGATTCACGAATTCGCGCACGCGCACGCCGCTCTCGCTGGTGATCTCTTCGATGTCGTATTGCGGCAGCGCTGTGGCACGCGCGACGCCGTGCATTGCGGTCGCGTCGGCCACTACGCTGGCAGCGTCACCGCCGAGGCTCGCGCGCACCGGCTGCAGGGCGCCGCTCCCTAGAATCAGCAACGAGAGACTGAGTTTCACGGGGTAGCGCATCGGTGGATTTTGCAACACAAACCTCGAGCCAGTCACTCGTCTTCTAGGTGCGACATGCTGTGCAGTTCGCTATAGTGTGCACCTTGCGGCGACGCAAAGGGCGCGCTGGGGCCATTTAACCGAACGCCGGCATTATGTGACGCACGTCACAGTCTTAGCGAAATCCTGTACGCCGCTTTCCACGGATGCGAAGTCTTACCCATTGACGTCTTGCACCCGTGTAGGGCGCAACCTTACACTTGGCCTACGCACTTGCAAAAAGTGCAAATCTGACACATTGGCAGTCCATATTCGACGGCCAACCGTGTTCGAAGACGTCATGGATGGGAGAAATTGATGCACGTCGGCTCTGAGAGATCCCCCGCTTCGCCTGTATCTACCCCGAAAATTCGCATCATTCTGGTCGAAGACCATGCGATCTTGAGGGAGGGCCTCAAAGCGCTGATATTGATGGAAGTCGATTTCGACATCGTCGGCGAATTTGCCAGCGCGGAGCTCGCTCTGCCCGGCATCAGTGAATTACAACCCGATATTGTCATGACGGATCTCGCGCTCCCCGGGCGTTCCGGAATCGAATTGCTCGCCGAGGTCAAGCGCGTTTCGCCGCGCTCGCGCAAGCTGGTGCTGACCGCGCACGAGAACGAGGAGTACATTCGGGCGGCACTCAACGCCGGCGCCGACGGCTATGTGCTCAAGGACGCGAACAGCGCGGAGCTGATGCTCGCGATTCGTACCGTGTCGGTGGGTCAGCAGTTCCTGTGCAAAGCCATCGCCAGCAAGATTCTGTCCGGGTATCTGTCCGGGTACGCGGCCGGCGATCAGCGGGCGGCCACGCCGGTTGTTACGCAGTCGATTACCGAACGCGAGCGCGAAGTGCTGACGCGCATCGCTCTCGGCAATTCCAACAAGCTGATCGCGCGGGATTTGGGCGTGAGCCCCAAGACCGTGGAGAAGCATCGCTCGAATCTGATGCGCAAACTGCAGCTGCACAACGCTGCGGCCATCACCATGTTCGCGATCCGCAATGGCATGACAGGCAGCACTCCGTTGAACGGTCGTTCCACGGCACGTGAACCTCTCGAGCCGGTGCGCTCCCTGGCTACCGCCGGCTAAGGAGCCGCAGACCCCCTCGACGCAATGACCTGCGTAACCGCGTCGATCAATTCCTTCGACTCGAAGGGCTTGGTCAAAATGCTGTGTGCCCCGAATTTCTTCGCCGCCGCGAGATAGGCGGTTGTCGTGATCGAAGAGGGCTGATAGCCGGTGACGTCGAAGTTGCCGCCGCCCGAGATGGCGATGATGCCCACCGCCGGAAACTCTTTCAAAATCGCACCGATCGCATCGACTCCGTTCATCTTGGGCATGATGATATCGGTGATGACCACGTCCGCCGGCGCCCGCCCGAGTTCGCGCATGGCGTCCACGGCGTTGTCGACGGTGCGCACGGAAAACCCCGCGCGCTCGAGTACCCGCTGGATGCCGTCGCGCACGTCGACCTCGTCGTCGATGACTAGGATGCTGTGCATGGTTTATCGATCCGGCAGCGCGGCAAAGAAGATCCTGAAGGTCGTTCCGGCGCCGAGCGCGCTTTCGACCGTAATGCTAGCACCAAATATCTCCACGATTCCGTGAACCACGGACAGCCCGAGGCCCGTGCCCTGACCCACGGCCCGGGTGGTGAAGAATGGTTCGAAAATCCGATCGACGGTGGCCTGCTCCATTCCTTC
>Ga0210400_10003415_pt1 | contig 14077 bp, 9 predicted proteins | sample IncBWH26MmetaG_FD_155456 | JGI IMG/M metagenome (GOLD analysis project Ga0210400, IMG submission 155456) | Forest soil microbial communities from Barre Woods Harvard Forest LTER site, Petersham, Massachusetts, United States - Inc-BW-H-26-M | ecosystem: Environmental > Terrestrial > Soil >...
GCACCACATGGAGGAGCCGGGCAATCTCGAGTTCGCCACCAAGTCCGTTACCGGATTTCCCCGCGCCGGTAATGCTTTCTGGGGAAACGCTGTGGAGATGGAATATGGCGTAAAGACGTGGTGGACTTCCGAGCTCTATCTCGATTCGCAAACCACGGCCAATGAGAGCAGCGTGTTTACCGGCTTCCGCTTCGAAAACCGCTTTCGTCCGCTCTTGCAGGAGCACTGGATCAATCCCGTGCTCTATGCGGAGTTTGAGGACATCAACAGCGCCGACAAAGCGTTGCTGGAAGTGGTGGGGCATGACGGCGTGGGCGACTTCCTGAATCGAAACGACCGCAGCGAGAAAAAAAGGGAAGTGGAACTGAAGCTGATCCTGGGCAGCAACTTTAAAGGGTGGAACCTGGCCGAGAATATGATCGCTGAGAAGAACATCGCCGGCGATCCCTGGGAGTTTGGGTATGCCGTCGCGGTGAGCCGGCCACTAACGCTGACGGCCAGTCCCAACGCCTGCCGCTTCTGCCGGGAAAACTTCACAGCAGGCGCGGAGCTTTACGGCGGCCTGGGGGATCGTTACAGCTTCGGACTGCACGATACTTCGCACTATGTGGCCCCTACATTGGCGTTCCATGTGCCCAACGGCCCAACGTTCAGCGTTTCTCCGGCGGCTGGGCTGAATAGCAACAGCCATGGGTTTTTGCTGCGCTTTGGTGTCGCATATGAAATCAATCAAGTGGTTTCACGGCTGAGGGGAAAATGATGGGAGCAAAAAAGACCTCGCTGCTGATGAGCTTGATATTGATTCTCGGGGCCTCGTTGCTTTTTGCCTCGGCTGGCGACGGACTCTGGGTGACCAAGGTCCCGGAAAAAGACCGTGGACGGCAGAATCCGTTTGATAGCGAGTCCAACGCTGTGGCTGCGGGGGCGAAACTCTTCCGTCAGAATTGCTCATCATGCCACGGCAGTGAAGCTACAGGGGTGAAGAACCGTCCGAACCTGCACTCTGACCGCGTTCGAGCCGCTACGCCGGGCGAACTGGAATGGCTGCTGAAGAACGGCAGCATGAAGAATGGGATGCCGTCGTGGTCCAGGCTGCCGGAGCAGCAGCGCTGGCAGATTGTGGCTTTCCTGAAAAGCCTGCAGTAAACTTTTGCCGCAGATTTACGCAGATAAGCGCAGATCAGAAAAATGTAGCCGCGAACGAACGCGAAGGAACACGAATCAAACAGGATTCAATTCAATGATTCGCGTATTTTCGCGTTGATTCGCGGCTAAAACCTTCTAGTTTCCATTAGGCCGTCTCTCGCGCTCGTACGGTTTTTCCAGATACTTCCTTGCTTCGTCCAGAGCGCCCTGCGTGGGGTCTCCGGTTTGAATGGCCTGGCGATATTCATTAACGGCGCGCTCGCGCTGGCCGGTAGTATCAAAGATCTTGCCCAGCATGATGTGGCTCCAGACCTCGGTCCAGCGGGGATCGCCATCGCCATTGAGCGCTTCGCGAAATTCATTGGCCGCCGACTGATAGTTGCGCTGGGCGAAGAAAATATCGGCTATACGATAATGGGCCAGCGAACTGTTCTTGTTTACGTCCAGCGCCTTGTTCAGCTCAGTGAGCGCCTCAGAAAGATTGCCTTGCGCCGTAAGCTCCTGGCCGCGGCGGATGGCGACGCGCACGCGCAGATCACCGGAATTCTTGAGCACCCAGTTATTGGGATCGAGCACCAGGCGTCGTGGCTTGCCGAAGGTCTCAATGGAGAAAGCGGAATCCGTGCCCACGACCTCAATGCGTTTCATCTCCGTCTGGCCGTCAGTATCGACCTTCAACTCCAGCGGCATGCGGAACAGGTCCAGGTCCTGCGTGATTTCGCCGACCACGCGGAAGCCTTTTTTCACGCGATAGACGGTGTACTTCATCTTGAATTCAGGCGCGCCGGTGCCGTCAACCCATTGCGCGAAGAACGCAGTGAGCTTGTCTCCGTGATTCTTTTCCGCAACCGCCTCAAAATCGGCGACTGAGGCGGACTTGCCGGCAAACTTCGCCATAAAATCTTTTACCGTCTTATCGAAAGCGGCGTCACCGATCACCCAGCGCAGCATATGGAAGATCATGCCGCCTTTGTCGGTGACCAGGGCCTGGAACTGCGGTGAAAACGTATCCAGCTTGCCAATGCTGCCCAGAGGCGTAGTGTCATAGGCCAGCGCGCCGACAGCCATGTCGCGCGAAGCATCTTCAAAGGCCTGCTGTCCGGCGGTGCTTTGCACGTAACGCATTTCAGAGTCGCGCGCGCCGCCATCCACCAGCCACCAATCGTCTTTGCTGGCCGGGCTAACGGTTGCGCCCCACCACTGGTGCCCAATGGCATCGGCCAGGAAGCGGTAATTGGTCTTTTCGCTGATATCGCGCGTTGCGAGGGCCGCGATTTCCGGCGCCCACCACATGGGCACGGTGTCATCCGGCAGTTCGACCAGCTTCAGCGTCCCGCCGCCCGGTGCGGGACCGTAAAGCGCAGAGAAATATTCCAGTTCCTTGCTGGCGGTATCGCCATAGGCTGAGGCAAACTGTTTTTTGCTGGCCCCGAAATAAACTTTTACGGTGCCGACCGAGCTCTCCTGGAAGTTGCCGGCGACGATAGTTCCGGGAAAGCTGGGCTTCTCCCAGGTAAAAGAGGTGACAGCCTTGCCGGCCGCAGCTGGCTTGGCCGCTCCAGACCCGCCGCTGCCGACCACCGTGATTCCTGCCGGAGCGGTCACGTTGATGGTGGCGGTAAAACGATCAATGCCGTAGTTCGTCACGGGGAACCAGCGTCCGGGATAAAGAAGGTAGGTCGCATCGTCCCCGATATAAGCCAGCTTCAGGCCTTCCACGGGGCTGTCATCGGCGTTGGCCAGCGCGCCTTCGTAGTCGAAGGTCAGCGTGGATGTGGCACCTTTCGCCATGGTTGCGGGGAAGCTGATGCGGACCGTATTGTCCTGCGTGACACGCTCCGCTGTGAGAGGCTTGCCTTTTTCGTCGAGCACCTTGGTCACGCGTAGACCGTTGTGCAGCTCAAAACTGGCGAAGTTGATGTCATCCAGCGCCATGAATTTCACCTTGGCGCGCGCCGTAAGGCGGTGGGTTTTGGGGACGATCTCTGCGTCAATCACGTAATCTTCAGCCCTGACCCGGGAGCGGTCAGCCGCGATGGCCGGCAAGAAGAAGGACGCGATCAGGCCAATAAACAGGACGGCACGTCGCAGGGGTCGTCGTGCGATTTGCATGTATTTCTCCCAGGCTAGCTGAAAAGTACTCGGGTTAGATGTAAATTTTCCCAGAAAAGCTGCCTTAATACCAATGGGAAGCATACAGGAGAGAGCTTCTCTCCAGACGGATGAGGCTCCTGCAGTGGCTTTCTGCATTGGCTTGCATAGCGATTTTACGTCGTTCTAAGGGCCCCAAGTATCTCCTGCGCCGTCCGCTGAGCTGGAGACTCCGCAGCCTGGCTGTCACGAAGGCGTTGTTGCACCATTCTTAGGGCAGACTGCATCTGTTGGCGAGCTGGACCGTCAGGGATGATTGCGTTTAACTCGCGGAAGACGTTCTGGGCGGTGAAGTGATTCTGAATCAGCTCCGGTACGATTTTTCGTCCAGCAATCAGGTTCGGCATGGCGAACGTGTCCAACTTTACGAGCCGGCGGCCGAGAATCCATGTAAGCGGCGCCAGCCGGTAAACCACGACGAAGGGTGTGCCGGAGAGCGCGGCTTCCACCGTGGCAGTTCCGCTGGCGACCACCGCTGCGCGGGCGTGCATGAGCGTGGCGCGGGCGTTGTCGGTGAGTTCGATAGAAACGGGTGAGGACGCAATCTGCTCTTTCAGCCATTCCACGTTGAGAGTGGACGCAACGGGCAAGAGAAATTGAAACTGATTGTCATTTTCTGTCAGCTGAGCAGCGGCCTGAAGCATGGTCGGCAGGTTCAGCCGAACCTCCTTCCTGCGGCTGCCTGGCAACAGCGCGATCCATTGCTTTTTAGGATCGAGTTGATGCTTGGCGGCAAACTCTTCTCGTGAAATCTGCGACTGCGGCTCATATGCCAGCGGGTGACCAACATAGCTGACCTCGACGCCGTGGCGGCGGTAGAATTCCTGCTCAAAGGGAAAGATCACAATCATCTTGCGGACATATTTTTTGATCTGCTTCACGCGTCCTGTGCGCCAGGCCCAGATTTGCGGGCTGACAAAGTAGAAAACGGGAATCCCCAGGCGGTGCAGTTCGCGGGCCAGGCGCAAGTTGAAGTCGGGGAAGTCGATCAGGATGGCTGCGTCCGGCTTGCGCCGCGCTGCTTCAGCCACCAGATGCTTAAAGCGGCGGCGGATTCCCGGCAGATGCGTGACCACCTCTACCAATCCGACGACGGCTACCTCATTGGCATGGACCTGAAGTTCCGCGCCGGAAGCGCGCATCTTCTCTCCACCCATGCCAAAGAAAGATGAGCCGGGTACAAGCTGGCGCAGAGCTTCAATTAGCTGTGCGCCGTAAGTGTCGCCCGAGGCTTCGCCGGCGGAGAGGAGGCATTGCATGCAGCCTCGATTATGACATTGAACACTATTCCCACTAGGATTCGTCTTTCCTAAAATCCACCACGGAGACACAGAGACACGGAGAAAAAACTGATTCTCTATCGTTTTGGTGTCTAATTCCATGGAGGCATAATCATGAGCAGCAGTGTCATCTTCCTTGCACTTGTACTCGTTATCGCGAAGCCATTTCCACAGAGTTTGACGCCTGTAAGCCAATCGCACGCTCACAAGCCTTTGGTACTGCCCAAGCCGGCGGTAGAACCCACTGCTGGGACTTGGAAGTACAAGTCCCGGGACGACATACCCGGCAACCCCGACGCCGTCAACACCTATTCAACTTTCTCCTTCACCATCAAAGATGACGGCGGCTCGTGGACAGTCACGACTGCATGGGAATTTCCCGAGGGCCCGGTCACGGACATTTCGACGCTCGATAAAGGCACGCTCGTGTTGCGCAAGGAGTCATTCAAGCACTTTCTCCACCCAGAACAGCCATGGAAGCCGGTGGCGGTCAACCTTGATTTCACAGCCAACAAAGTCAGTGGCATCATGAAATATGTCGATCGCCAGGAGAAGCCGGTCGCGGTAGATTTGAGCGGGCCCCTTTTTTCCGGATTGACCGAGATTACGGTAGCTTGTCTGCCACTGGCGGATGGATACTCGACCAGCTTCCGGTACTTTGACATCGAAAGGCTGGCGCTCAACCCGCACGCGCCCGACAAGGAAAAGCTGCTCGAATTAAATGTCGCGGGCAGGGAGCCTGTGACCGTCCCTGCAGGAACGTTCGATTCCTGGAAAGTCGAGTTGACCTCACCTGACCGCTCATACAAAGAAACCGTCTGGATCGCCAAAGATTCGCGCGTGCCAGTAAAGACGTTCACAGTCATTACCTGGAAAAAGGGCGACAGAAAAGGTACCGCTTCAACCACAACGGAGATGGTTCCATGATGGAACAGTTCGGCGGAGGCGAGGGAATTTTATTATCTCATGCGAGAAGCGCAATTTCGCCTGTTTTTTGCTTGACTCGTGGGCGAACAAATGGTAGAGTAAACTATTTGCCTCCCAGTGAGGAAAAACAGTAGTGGGGACGGTCTTTGACAACTTAGCTGCCAGCTACTAGCTTCTGGCTGCTAGCAAACTTGCTCCAATCGCTCAAGCCTACGCCAATTTAGAGGTAGATACCTGAAACCCACGCCAAACTGGGGTGGAATGGATCAATCCTCCTGAAACCTACGGCAAACTGGGATGACCTGGGATGGGGTGGGATACCCAGGGAGGGGGTAGGCGGAGATCGGGAGATCGGGTGATCGGGACATCGGGTGATCAAGCAACCGAACCCGGGATTGAACTAGGGTAGGGTTCCCTCGCTTTGCTCGGGAGAAAACACCTGGGGGCTTCCCACGCCCAGTTCCTGGTCTTTGTATTGCAGCTGATAAAGCTTCCAGTAGATGCCGCGCTGGCCGAGCAGCTGCTGGTGTGTTCCGACCTCGCGAACGTGGCCTTTGTGCATCACGATGATCTTGTCGGCGCGCTGAATGGTGGAGAGGCGGTGCGCAATGATGACTGATGTCCGGCCTTCCACCATGCGGGTCAGAGCTTCACGCACGCGGATTTCTGTTTCGGTATCGACGCTGGAGGTGGCTTCGTCCAGCACAAGGATTTTGGGATTGTGCGCCAGAGCGCGGGCAAAGGAGATGAGCTGCTTCTGGCCGGTGCTCATGGTGCTGCCGCGCTCCAACACGGGAGCTTTGAAGCCTTCAGGCAATGAACGGACGAAGTCGGCCACGTTCACGTTTTCCGCGGCAGTTTCAATCTGCTCGTCGGTGATCCATGCGCTGCCCAGGCGGATATTGTTTTCAATGGTGCCGGTGAAGAGGAATGGGTCTTGTAACACGACGCCGAACCGGCGGCGGAGGTCGTTCAAGTCCATCTGGCGGATATCGACGCCGTCAATGCGAATTGCGCCCTTTTGAATATCGTAGAACCGCATGAGCAGAGAGATGATTGTGGTCTTGCCCGCGCCGGTATGGCCTACGATCGCCACGGTCTCGCCGGGGTCGATGGTGAATGAGACGTCGCGCAGGATCCAGTCAAAGCCTTCAGCTTTGGCATCGATCTCGCCATGGCCGTTTGATCCGGCTTTTGCCGCTGCGTGGCTATCATCATCGGTTTCCAGCTTGCGGTAAGCGAACCATACATGGTCAAACTCAATGCGGCCGGCGCCTTCGGCCTTTTGCGGCAGGGCCGGCGAGGTGATCTCAACGGGCGTATCCAGCAGCTTGAAAACGCGCTCACTGGAGGCCATGGCGCCCTGGAGAATGTTGTATTTATCGCTCAGGTCCTGAATGGGGCGGAAGAAGCGCTGTGCGTACTGCATGAACGCCGTCAGCACTCCGATGGTCACGGCGCCGCGGAGCACGCCGAATCCTCCGAAATAGATCACCATGGCAATGGCGATGCTGGAGAGGATTTCCACCACCGGATAGTAGAGCGCGTAGGCCATGATGGCGTCTTTGAAGGCCTCCATGTGCTGGGCGTTGACTTTGTCAAAGCTGACGTACGCACGCTTTTCGCGATTGAAAAGCTGCAGAACCACCATGCCGGTGACGTGCTCCTGAAGATAAGCGTTGATGCGGGCAATGGCAGTGCGAATGCGGCGGTAAGAGTCGCGCACCGACTTGCGGAAGACCATCGTCGCCCAGAAGATCAACGGAAGCACGGCAAAGGTGATCAGGGCCAGCCACCAGTTCATCCCCAGCATGATGAGAAGAATCCCGGCGAGCACGAAGATATCTTCAAAGATCGCAACCACGCCGGAGGTAAACATTTCATTCAGCGCGTCCACGTCCGTGGTGACGCGCGTGACCAGGCGGCCGACGGGATTCCTGTCATAGAACCCGATGTGCATGTGCTGCAGGTGGCGAAAGATCTGGCTGCGGAAATCGAACATGACTTTCTGCCCCGTCCACAGCATGAGATACGTCTGCGTGTATTCCAGGCCAAAGCTGATCAAAAGCAGCATGAAATAGGCGAATCCAAGCTGGGCGATACCGACCAGAGGGAGCGGGCTGAGAAAGCGATCAAGAATGCTGTTATGGGTCGTGGCTGAAAGATATTTATCGATGGCAGTCTTGGTGAGGAAAGGGCCCAGTACGTCGGCGCCGGCCTTGAGGATGATGGACACCAGGGCAATCACGACCTGCCACTTGTATGGCCGCAAATACCCCAGCAGCCGCTTCATCAGGCGGCTGTCATACGCTTTGCCTAGTACCTCTTCTTCCTGCGACATGTCCTGTAAACCATTCTAAAGCAAGCGGTGGGGCGGATTGAGCTGGCTTCAAATTGAACCGCAAAGAAGATATTGAGTGGCGCAGAGGGGCAAAGGATTCAGCGATATACGGGGGAGGTCAGAGTGTGCAGACCTTCAACGAGCGTCGGGATGACGTTTTTTAATCCACCCGCCGCAAGACCAACGCCGAATTCTTCGACCCGAAGGCGATGCAGTTGCACACGGCATGCTCTATCTGTGCGGCCCGGCCAACCTCGGGCACGTAGTCCAGATCGCAGTCAGGGTCGGGCTTTTCCAGGTTGATGGTGGGCGGAATCTGGTTGTGCTGCATAGCGATCAGCGTAGCGGCGACACCCGCGGCGCCACAGGCGCCTTGCGGGTGTCCAATCTGGGATTTGAGCGCCGACATCGGGACTTTGTACGCATGGTCGCCCAGCGCCAGCTTGAGCGCGCGAGTTTCAATGCGATCGTTCAAATCGGTAGAGGTTCCATGCAGGTTTACGTACTGAACGTTTTCTGCGGCGATGCCCGCTTCTTTCATGGCCAGACCGATAGCGCGAGCCGGCTCTTCGCCACATTCCTGCAAGCGCACACGATGGAACGCTTCGCAGGTTGAGCCGTAGCCGGCGATTTCCGCATAGATGTGCGTTCCGCGGGCGCGAGCATGCTCGTATTCTTCCAAAACAAACATCCAGGAGCCTTCGGCCAGGACAAACCCGTCACGATCAAGATTGAACGGACGCGACCCGCGCTCCGGCTCGTTGTTCCATGATTCGGTCATGATGCGCATGAAGGTGAAGCCCTTGAGGATGCCCCAGGCCAGAGGCGAATCCACGCCGCCGACGAGCATCATGGGCAGCGTGCCAAGCTGGAGTTGCCGCGTGGCGTAAGCGATACCGTCAGTAGACGAGGTGCAGCCGCTGGTGACTACGTGGCTCATGCCGCGAAAGCCAAAGCGCATGCTGACCTCGCTGGACATGGTGCCCATGGTCCCGCTGGGAATGCTGAAAATGCTGATCTGCTTTACCTTGCCGGCGTAATACATGTGATATTGCGCGTCTGAAAAATCATGCGCGCCGCCGCCGGTGCCCAGGACCACGCCGATCTCGCGCTTTTCGTCGAGAGACATTTTCTCGTGATCAAGACCGGCGTCTTTCAGCGCTTCTGTAGATGCGGCCACGGCCAGCGGCACGCAGCGCGAAACATGCTTGCGCTCGCGAGCGTCAATCCAGTCCAGCTCGTTGAAATCCTGAATCTCACCGGCGATCTTTACCGGAAGGTCCGACGTATCAAAACGGGAGATTAGTTTCACGCCGCTTTTGCCATCCAGGATGGCCCGGCAGAACGCTGTTTTTCCAATACCATTGGGGCTGACCACACCCATGCCTGTAATCACCGCGCGTTTGAGCATAGTAGGATTCTAAATCGATTTTCGAGTTAATTTTGCTAAGTTGTATTTGTGAAACAAACACACCCTCAAAGAAGATTTCAGCTGGCTCGACGCGAATCAACCTCGTGAAGACAAAAATATGTAACGTCTATGCTGTCCCCATCACTACCCTTTCAGGAGGAAAGGTATGAATGCACGTCTAATTGTAGGGGTCATCGCATTGAGTTTTTTCTATGCCGACGGCAAAACTGCTTTTGGTCAAGAAGCTAATAATGGAGGAGGAGCGACGGATGGTGCTGCTTGTAAGGTCACGGCGGGCCCCAACGCCGGCAAAACCGGGAAATATACCGAAGGAGGCACTTGGTGTGAGGGGGACTGGGGTGGCACAGAATGTAAGGATTCCAGCGGTAATTCAAAATGTTCGCCAGCTCGCACTAGGCCGGTATTTTCACCTGCAACTTTGGCGATGTTGCAAGGATATCTGGAAGCGACTGCGCCCGATGCCAAACCGGGAGCTGTGAAAAACTGGGGAACAAAGTATAAAGCTAAGGTATTAAAGAAATCGAAAGAAAGTATGACCATCTCGTTTGCCCAGAAGACCCTTACCTTTGACGGGGGTCGTGAAGGCCTCTCCCGCCTCTTCACAAAACAGCCTTAAATAGGTAATGACAGGCATTAAAATCCATTGAGTGCAATAGGGCAGATTGCAGTTTGTGTTTGCACGTTTCGCCTTTGTCGCCTGTTTCTCCCTATTTCCTCTGCGCAGACAAACAGAAGGCCCTGCAATTCAAGGGATTGCAGGGGCCTAATCCTTCTATAATGGGCACAATAACACCACAAATCTATGCATTCTGGCATTTACATTTCGGTCCCGTTTTGCAAGTCAAAATGCACCTACTGCAACTTTGCGTCGGGCGTCTTTTCCGCGGGGCAGATGGGGCGCTATGTCGAGCGTCTGGGCGAGGACATAAGTTGGATGCGGACACACGCCAATGATCTGGGCGCGGTCGTGCCAGAAAACGTGGATTCGATCTATCTTGGCGGCGGCACGCCCAGCCTGTTGCCGCCCGACGACTTGAAGAAGATATTTTTCACCTTGCGGCAGGAATTCAAGGTGCTTCCAAAAGCAGAAGTAACTGTGGAGTGCGCGCCGGGTACGCTGACGGATGGCATCATTCAGGCATTGGCCACGCGCGGGGTGAACCGGGTAAGCCTGGGCGTGCAGTCGTTTGTCGATAAGGAAGCGGCTTCCGTGGCGCGTCTGCATACGAGGGAGAAAACGCTGAGCGATATCGAACGGCTGCGCAAGGCCGGCATCAGCAACATCAATGTGGACCTGATTGCCGGGCTGCCGCACCAGACGCCCGAGAGCTGGGAGTATTCACTCGATCAGGCAATCGAGACGGGCGTACCGCATGTGAGCGTTTACATGCTTGAGGTGGACGAAGACTCACGGCTGGGACGCGAACTGATTGCCGGAGGAACGAAATACCATGCGCACTTTGTTCCCGACGATGACATGACCGCGGATTTCTATGAGACCGCGCGCGAACGGCTGAACGCTGCCGGCATTGAGCAGTACGAGATTTCGAATTTTGCGCGTGAAGGATTTGAGTCTCGGCATAACCTGAAATACTGGACACGCCAGCCCTATCTCGGCTTTGGCGTGGACGCGCATTCGATGTTGCCGGCGAGAAATGGCATAGGCGAAAGTGTGCGGCTGGCGACGACCGACGACTATGACCGGTTCTTTGTTGCATCGGATTTCAAGGCTTCGGCTGTGAGTGCCGATCAGGCTCTGGAGGAAAGCTTTTTTCTTGGACTGCGGCTCAATCGCGGTGTTGATCTGGGATGCTTGCGGGAGGAGTTTGGCGATGAAAGCAAAAAATACGATGAGGCAATCACTGAGTTAGAGGCTCAAGGATTGCTCTGCCGGTCGAGTGATAATCTAAAGTTGACCGCGCGTGGGCGCTTGCTATCGAATGATGTGTTTCAGAGATTTATCGAAAGCAAGCTGCTTCTGGACGTGCCAGATTTATGAAAATGCATTCCTGGGAGAACTCCCTCGCGCCGAAGGCGCTCGGTGTCGCTCAGGATGACAAGAGTAAAGTATTATTTTCAAGGCAGACGATTCGTTGTAGCCGTCGACAATAGACTGCCGAGTGTAAAAGTTTTTAGCTGATGGCGACTGACTAACGAACCCTGCGAACCCTATGAACCCGAATCTGACTGAAGCTCAAGCCACAATAATCGAAAAGAACAAACAGCGCACAGCGATTGATTTTCGCAGTGACACGGTCACCAAGCCCACGCCGGAGATGCGCCGGGCCATGGCCGAAGCCGAAGTCGGTGACGACGTTTACGGCGAAGATCCGACCGTCAATCGGCTGGAAGAGCGCGCCGCGCTGATCTTTGGTCGCGAGGCCGCAATCTTTGTTCCCACAGGAACCATGGGCAACCAGATTGCCATCAGGATCCACACGCACCATGGCCAGGAGATCATCTGCGAAGAGCGCGGGCACATTTTTAACTATGAGATGGCGACGCTGGCCTCGTTTTCCGGCTGCCTGGTGCGGCCGATTTACGGAGAAGACGGCGCGCTGAGCTGGGCGGAGATCAAGAAGCGCATTGCGCCGGGGATTTATTACAAGGCGCAGACAGGGCTGATCTCGCTGGAGAACACGCACAACATGGCGGGCGGGACGGTGTATCGGCAGGAAGTGGCCGATGAGATTTGCGACCGCGCGCACGAGGCCGGGCTGCCGGTGCATCTGGATGGAGCGCGCGTTTTCAACGCCGCAACAGCGCTGCGCAAGCCGGTGGCGGAGGTCACCAAGAAGTTTGATTCGGTGATGTTCTGCCTGTCGAAAGGACTGGGCGCACCGGTGGGTTCGATGCTGGTGGGCAGCATGGCATTTATTGAGAAAGCGCGCGCGTATCGCAAAGCGCTGGGCGGAGGCATGCGCCAGGCCGGCGTGCTGGCCGCGGCCGGGCTGATCGCACTGGAAAAGATGCCATTGCGATTGCAGGAAGACCATGACAATGCGCAGGCGCTGGCGCAGGGCCTGGCGAAGATCGGCGGCGTCAAGATCGATCCGAAGAAAGTGATGACAAATATTCTGGTGTTCAACATCACCGGGACCGGCATGAACACGACGGAGTTCAGTCGCAAGCTGGCTGAAAGCAATGTGCTGGCAGCAGGGATTGATCCGGAGAACATGCGTTTTGTGACGCACTTGGACGTGAGCCGCGAAGACTGCATCAAGACGCTGGAAGCTGTGCGGGCGGTGTGCGGTCAATAGTACCGTCGGTTACCTGCTGCAGCAACAAATCCTTTGCGCTGCGGTAGCAGATGCGATAGTTTACCCGCATGGCCAATCCACAGGATGAACTGGAAGCGCTTCGGGCGCAGGTTGCGTCCTTGACTGCGCGAGTTCACCGGCTGGAGCAATCGGCCAGAATCGAACCCCAAATAACTTCAGGAACAGTGGCAGCACCCACGCCGCCACCGCCGCCAATCACCAGATCGACAGCTGAGGAAGCGCGAATCAGGGTTTTGCGCGAAGAGGCGGAGCGAGGACCAGTGCCCCCTCCGCCGCCCATGCCACGAATTCCGGCAAGGCCGAGTGTGGCAGCGCCAAATTTTACCCAGGCTACGTCGTACTCCTCGGAAAACCTGGAAGGCACGATCGGCAAGTTGTGGCTGAACCGTATCGGAATTGTTGCGATTCTCATTGGCGTTGCCTATTTCCTGAAATATGCCTTTGACAGTGGCTGGATCGGGCCTGGCGGCCGGGTGGCGATAGGGCTGATAGCGGGCATTGCCGTCGTGGTATGGAGTGAGAGCTTCCGCAGGAAGGGTAGCGCGGCGTTTTCCTATTCACTCAAAGCTGTCGGCATCGGCATTCTTTATCTGTCGTTATGGGCCGCGTCGCAGTATTTCCATCTGGTTCCGGCGTCAGTGGCCTTTGTCGCGATGATCCTGGTAACCGCTTCCACTATCACGCTGGCGCTCACGCAAGACGCGGAGATTCTGGCCGTGTACGCAATGATTGGCGGGTTCAGCACGCCGGCGCTGGTTTCTACGGGAGAGAACCACGAGATCATCCTGTTCTCATATGTCTTGCTACTCGACCTGGCGATTCTGGCGATGGTGAGTTTCAAGCCCTGGCGGCGAATCGTCTGGGGAGCCATGCTGGGAACCGCGATCATGTATATCGGCTGGGCGGCCGAATTCTATGATTCGTCTGAACGTCCGGTAACAGTTTTATTTGCCTCCGCATTTTTCGCTGTCTTCGCGCTGGTTCCGCTGCTTACGCCGCTTACGCGTTCACGCTGGCATCGCGGGATGTCCATTACGCTGACGCTGCTGCCGCTGGTGAATGGCGGGGCTTATTTTCTGAGCTTATTTGCCATGTACGACCGTGAGACCGTCACGCTGACCTGGTACGCGCTGGCGCTGGCAGCCGTTTACTTGCTGCTAAGCAGCCAGTTTAAGCGCCGGGTGGGCAGCGAGCCAGATGTGGTGAAGACGATCAACCTTATCCACGTGGCCGCTGCGATTGCGTTCATTACGATTGCCATTCCGCTCAAACTGGACGCCCACTGGATCACGATAGGCTGGCTGATTGAATCGGCCGTGCTGCTGTTTGTTGCGATCAAATCGGAAGCGCACTTCCTGCGCATCTTTGCCGGATGCACGCTCGCGCTGGGTGTGTGCAGGCTCCTTTTCATCGATAACTTCCACGTTCAGACCCTGGTATTCAACGCGCGCTTTGCCACTTTCCTGGTGGCGATTGCCATCATGGCCGGAATCGTGGCGGCAGGAGAGCAACTTGCTTC
>Ga0210400_10003416_pt1 | contig 14077 bp, 12 predicted proteins | sample IncBWH26MmetaG_FD_155456 | JGI IMG/M metagenome (GOLD analysis project Ga0210400, IMG submission 155456) | Forest soil microbial communities from Barre Woods Harvard Forest LTER site, Petersham, Massachusetts, United States - Inc-BW-H-26-M | ecosystem: Environmental > Terrestrial > Soil >...
AGATCAGTCCCGCGGCCGGGATCAGGTTCCAAGCCAGGGGCAGGTAATCCAGCAGGAGATGCGATTCGGTGGAAAAAGGGTAGAGCGCGACCACATAAGCAATCGCGATGGGGATGCCGCCCACCCGCGGGATCGGGTAAACATGCACTTTGCGCCGCCGATCCGGCTTGTCAACAATCCCGTACGAGCGGAAGATATCCCGGACAATCGGTGTCAGAATCAGACACACGAGGAAGGCCTTCAGGGCCAGCCACATCAAGTCTTTCACTTACCGATCCCCAGTCTATTGTCCGCGCTAGGTGATCGGGGTGTCAAGATTTAAGGCAAAGGCCTAATGGTGCGGTGAGACGCGACCGATAAGATTAAAGTGATGCTGCAACTATCCTTGGCCTACCTCTTCGCTGCTGGTACTAGTGTGGTCGTAGTTTACCTGGCCCGGCAGAATCGCAAACAAGGCTGGAAGCGCCCGAGTCCGAAATGGTTCGGTGTCGAGCTCCAGAATCGTGAGCCTGCCATGCTCTCGCCGCTTGGCGCGGGGTCCGACGCCGATGAACTTATGCCGCAAATACTCCAGCTGAACCGCCAGCTGGCAGCTCACGGAATTCCCGTGAAACCCGAGGTCGAGTCCGACATAGGATCGGAAGCCGAGTCTCTCGAAACAGCCGAGCACGTCTCGATTCGCCGGTCATAAAATTCGGGCCGCCGGGTATAATAGGCGGCAATGACCGATGGCCTTGTCGTAGCGTTACGGGATTTAAGCCAGCCTGATTCGAACCAACCCGAGAGTCCCCAGAGAAACGGCGAATTGCTATTCGCTGGTCCCGATTGGGCCGAACTCGAATTGACCGACGGCGGAGCGCCCATCCCTGAGGGCACTCCCGTCGCAGTCCAGACCAGTCAGACAATGTATCTGGGACTCGTGGAAAGCGGGGAAATCCATGGCAGCAGCCAGCACTTGCGTGTTCGTGTTTACCACTGGCTCGCACTCGAGGACATCGCTTCCATTCAAAAGCTCTGGAGCCAGGACCAATCCGGTTAATCTTCGCGTTGCTCCGCGCCCACTCTGGTTCGCTTCCACAAGCTCTGGGGCGAAACGAAAAATACCGAGACTGAGCACAACGAAGCCGCCAGCATCACCAAAGTGGTTCGCGCCGGCGAGGTGATTCGTTTCAGGGCCCAGCGCTGCGGAAGGAGTGGATCGGCGGCCGCCAGCGCTGCTACCGCTGCGGCCGACCCCAGGGCGGCTTCCCGCCACGGCGAACGCAGCCAGAAGGCGCTTGTCAGTGCCGCAAGCGCCAGCCACGGCAGCGCCAGCCGTCCAAATTTGTGCGATACGAAGTGTAGCCACATCCGGTCGTGGAAACCGAGCAGCTCCGGCCGGCGGATCAGGTTCTGCCATAGACCCGCCAATGTGCGCATGCGGCGCTGGAATTCCGAATCCAGCGGCGACGCCAGATCGTAGGCTTTCGCCTCGCCGTCCAGGATCATGCGATAACCCCGAAAAAAAGCGCCCAGAGGAAATGCGGCATCGTCACCCAGCGTGTCTGGCGGAATCGGGGCCACCAGTTCCCGGGGCATGGCGTAGATGCATCCGGTTGCTCCGAAGATCGAGTCGATCTGGCTCATTTGCTTCCGGGCCCAAACCTCATAGCGCCAGTACAGGCTCATGTCAGCTTCTTCCTGGCGGTCGCCGGTCACGATATGAAGTTCGCCGGTGACGCTGCCCACGCTGGGGTCGGCAAGACACGCCACCAGATGGCGCAGACTGTCCGGCGCCAGCTTCTGGCGGACATCCGTGAAAAACAGAATCTCTCCCCGGGCCTGCTCGATGCCGGCGTTCAAGGCCGCGGCTTTGCCGCCTCTAGGGACCCGCAATAGACGGACACCGGAGGAGACGAATTCCCGGGCGATGGCGTCCGTTCCATCGGTGGAACCATCGGAGATCACCAGAATATCCAGAAGGTGCCTGGGGTAATCCAGAGCGAGAATGGATTCCAGCTTCTGGCGCAGGACGCCCGCTCCGTTGTACACCGGCAGGAGAACCGTGACCGGCCGAACCCGCTCCGGATCTTTGGCGATCGGCGGCCCGTGCCGCCACGGAAAAATCGCCAAAAGAAGTGGGTACCCGACCAGGAAGTAAACGAGTAAGCTCGCCGTGAGCCCGAACACAAACGTGGAGACCAAGTGCATCCTTCCTAGCCGGTTGCGCCGCCCGGACGATCCATCATATCGGTGATCAAATCTTCGAAGATAGCGAAACATCCGGCGTTTCTCCGGCGAATCGCCGCCTCCCCGGCAGGAAGCAAATACAGGGCGTTCTTACAAGGAGCCATGATTCGCGGCGACGGTTTGCTTTTGAATGATCACCACGTAGGACGTCTTTCGCCCCAAGCGATCGAGTTTGGCGATCAGCGAGGCGGCTCTAGTGAGCGCCATCCACTTCGTGGCGTTTTGGATCCACATGAAAAAAAGCTCCAGAGGCCCTACGTATTCGCGGGAAAATAGTACCTTGCCCGACAGCGACGAAAACGTCGCCAGGATTTCCGGCGCCGTGGGCGGAGGGATCATGACATGTTCGCCGTACCAAAGCGGCAGCGCACCGCTTGCCATCAACCATGCCGCTCCATACAAGCGAAAAGAAAAGGTTCTCCGAATGAATGCCGTAAGGATGATCTTTCCGTTGGGCCGGGTGACCCGCATCAACTCCTTGATAAACATCTGTCGACCCTCGGGAGGAACGTGTTCCAGGACTTCGGTGGAAATAGTGTAATCGAAGAAGGCGGAGGCCACGGGCAAATGGCATCCGTCTGCGAGAAAAAACTGCGGAGCGATCGGGACGCCGAAAGGAGTGGGCACATCGCACGCGAATACTGAATGCCCCTTGGCGGCCAGCATGATGGCAAGGTTTCCCGCGCCGCACCCCACTTCGAGGATGCGCCCGCGTTCTGGGCCAATGGCCGATTGTATGAGATCAAAGCGGATCTTCTGATCGAGGGACATAAACCCTCTCCTGGGGCGATTGCTCGTAAGGTATCAGTGCCCTGAGTCTGCCTGTCATCCTAAGGAATGAAGTCTCCGCGCCGCTCACCCGGGAGCCGCGCTTCATATTTCCTGGACGCCGGGGGGACGGTCGTCTCCGGCTGCCGGCGGCCTTTCACCTGTTGGAACATTGCGCTGAGCCAGAAGTATGGAAACCCCCGCCATCCCGTTCGTAGCCGCGGAGCTACGGCCAGCAGTCCCCAGCCGTAAAGGCACAGAAGCCGTATGCCGTCTTTGACTCTGCCCCCCGAGATCCGTATCGCGCTGCGCACCCAGTAGCGAGGCCTTACGATTCCATACTTTTCGTGAAGCTCTTGCCGCTCATCCCAAGCGGACCTTCCCGCGGCCTTCAAGGAGTCATAAAGCTGCCCTCTTCCGACCGGCCTGGTGTGCCGGATCTGGACCGCATCCAGGATGGCGATCGCGTCTGGATCGCCGGCCAGGAGCAGGGACCAGAGATCGTCTACGCCCCAACCGCTGACGTTTTCATTCATGGTCGGCAACAGTTTCCACAATGTACTGCTGCTCATGCAGGGCGCCATGACTTCGACAAATGTCGTGTACCGCAGGCGGAAGCAAGGATTGTGGAGGGTGATGGCGTGGCTGAAATAGCTATCGTGGGTGAGCGACGGCTGGACAAGCTTGAGGTTTTCCTGATGGCAGATATCGAAGAGACGGTTGATATCGCGGCACTTGCACGCCAGGTCGTCCTCAGCAAGCCAGATGTACTCGTAGTTTCGGACGAGTTGTTCGTGGCCCCGAATGAATTCGTACAAGCCGCGTAACTTCGGGCCCTTGCCGTCAATGCGAAGCCATTCGTCTCCCCGAAACTTGTCCGGGTCGTCTCCGAAATAATTGACAACCAGATCCCAATTGCGCTCTTCTCCTGGGGCGTTTAGCCAGCCAGGATGGAGCGAACCATTGCCAGCGCGCACAATGACCAGATTTCGTCTATTCGGCACGCCAATACCTCGGCGCAAAACCTGGCGTTTCCATACTTCTCTATATCGGTCTGCCCCTTAGAACCTAATAGACAGGGTTAAGGCCGACTGGTTTCCATCGTAGTGTATCGCCGCCCGCCAATCAGCTTGGCCAAAGGGTGAGTGCGGACCGGTTTTCCTGTGCGCGGCGTTTGATAGTCCCTCGTTCGGAAGTACTACTGACCTGGTTCCAGTACTTCCAGATTGACAGAATTATCCAGGGTCGCAGGTTCCGATCCGCGACTTTGTATCTGGTTGGAACTGCGGGAGATCCGAGTAACACTCCGGTCACAAGACCGGCCCTGCCGAGGGGTCCAAAATACCTCAGGTAGGCCCTAGATCAGCCTATTGCGCGGATCGGTGAAAAGCCTTATATTCTTACGGGATGTGGAAACCAAAAATGACCAAAAAAATACACTTGCTTACGGTTCCGGCGGCGTTCACCATGTTAGTCGGCTTGCTGGCTCCGGCGAACGCAACGACCATCATTTCGGGAGATCTGTTCTTTACGACGTTTCAAAACGGCGTTACGAAATCAAATTCGCTTCCAGCACCGACGAACGTTTGGAAGGTTTCCTTTGTTTATGACAGCGTAACCGGCCTGTCACTGGGTGCGGTGTCGCCCATTGTGGGCTTACTCGGCGCGGATGGGCTTATGTTCGACCCGAACGACCCCACCCATAAGACGATCTTGATCGGCGAACAGGAAGCCAACTTGGTAGCCCAGCTGGGCACCAACGGTACGGTGATTAACGAGAAACTGGCTGACAAGTCGAAACCGGCAGGCTACACAAACGCGCAGGCCTATGGCGTGGCGTCGCCGGATAACGCCCACCTGATCACCTTACCTAACGACCCAACCTACGGCGTTGACCACATCAACATCTCGCCACTCGGTCTCAATACCCTGGGCGATGGAACCTTGCACCAGGTTTCGGGAGTGTCTTCTTTCCTGAGAGGCATGGATTTTCGTAAAGGCGTGGCGTACTGGGGGGATGCGCCCGACGGTCTGTCTGGTAAGTTCGGCATCATCGGTGACCTTACGTCGACTTTCGTCACCTCGCTGGTCACCATTGTCGATGACCTCGGCGGGGGTGCGGGCCAAGGCGCGCTTCCATCCCATGGGATCACCTACGACCTCTTTTCAGACTGTTTCTTCCTCAGCAGCGGGAATCAGATCTGGCAGCTTTGCCCCGATGCGAAAGTGGCCAATACCTTCCATATCAAGGCCAAGGTTACGGCGGGTGCATCCCCCGCGGGCGCGGGCGGTACCATCCACAACTGGGATCAGACCTCGGTGGACGGCCTAGGTCATCTCTTCGCCGCGAACAACGATGGTAATCTGCTTTTCATCGACTACAACGCCACCGGGAATATCGGTACTGCAACTTACACCAGCCCGCTGACGTTTTTGGCTGCGGATTTAGATGACATCATCAACGGCGGCGGCGCTCCTCCTCCGCCCTTGAATGCCGATGGCCGCATGACCGGAGGCGGCAGCGTCTTCACTAGCGACGGGACAAGGGTGACCCATGGATTCGAGCTCCATTGCGACGTGGCGGACGTGCCAAACAACCTCGAGATTAACTGGAACGGCGGTAATAATTTCCATCTGGAAACACTGACCAAGGCATTCTGTTTCACCGACCCCAAGATCGATTCCGGCCATCCCAAGGCGCCCTTCAACACCTACGTGGGCACCGGTACCGGAAAACTCAACGGTGTGCCGGGAGCGACGGCGACCTGGACATTCACCGACGCAGGTGAACCTGGCGTGAACGACACGGCGTCGATTGTTATCAAAGATGCCGGTGGCAATATTGTCCTCACGGTCAGCGGCAACTTGAACCACGGCAACCAGCAGGCGCATACAGACAACAAGTAAGCATCATCGCGCGGAGGGGCGCCGAACAGCGCCCCCCGAAGCTATAACGACGAAACCCCGATCACGTTGTAGAGCTGGGTGTCGGGAATCTGTGCAAAGACCGGGCGAGTAATCTCGAGCTTCGTTTTTGTCTCTGACACAAAAAACGAGAATTGCCGCCAGGATTGGAGCAAGCGAAGGCACTCTACCGGGTCGACTCCCGTTCGTTTCACCACCGCCGGGTGAGCTTCTAAACCGACCACAATGGAATGGGCCGAACGGATGGTCTGCTCGGCGCCCCGCAGCACCGCCAGTTCACCGCCCTCCACATCGATTTTCAGGCACAGATTCGCATTCCGGATCGAAAGAGAATCCATCGTGGTCATCGCGATTTTGCCGTTCTCGGAGCGCTGCATGAAATTCGCCGCGAAGTCCATCCCGTGATCCGGACTCACCAGCGTGCCTCTTCCTTCAAAATCCGCCACTCCTTTGGGAATGGCTTGAGCGGGGAAGGGCAGCTGTTCGAGATTCTTCTTCAACAGGGCGAAACCTTCCGGATTTGGTTCGAACGCAAACAAACTCTGAATGGCCGGACACGCGGAGATCAGCTTCAGGGCGAACAAACCAATGTCGGCTCCCACATCCACCAGCGTCACCGGGGATGGGAACGTTCTCGCAATGGAAGCCAGCTCTTCTATGTAGCCGTTTTCGTAAACCGCCAGATCTTCCGCATCCCAGGGAAGACGGTCGAGGAGCACCTCCACGTTTATCGCCTTGCCGATCGGCAATACGACTGGTCGATGCAGCACGCCCAAGCGTTTCAAAGCACGCAAAAAAAAGGAGCTCCCGTGAACTCCACGCCTCTCCAGGCGGCGACCCAGCAAGAACAAACGTGGCGGGCGGGACCTAGGCTCAGGATGGGCCATGCGTTGTCTCCACTATTGTTTCACACTACCGTTAGTGCAAACAAAGTTACCAAGAACCGTTTTGGCGTTTCGCACTCGCCTATGACGGGGAACATCTATAATGTCTGAAGAAAGAGCCGGGTGAATATTGGGGAAGCGAACATGAGCCTGAGGCTGGTGATACCACTCTTGATTGTCATGTTGATCGTGATAAAGAGATGGAATTTCACCGATCTCCAAGTCCGTCTATTGAGACTCATCTCTCCGGCCGGTCCCAACTTTTCCGCCGGCGATACGTTTTACGCCGGGAAATCGAAGGTCGGCGTGTTGATGGGCGATGGATTCTTCGAAAAGATCCGCGGTAAAACCGTCATCGATTTCGGTTGTGGCGAGGGCGCCGCCGCCGTCGAAATGGCTCGTGAGGGAGCCGCGCGCGTCATCGGCGTTGATATTCGTCCGGAGGTTCTGAAGATCGCCGAGCAATGCGCGCGTGAGGCTGGTGTCTGCGATCGATGCACTTTTGTCACAAGCTCGCCCGAGCTTGCCGATTTCGTTGTATCGGTGGACGCCTTTGAGCATTTTGCCGATCCAGGCGACATTCTGCACAGGATGAGCCAGCTTTTGCGCCCGTCAGGCGAGGTCCTGGTGAGTTTTGGCCCTACGTGGTACCACCCGCTGGGAGGTCATCTTTTTTCAATTTTTCCCTGGTCCCATCTGATTTTCACGGAGGAAGCGTTGATGCGATGGCGCTCCGCCTTTGACGCGGACGGAGCCAAGCGGTTCGGCGAGGTTGGTGGCGGCCTGAACCAGATGACCATATCGAGATTCGAGAAGCTGGTGGCGGAAAGCCCGCTGAAGATGGCCGCGTTCCACTCTGTGCCGATCCGGCGGCTGCGCCCGCTGCATAACCGGCTGACGCGTGAGTTTACAACGGCTGTTGTGCAGTGCCGCCTGGTGAAGCCGGGATCGACCCTCGGCTAATCTCCCACCTTACTCGGCGCCTTTCACCGCCGCCTCCACCATGCGCGCGAATTGTTTTACGTAAACCTTCTCGCTTAACTCTGCATGAGCCCGCTGATACCCGTTGTCCCCCATCCGTAGGCGCATTTCGCTATTCGAAAGAAGCTCGCGCAACCGCGCCTCAAGCGCCCGTGAGTCACCTCCGGGAACCACGAACCCGTTCTCGCCGTCGCGAATCAAGAACGGGATCCCCGCTACATCGGACCCGACCAGGGGCACTCCAGCCGCCATCCCTTCGATCAAGACCCGCGGCAACCCTTCGCACCGGCTGGGCAGCGCCAGAATTCCGGCTCCGCTAATCACGCGCAGTGCTTCCGGATATGCCCTCGCTTTCAGGACTTCGATTTGCCGTGCCCCTCCGATCAGCTCGTGAAGTGTGTTTCCCTCCGGATAATGTCCCAGGATCTTCAGCGGCACATCGGGGAAGTCCGGGGACAGTCTACGAAACGCTTCGACCATAAGGTCCACGCCCTTCAAATACCATGGGGTGCCGACCAGCAACAAATACAACTCCGTTGCTTCCTCCCGATGTTTCTCAATCATCGAAATCGGGACGAACTCGTGAAAAACCGAGTTCTTGACGTTTCGTAACATCGGATAGGTGGAAAGCTGACGAGGGAAAAGAAAGTGCGCGCGATCGGCCAGCAGCATCGACAGGTGCAGGCACGCATCCGAGTACAGATGCATGAACCGTTCTGCCCAACTGGGATGCGGACGGTCTGTTAGATACACCAGTTGCGGCGCGGTTACGATTTCGATGATCAGCTTGGTTCTCGCAAGCAGCTTCAGCAGTCCGGCGCACAGACCCGTGGTCATGTGCGAATAAGCCACGATGCAGTCGTAACGGTGCTCCCGGTTGAGGGCCAAACCTTTCTGCAGATAGAACCAGAAGGTGGCCACTCTCTGACGGATTCCCTGGTAGCGCCAGGACAAGTGCCAGTGATACCGGAATCGGCCAACCGTATAAACCGGATAAGATCCCGGTCCAAAAACCGCTTCCACTTCCTCTGGAGTGCGAAACCAGACCGGTTGTAAAACGTCACCCTCTAACTCTTCGGAGAGCAGGTAAAACCGGTCAGTTTGGAGATTGGTGGGCGGGGGCACAAAAGTTGCATGGACATACAGGATCCGCATTGCGGAAGGCTCTCCCCGTTAACTTTGAACCCGGAAGGTCCCCACGACAGCGGAGGGCCTATAGGACCATGGCGGCATCAGCTGCTTGATCAGCGCTTCTAAAGCTCCTGTGATCGGCATCCGGCCCATAATTCATGGTATCGGCAACTAACTGGTATGTCCATAGAGTTTAGGTCCTGGAGGATTCGTCCTACACGTCAACGGTCTTCACGTGCTATAAAGCAGGAAGTCGATTCGACTGCCAACGGTGCGAATTCTCCTTCTTTCTCCCCGGCAGTGCTGGCCGGCGCGAAGTGGGGCTAAGTTACGCGAATATCATTTCGCTCGCGCCCTGGCCCAGCGCGGGCCGGTAACGTATCTTCACTTCACCGATCCTGGCGCTGAGCCACTCACTCGCCGGGATTTGCCTTTTTGTCACGAGGTAGTGGCGATTCCCAAGCCTCCGGCCTATCGCCCCGCAACGCTGGTCCAGGGCGTGCTTGGCCGCTGGCCCCTGCCCGTTCTGAACTACACATCCCAAGCGATGAGCGCGGCGGTCGATCGTCTGACCGGCACGGAAACGTACGATCTGATTCACCTCGACAGCATTCACATGATTCGTTATGGCGAAGCTGCCAGGCGCAAGGGCAGCGCAACGAGAATTGTCTACAACTGGCACAACATCGAATCTGAAGCGATGCGGCGCTTTGGCGCAACGGTATCATCGCCTGCGAAGCGCTGGTATGCCCGCCTCACCGCTTCGAAACTCGCCGCGCTCGAACAGGATATTTTGAAGACCGCCTTCGGGCACGTGGTTTGTAGCGCAAGGGAACTGGAGGAACTTCGCCGGATCGCACCCTCCGCCCGAATTGCCGTAATCGAAAATGGGGTCGATGTGGCCAGCTTCTCCCCTCGCGCGGACGTTTTGCCTGAGGCCAGCAAACTCGTCTTCGTCGGGCTGATGGACTACTACCCGAACGTCGAGGCAGCGACTTCTTTTGCAACACGCGTCTGGCCCCTCCTCCGCCAACGGCTCCCGCAGTTGACTCTGTGGATCGTCGGAGCCAACCCAGCTCCCGCCGTGCGCCAACTAGGCGACTTGGAGGGCGTGACGGTGACTGGGACAGTGCCCGATGTGCGTCCCTACTACGGCGACGCGCTTGCAGCCATTGTGCCTCTGCGTACGGGCGGAGGCACGCGGCTGAAGATCCTGGAGGCGATGGCAGCGGGCGTTCCGGTGGTCTCGACTCCGCTCGGGGCCGAAGGTCTGCCGGTCACTCCAGGTGGAAACGTCCTGTTAGCCGAGCCGGACGACGCCGAAGGCTGGCTTCGCCACCTCGAATACTTGACGGGATCGGAATCCGGTCGTAAGGCACTTTCGGATTCAGGGCTCGAGTTCGTGCGCCGCAGTTACGATTGGGAAATCCTGGGCCGCAAGCTCTGCGATACCTACGAAGGCTGGCTCCGGGAGGAGAAATGAGCCGCCTGCGCCTTCTGGCGATCATCGAAGCCTACAGCATCACCGGACCCGCCAAGAATCTGCTCGAATTTGCCACGCTCGCTCGTGAGGCGGACGTCGAAACGACCATAGCGACGTTCACCCGGGGCGCATCGACCAATCAGTTCATAGATGCCGCCCGCGAAAATGGACTGCCCGTGGAGGTGATCCAAGAGTCTGGTCTGTATGACCGCAGCGTGATTCGGAATTTGGCTCAACTGGCAGATCGCCTGCGGCCGGATATCATACAAACCCACGCCGTAAAGTCGCACTTCCTCGCTCGCTGCGCTTCCCTGCCGGGCAAAGCGCCCTGGGTGGCCTTCCACCACGGGTACACCTGGCCCACTTTGCGGGCGCGAATTTATAACCAGCTCGACCGATGGTCTCTTCGGACCGCGCCCAAAGTGCTAACCGTCAGCCTTCCCTTTCGTGAGGAATTAATCGCACGGGGAGTAAGCCCAGAGCGTATCGAGATCATTCATAACGCCATCCCGCCGGATTGGGGCAAGCGTTTCCGCGAGCCGGATTTGTCCCAGGCGCTTCGGGCGAAGCTGGGGATTGGCGCGGACCGGAACGTAATCCTGATTGTCGGCCGGCTTTCTCGGGAGAAGGATCATATGACTTTGCTGGAAGCGATCGCGCGCCTGCCGAGGGAGCTGCATCCGCATCTGGTCGTCGTGGGAGAAGGACCCGAGCGTCCTCGTATCGAAGAACGCATCCGCAGCCTGAGCCTCGCGAGCTCCGTAACGCTGACCGGGCAGCAGAAGTCGGCCGAGCCTTACTACGGTATCGCTCAAGTTGCAGTGCTGTCTTCCCTAAGTGAGGGTTCGCCCAATGCTCTCTTGGAAGCGATGGCTGCAGGCGTGCCCGTCGTTGCCACGCGGGTGGGCGGGATTCCGGAAATCGCCAGCCCGGGTGAAACTGCGCTCCTGGTCGAGCCTGGAGACGTCTCCGGCATGAGTAGCTCCATCGCACGCCTGCTCAACGACGCCGGCTTAGCCCAACGCTTGACAGAACGATCCCGGGAACGCATTCTCGCGAATCACGCTCCTGAGGCACGGATGCGCAGACTGCTCGACATTTATACCGGCCTACAGTGAGCCCGCGAGGGAAGCCGATAGAATAAAGGGATATTGACCCTGGAAACGTGGATCGCCATGAGGAAAACACGCTGATGAGCGGTGGTCGTCTACGGGTCGTTTTTTTGATCGGCAAGCGTGATGCGTCTGCGGAACTATCCATCGCGAAGGTTTGCCAAACGTCCGGCGTTGAGCCTCTAGCGGTCCTGATCGATACCGGGAAAGCGGGTTTCAAGCAGCGCTGGCGGAACCTTCGCCGCAACATACGCCGGGAAGGCCTCACCTACATTTTTCATCGGGGCGTGACGTCGCTTCGACAGTTTCTCGAGCGCTGTGCGGACCGCGTCATTCCAGTGGACGAGGTGGAGGCGTTGCTACGCGACGCATTCCCCGCGCGTAATCTCCAGCAATTGTCGCAGCTCCATGGATTCCAGATCTTTGAAGTGGGAAACCTCAACGGCCCGGCGGCGGCGGACCGTCTGCGATCTCTTGGCGCGGACTTAGGCATAGTGCTGGGCACGCGGGTTCTGAAGCGTCGTATCTTCGAAATCCCGCGACTAGGGTGTGTAAATCTTCACAAAGGCAGTGTTCCTGAATACCGGGGAATGCCGCCAGGATTCTGGGAGCTGTATGACGGCGCAGAATCGGCGGGTGTGACGGTGCACTTTGTCGACGATGGGCTCGATACGGGAGACGTGCTGGGCGCCTCGGAAATCCCCATTCATCGCAAAGAGACGCCGGAGTCGCTGTCAGCAAAACTGACTCTGGAGGGCTCCGGGCTGTTAGCCAAAGTTGTGTCGCAGTTGCATGAGGGAACCGCCGACCGCCGGCCCCAGCCGCGCTCCGATCACAAAGCGCGCAGCCGTCCTACGCGGGCTCAGCGGCTCGAGCTGGCCGCACGCCTGCCGCACTGGCGGCGTCTGAGTGAAATCCGGCAGGTGGGCAAGCTGATCCTGTGGCTGATTGTTTTCCATACGCGTCTATACGCGCTGCTGCGCCTGGCGCGGCGAGGCCAAAGCCGCGGTGCGATCCTTCTCTACCATCGCGTGAACGACTTCTCGGACGATGTGCTCACCACCAGCACCCGGCGCTTTGCCGAACATCTGGTGACGCTGCGCCGGTATTACCGCATTATGCCGACGGAACAGATGGTCGAACGGATCGCGGCCCGCCAGGCCATCCAACCCGCCGCCGTCGCGATTCATTTCGATGATTGCTACCGGGACGTAGGGACCCAGGCCGGTCCGCTGCTTCGTGCGGCTCAAGCGCCCGCGGTGGCCTTTGTATCGTCCGGATTTGTGGACACAGATCGCGTTTTTCAGCACGATCTTGACAAGTATCCGCACAGGTTCGAGAATTTTCAGGCCCAAGAATTGCGCGCACTGCCGGAGCTCGGAATGACCGTGGCGGCGCATACGGTAAATCATGTTGACTTGGGCAAGGTGGCTCCCGAGCAGGCCCGCATGGAGGTATTTGGGAGCCGCCGCCAACTGGAGCAGTTGACGGGCGCGCCAGTGCTGCTGTTCTCGTTTCCCTTTGGAGGATTCCACAACATCCGGCAAGAAGTGCGAACCATGGTCGTCGAGGCCGGCTACCGGGCTCTGTTTTCAGCGCACGGCGGATTTATCAGCGAGAACACGGAGTTGTTCGATATCCCCCGCATGGGTGTAAGTTCGGAGCACTCGCCTCTGGCTCTCATGATGGAGCTGGAAGGGCTTTCGCTTGCGAATTTGCGATACCGCTTACGTCAGCGGCGTGGGACAGAGGTCCGCTAACTTCATCCCCAAAGGCCGCACCCATGCTAATTCCTAGGGAGCCTCTTGCCGCACAAGCCAGTGCTCGAGGATTAGTAAGAACCAAAGCTGTGTGGGGACCCACCGTCGCGCGCGAGCATCCTGAATGGGGCGCTCGAGAGACCCCGTGCGCACCCAGCCTTGGCGTTCCAGTTCAGTCGGTTGGGTAAGACGATCAAGCGCTCGCGTCCACCGTTCTGCCAGCCAGCGCTCTACCGGGACCGTGAAACCTTGTTTTGGACGCGAGGCGATGGCCGGGTCCACCCGGCGCCGCACAATTTCGCGAAGCACGGCCTTGAGCACGCCGTTGTGGAATCGCAGGCGCGGAGACAGGCGAGCAGCGAATTCCCACAATTTCTGATCCAGGAACGGCGAGCGGGATTCGATGGAATAGTACATAGTGGCGCCATCCACTTTCGGCATGAATTCGCCCAGGAAGTGATTACGGTGCTGGGACGAGAGTACATCCGATAGAAGTCTGCGAGCCGAATCAAACGACGGAATTAGGTTTCGCTGCGGCAACGTTAGGCTCTGAAGACGCTCGCCCAAAATGCCATATTTATCAAAATACGGGAGGCCATCATGTGCACGGGCATACGCAGCCAGGCCTGATGTGCTGTATTCCAAATAACGGCGTAACCGGCGGAGGGGACCCGCCGAAGGCAGACATGCCGCGGCGACCCGTAGCGGAGAAGCCAGGGGAGCCGGCAGTTTCCGGGCCGTTTCTTGCGCCAGCCACGCGTTGTGAAGAAACGAGTAGCCCAGAAAGACATCGTCGCCTCCGTC